>Ga0193752_1000732_pt1 | contig 29927 bp, 24 predicted proteins | sample H1c1metaG_FD_144924 | JGI IMG/M metagenome (GOLD analysis project Ga0193752, IMG submission 144924) | Soil microbial communities from a riparian zone of the East river system, Colorado, United States - H1c1 | ecosystem: Environmental > Terrestrial > Soil > Riparian zone | place: USA: East River... | reverse complement strand
CTTAAGTTGCCTCATTGTCTTGTATTAGTTACGAAATAGAACACTTAATAGACATGTTTTGTTGGGAAAACGTTGCAAATAGGTGGTTAATGCTTGAATTCCAGCTAAAAATGTGTGCAAAGTTACCAATAAATGGCCGGATTTCATAATGAAAGTGCATAAAATTGGATGAATGGTGGATAAGTGGAAAAGAATTTCGATGCAAGATTCTTGATTCTTGATACTTGGTAAGACTTCAATAAGTAAAAAGCTTTTTTATTTTAAAGGCTCCAATCCAGTATCAAGTATCCAGTATCTGATTCTTATATTTGCTTCATGATAGCAGATCTACGTTCAGATACATTCACCAAGCCTTCTCCGGCTATGTTGGAAGCAATGTTCAGGGCCCCAGTTGGGGATGATGTTTTTGGTGAAGACCCTTCCGTTAATAAATTAGAAGCCATGGCTGCATCTATGTTTGGAATGGAAGCCGCCTTGTTTTGCCCCAGCGGTACTATGACCAACCAGGTTGCGATCAAATGCCATACACAGCCGGGAGATGAAGTTATTTGCGACAAAGTAAGCCATGTGTACATTTATGAAGGCGGAGGAATTGCATTTAACAGCGGCTGCCAGGTAAAGGCCCTGGATGGAGAGAGGGGCAGAATTACTGCTGACCAGGTCCTGGAATCCATCAATCCGGATGATGTGCATAAAGCCAGGACACGTATTGTTAGCTTAGAAAACACAGCTAACCGTGGTGGTGGAAGTTGCTATGAATTTTCTGAAATTCAATCAATTAAAGAAGTCTGCTTAAATAATAAACTAATTTTGCATTTAGATGGCGCCAGGCTGTGGAATGCACTGGTTGCAAATAATGAAAGCCCAAAACAGTATGGTGATGTCTTCGATTCTATATCGATCTGCCTGAGCAAGGGCATGGGAACACCGGTTGGTAGCCTCCTGGTGGGTAAAACAGATCTCATCAAACAGGCAAGACGGGTACGTAAGGTTTTTGGAGGCGGTATGCGGCAGGCTGGTTATTTAGCGGCTGCCGGTATTTATGCGCTGGAAAACAATATCCAGCGACTTGAGGAAGATCATTTTAATGCTAAACAAATAGCTGCAGCTTTGGCTAAAAAAGACTTTACAGGCAAAATAATGCCGGTAGAGACCAATATTGTTATTTTTGAGATAACCGGGTCATCATACACAGCAAAGACCTTTTGCGAAAGGCTGGCTAAGTATGAAATTTTATGCCTTCCTATTTCGGCAACACAGGTAAGAATGGTGACTCACCTGGATTTTACTAAAGAAATGCTAAAAAAACTGATCGATACAATTGAAACATTATAGTTGCGTTAAGTTTACATCGACGCCAACTTTACCTAACCAACACAACCAAAAATGAAACTAAACTCCATGCTTATCGTGGCTTCAGCCATGCTTTTTTTAGCTTCCTGTCAAAAAAATGATGATGGCCCCACACCCATCAACAACGGCACTGCAAAAGTCAATTTCATTTTTAAGTTTGATTCTACACAGGTAAGGTTGAATGCAGTTGGGCAGCCTGCGCCAATGCCTGCAGGCAATGCAGGACAATCGCCCCGCTTTAACACCATGAGTGCACATTATGTGGAACTTTCCCCATCAGCTTTTACAGCTTTAGGAGCCGGTGCTGTTGTTTATAAAGCGCCTGAGGTTACAACAGGTGGTTCAAAAGCGATCGATTTTACCAATTCAAAATTTGCCGGTAATGACCAAACCTTTTTAAGTGTGCCTGTAAAAGATTTTGCTGCAGGCACTTATACCTGGTTAAGGGTTTCACTGGCCTACCAGAATTATAATATTTACATGAACGCCCTGGGACAAACCATTGATGCAACACTGGCTTCATTTATTGGTTATAATACCTACCTCGGCAATTATAAAGTAAAGGATTCCACTGTAGTTGTAAATGCAAATAAATTACAGGGCTACTGGGCTTTGGAAGGAAAAGTGTTTGGGGTTGGTTTTTTAAGCCAGGGACAGGCTCCTCCCGGTGCAACCACCGTTCCTAATCCTTTATTTGCCTCTTCACCAATACCAGCCGGTTCCTGCCTGGTAACCGGACAATTTCTATTGCCACTTGTTGTAACCGGTAACGAAACCTCCGATATCGACGTCATCGTTTCTTTATCTATCAATACAAGTTTTGAATGGATAGACGTTGACCACAACGGTACTTATGACCCCAATAATGGCGACCAGGTAATTGATATGGGCATCAGGGGAATGATCCCTAAAATTAAGTAAAAAGTAAACTTATAATATTGTAAAAACGTCCTGCTGCAAGTGGGGCGTTTTTTGTTGCACATACTTTATCTTCGTAATCTCCAATCACCAATCAAAACAGCTATGCATCCCTTCGAAGAATTATTAAAAGATAATAAAGCATGGGCAGCGCAAATGGTTGCCAGCGATCCGGATTTTTTCAAAAATCTTTCCAATTTACAAACACCCGAATTTTTATGGATAGGCTGCAGCGACAGCCGTGTGCCTGCCAATCAAATTACCAATACACAACCGGGCGAGATCTTTGTGCATCGTAATGTTGCCAACCTGGTCATCAATACCGATGTTAACCTGCTGAGTGTGCTGGATTATGCGGTCAATCATTTAAAAGTAAAACATGTTATCGTTTGCGGGCATTATGGATGCGGCGGTGTGAAAGCTTCTATGACCAAGACAGATCTTAAACCGCTGCTGAATATGTGGCTGCGGAATATTAAAGATGTACATCGTTTACACCGGGAAGAGCTTGATAGTATTACCGATGAAGGACAAAAGTTTGACCGCCTGACTGAATTGAATGTGCATGAACAGATCTTTAACCTGGCTAAAACTTCTATTATTCAACGTGCATGGAAAAATGAACAAAGGCCTGATCTGCATGGTTGGGTGTATGGACTGAAAGACGGTATTATAAAGCCGATATTGGATATGAAAGCTGGTACGCATATCGACACATTGTATGAATATGATGATCTTTGATCGTTATGGTTGACACTCTTAATTCTTCATTTTTAATTCTTCATTACTAACATGTTCCCAAAGATAAACCCCACCACTGCACCATCCTGGCAAGCCTTACAGCAGCATAAGCAGTTGTTTGAAAATGTGAAGATGAAAGACCTGTTCTATAATGATGCCACAAGGTTTGATAAATTTTCTGTGCGACTTGATGACCTGCTTTTTGATTATTCTAAAAATATCATTACCGAAAATACGGTTGAGATCTTACTTGAACTGGCTGCTGATTGTAAATTGAAAGAAGCTGTTGAAGCCATGTTCAACGGCGAAAAGATAAATGAAACAGAGAACCGTGCAGTATTGCATACGGCTTTACGGAATTTTTCAGGCGAACCTGTACTGACCGATGGCGTTGATGTAATGCCGGCCATTAAAAATGTGCAGGAGCAAATGAAAAGCTTTTGCGCTGCTGTTCATTCGGGCGAGTGGAAGGGTTATACCGGCAAAAAAATAAAATACATTGTAAACATTGGTATTGGCGGTAGTGATTTGGGCCCTGTAATGGTTACTGAAGCCTTAAAGCCTTATTGGGTTGATGGTATGGAAACTTATTTTGTAAGTAATGTGGATGGTACGCATATTACCGAAACCCTGAAAAAAGTCAATGCTGAAGAAACACTTTTCTTAATTGCCAGCAAAACTTTTACCACGCAGGAAACCATGACCAATGCACATACGGCAAGGAATTGGTTCCTGCAACATGCAACTGATGAAAAGCAGATCGCCAAACATTTTGCAGCGCTTAGTACGAATGACAAGGAAGTTATAAATTTTGGTATTGATCCGAAGAACATGTTCGTTTTCTGGGATTGGGTTGGAGGCAGGTACAGTTTATGGAGTGCAATTGGTTTATCCATAGCGCTAACCATTAGCTATGAAAATTTTGAACAGCTTTTAAAGGGTGCTCATACAAGCGATAACCATTTCAGGGAAACTGAATTTGCCAATAATATACCGGTGCTGATGGCTTTGATCGGTATATGGTATGGAAATTTCTTTGGCACAACAACAGAAGCCATTCTACCTTACGATCAATACCTGCACAGGTTTGCAGCCTATTTTCAACAGGGCAATATGGAAAGTAACGGTAAGTATATTGACCGTAACGGAGAGAAAGTTACTTATGCAACCGGCCCGGTTATCTGGGGTGAACCGGGTACCAACGGCCAGCATGCATTTTACCAACTTATACACCAGGGCACACAGGTCATACCCTGTGATTTTATTGCACCGGCAATCAGCCACAATGCAACCGGTGATCATCATCAAAAATTGCTGAGTAATTTTTTTGCACAAACCGAAGCATTGATGAATGGTGCCGCACATGATACTTCGACTTCGCTCAGTACTCCATACCGTGTTTTTGAAGGTAACCGGCCAACCAATTCCATCTTAATAAAACAGATCACTCCATTTACTTTAGGCCAGCTGATCGCTTTGTATGAACATAAAATATTTGTGCAGGGCGTTATCTGGAATATTTACAGTTTCGATCAATGGGGTGTAGAGTTAGGGAAGGTTTTAGCGAATAAGATATTGCCTGAGTTAGTGGATAATGACCCCATCACCGGGCATGATAGTTCAACGAACAATCTTATTGAGACTTATAAGCAAATGCGATAATTTGGCTGATCTCAGTTAACTTTAAATAAATAAGTTTTATGAAAACGATCTGTTTTTCTGTTGTCTTATTAATTTTTTCTACCTCTGCAATGGCGCAAACCAATAATTTGAATTTTAGTATTGTACCAGGGTTAAAGAAAAATTCTTCATTCAAATTGAAGAAACCCACCAACCAGGGATTTGATCTTTCCAAATATGATATTATAAAATTGCCGCAGAATAATATGCCCTGTTTTGTACCTGACTTATCATCAATTGCGGCTATGCCAACTGCTAAAACAGTTTTGCCATACCAGGCTATCCCCAATCCTTATTTTAAGTATAACACTTCACCTTCATTGCCAAGGTAGGTCAATTGAGCATTTCGATATTATTGTCAATACCGGGGAGCAGTTGCAAATTCTTTTTCGGAGTTAAGATAAAATTTACAAACCCTGCCTCCGGCCTTGCTTTTAATTATGATGTTTTTACAATTCACATCCGGCATTGTTTTTCCTACAAATGGCTGCAGTTCTATTTGTAAAAAAAAATACCCTTTTTTTGCTGTTATTTTATTTTTAAGATTGAATTCCTTATCTCCAACAAACACTGTTTTTTCTTTTACCCTTGATACGGTATAATTCAATGCTGTATTGTTATACAGAACCGCCTTTATTTCAGGAGCTTTGGTTCCGCTGTATTCCACATAAATGATACGGGTAATATTGGGTTTTGGTGGTATAGGATTACCGTTCTCATCGCTCATTTGTGCACCCGGTATAGACACCGTGTACCAGGCATGGGCTTTTTTAATTGTGCAGTTGTTGCCCTGGCCAAATGATGCTGAAAAACAAGCCAGTAAAAAGATATGTAAGAAGAATATTTTCATTTCAATACGTTTAATGTATTTACGGTTCAGCAAAAAAGGTACCAGCTATAAAAAAAGATCCTCCCATAAAGGGAGGATCATGCAATTAGTTTTGGTGTTCATGTTTAATTACCACTTTTCTACCACCTCTGCACTGCCATTATCAGCAGTACCGCTATTTGTCTCAGTTGGAGTTTCTATCTCTTCAGCAATTTTTTCAACCGGGGTTTCAGTTACATTAGCTACGGTTTCCATTGCAGCAGTTACTTCAGTTGCAGGAGCTTCGTTATTAAAACCCTGGGCCTGGCCACCTTCTTCACCTTCATAAGGTGTGTCGTGGTTAAAAGCATCAAAATCAAAATCAGGCATCAGTTCTGTTTTCACATAGTCAACTGCCTCGCCCAATCCTTTAATGAACTTATTGAAATCTTCTTTGTAGAGGAAGATCTTATGCCTGTCGTACCCGTCAGAATCAAAACGCTTGCGGCTTTCTGTAATCGTTAAATAATAGTCATTGCCACGGGTTTCTCTTACATCAAAAAAGTAAGTTCTGCGTTTTCCGGCCCTGATGCGTTTACTGTAAACACTATCCATTTTCTTTTCGTTGTTTTCGTACGCCACTGTTTAAGTTGTTTTAATATTAAAAATAGCCCTGTTAAGGTGAAGCAAAGATAAAATTGTTTTCCATTCTACAAAATATATGATTGATTATTTGGAGGTTAAGGCCGGATATGCCTTTCGCAGTGCATCTATGCCTCTTTTTCCTGTTCCTGTTGTCTTTTATACATGTCGGCATAATAACCATTTAAAGCCAGTAGTTGACTGTGAGTACCCTGCTCCACGATCTTTCCATCATCCAGTACAATGATCTTATCAAAATCAAATAAAGAAAAGATACGGTGAGTAATGATGATAGCCGTTCTGCCTTTTAAAAACCGGTATAAATTACCAATGATCTCTTTTTCGGTACGGGCATCCACGGCGCTCAGGCAATCATCAAAGATCACGATCTCAGGGTTTTTTATCAAAGCCCGGGCAATAGAAATGCGTTGCTTTTGTCCGCCGCTGAGCGTTACCCCCCTTTCCCCTATCAAGGTATCATACCCGTTTTGGAATCTTTCTATTTCGGTATGGATACTGGCCTGCTTTGCTGCGGCAATTACATCTTCGTCAGAAGCATCATCTACACCAAAGCGGATATTGTTGCGTACTGTTTCACTGAATAAAAATATATCCTGCGGTACATAACTGATCTGCAACCTCAGTGAATGAATATCAAATTTATTTACCGGTATGCCATCAAAGGCTATCATCCCTTTTTGCGGCTCATACATGTGCAGCAGCAATTGTGCTACCGTTGATTTACCGGAACCTGTCCTACCCACAATGGCAACTTTTTCTCCTTTATTGATCTGCAATGAAAAATCTTTTAAAGCATGAATGCCGGTATGGGGATAAATAAAATCAACATTTGTTAAAGAGATATTTCCTTCAAGCGGGGTTGTTACTGGTGCGGTTTCATTCTTAATACCAGGTTCGGTATGCAAAAATTCATTGATCCTTCTTTGAGAAGTGGCAGCACGTTGTGTCATGCTGGCTGTCCAGCCAATAGCGCTTACCGGGAATGTGAGCATCTGGATATACATCACAAACTCTGCAATTCTTCCTACGCTGGCACCGGGAACATTGTTAACCACATCCAGGCTGCCAACCATAATGGTTATTAAAGTACTGAGGCCGATCAGTAATGCCATGCTGGGAAAATAAATGGCTTCTGTTTTTGCCAGGCTTAATGCATTGTCACGGTAAGCCTCGCTGTTCTTTTTAAAAAAGCCCAGCATGGCTTTTTCCTGTACAAAAGATTTGATGACCCTGATGCCGGAATAAGACTCCTGTGCATTGGTGGTGAGATCGCTCAGTAATGATTGTATGCGCTCGCTTTTTTTATTGATGATGGTATTCACAAAATAAATAGCAATGGCCAGCACCGGCAGTGGCGCCAACGCCACCAACGTAAGTTTTGGGCTGGCTTTGAACATAAAGAATATGCTGAAAGCCAGTACTGCCGCCAGGTTGATAAAATACATGATGGCGGGGCCTGAGTACATACGTACTTTACTTACATCATCTGCAATGCGGTTCATCAGGTCGCCGGTGCTATGTGTCTTGTAAAAGTTGGTATCCAGTTTCTGGTAATGGGTAAATATCTCGTTTTTCTGGTCGTACTCAATATGCCGGCTCATTACAATAATGGTTTGCCGCATTAAGAACATAAAAAAACCGCTGATGATGGCGATGATGAACAAAGTAATACCGGTAAACAAGATCTTATTGGCCGGATTTTCCTGGAACTTATCAATTACAGCCCTTACAAGAAAATCATAGTTCTTTTCGCTTTTCTTAATATCCGCCGTATTACTATCAGCAGATTTGATAGACTCAACCACAGTGTTAACAACATAACCCGTTAACTGCGGAGAAAGTATGCGGAAATAATTGGTAAGTACCACAAATACAAAGCCCAGCATAAAATGCCAGCGGTATTTCCAGAAATATTTATTGAGGGAGGAAAGATGCTTCATTGATGATGTAAAGGTAAAATAAAACCCGTCGTTTTTTGTGATGTGTTTTATTTGAACCACATAGTGCATAGAAAACAATAGAAAGACACATAGACTATTTGTTTTTCTATGTTTCTATCATTCTATGTGGTTCACTATTTTTTCTTCAGGAGCTGTATGATCATAAAAATACCCAATAACCGGTATGTTTTTATTTTGCTATAAGCAATACATTTAATTGCAATTAATATCTGCCAGCATAATAAAAAACATACCATGAAACGCTTTCTTTTAATACTTATAATTATTGCTTTTTTCACACCTGCAACTGCCCAAACTTTCAGTGAGCTTTTTAATGCCGGCAAGCAGCAGTATGAAGCAAAAAATTACGAAGCCGCAATAAAAAGCTATACAGCAGCCATCAGCCTGAATACACAGAGTTCGCATGTTTGGTACAACCGGGGACAGGCTTATTTTTATTCAGGCCAGTTCAACCTTACTATTCCCGATTATTCAAGGACGCTGCAGCTTGATTCCAGGTATATAAATGGCTGGTTTCAGCGGGGGGTGAGTTATAATAAATTAAAGGATCATACAAATGCCATTGCCGACTATACTGCCGGTATTGCCCTGGTACCAACCGATGCACAGTTTTACTATAACCGGGGTATAGCCTATTTTGACCGTGGCGATACAGCCTTTTCATTAACCGATTATAATAGAGCCCTTGAATTGAAACCTGATTATGCCAAGGTTTACATTAACCGGTCAAAGATATTTTTTGGTAGAAAACAGCACCGGGCAGCATTGGCCGATGCTATAAAAGCCATACAGCTGGAGCCTTCTTATTATGAAGCATGGACCAACAGGGGTGTTATTTACAACGCTTTAAACCGGCCCGATTCTGCCATTTCCGATCTGGACAAAGCCATCAGCATGGACCCCGGCAGGCCCAAGGCCTATGTTGAAAAGTCTATTTCATTAAATAAAAAAGGGCTTAATGATCTTGCTATTGCCAGCCTTAATAAAGCTATAGAAGTTGATCCGGCTTATAGAAGTGCCTATACTATGAGGGGCGCCATTTACTTCGACACGAAGAATTATACCGCTTCCAAAAAAGATATGGAAAAAGTACTGGAGCTTGAACCCGGTAATAAGTTTGCCACAAACCTTATAGCGAGGATAAATGGGCTGCTGCCGCAATGAATTGTGGTTTGACCTCACCCCAACCCCTCTCCAAAGGAGAGGGAACTGGAAGGTGCGTAATGTTGTATGAGTTTTTAGCTGGTTATACTTTCAATCCCTTTATCAATTTATATTCAGCTGAGTTGATGGTGTACTGCCCTATCACAGCATTTTTAATACCCTGTACCAGCACATTCAACTGGTCGAATAGTTTGTTGCGTTCATCACGACTGTTCTTTAATTCACGAAAACTGTCGGTAACGGCTTTGTTGCTCTGCTCCAGTATTGCCAGTTTGGCGATGAGTGCAGTTGTTTCCAGGTGTTTTTTGGCTGGTTTGTAATCGGTCATTTTTTCAAGGGAAGCGATCATGTCGCTGAAATTCTCTGTTCTGCTGCCAAATGATTGTGCCGACTGGCTCACCGATTCTTCGGTAGGTTCTTTTTTATCTTTCTTACGTTTTTCGCCACGTATCTTAATTACATAGTCGTTAATGATCTCTATTTCTTTCGATTCTTTACCATAGGCCGAGCGGATATTGGCCGCAATCGGGCTCATTATCTTTTCCAGCGAATCACTGTCTTTTTCAAAAAGGCGCTGGCGGTCGTCAACAGCTGTGCCGTAATCAGTTTCTTTGCCTGCAACGCCTTTGTTGGCTGTACGGGCAAACTCAGCAAGCGCCTCCAGGTTGGCGGGTTGTTGTTCTGCTTTAGGGGGAGCATAGTCTGTAAATGAGCGTAGGTGGGTTGCAATGTCTTTTGCGTTCTTAAGTTTAGCGCCAAAGGTTACTTCGGAATTAGATGCCATAGTAGTAAGGTTTTATTTGTTTTAAAAAATACGGTTAACATATAAATATAAACAAGCAACTGTTTAAAAGCAAGTAAAAACTTATGTGTACATATACTGATCAGTGAATTTTTACGCATTAACGGTAAAAAATATGGTTTATTTGTGCCACAAGACTGATAGTTTGGTTAAGATAACAGGCTATTTGGTTAAAAAGAAGCTCTACCCGTTGAACAAGATTACTACATTGGCGAACAAGCAAGGCTACCTGTGCGGCAAGATTGCCAGAACGGTTAATTAAATGTTAACGCTGTTGGGCATGATGGCAGGGATGGCGAACACGGGAAGTTGATTGGTGATCTTGAAGGTAAGATGAGGGTGATTCGAGTTGCCGTGACTGCCTGTCCCCCACCAACGGACGGTTTCAATTAAGTTGCTTTTGACCTTGTTTGCCAACGTTGAAATGTATGCCGGTAAATTACAGCCTGTAACAGGTATTTTACCAACTGTTACAGCTATATAATTTGTTTATATTTGTAACAACAACTCATTAATATGGAAAAAACAATACACCACGGCCGCAATGTAAAACGTTTTAGAGAAATGCTGGGCATTAAACAGGAAGGCCTGGCCATTGACCTGGGCGATGACTGGAACCAGAAAAAAATATCAGCGCTGGAACAGAAGGAAGAGATTGATGATGCTTTGCTGGATCAGATTGCTACGTTGCTGAAAGTACCTGCGGAGGCTATTAAGAATTTTGATGAAGAAAAGGCTATGAATATTATTGGTAATACAGTTACAACAGTAAACGATAATGCCACCGGTCAAATTTTTCAATTTAATCCTGTAATTAATCCGGTTGAGAAATGGATTGATGCTATGGAAGAAAATAAAAAACTGTATGAACGCTTATTGCAGGTTGAAAGAGAAAAGAATGAATTATTGCAAAAATTATTGGATAAGAAATAGAGTTTGAAAAGATATTGATGAGAGCCCTTGCGAAAGTGAGGGCTTTTTTTATTGAGCTGCCGCCGTCTGGCCTCCCGGCCAACGGCGATTTGAATTAAGTTGTTTTTGATTTGGTGATTACAGTACCTAGAGCTTAATACGGCGTTGGTCAAAGACCAGACGCCGGCAATAGAGCTACCTGCGGCGGCAGAAAAAATTCATAGGTTAACCTGTCTGCCAGGCAGTTATTAAATATAACCCGCTTTAAGTTGCAGTATTTAAAGAAACAATTTTTAAGCGTTACATTTTCAAACTTTACTTTGGAAAATGAGCAGCTTGTAAATGAACAATCTTCCAATGATCCGCTAAAGATACTTTCAGTAAACTGGGTGCTTTTAAATGAAGCATGCTGCCAGGTTGTTTTTTCTGTCTTGTTATTTCTAAACTCTGAAGTCGACACTTCTATTCCTGATAAATTTGCATTGGAAAGATCGCAGTTCCTTATTTCACTTGCTTCTATTACCGCATCTATAAAAGATGCATGTACAAATGAATTGGTATTAAGTTCTGAACCGAAAAAATTACTGTTTCTTAAATTTGCTTTTAGAAAATCACATTCTTTGATGCTGTTTCCTTTAAAAGTTATTTCTGACAGGTCTGCTTCGGCCAGTTTACATTTTTTAAAACTGGAACCACTTAATTTGTCTTTTATATTTTTAATTCCTGAAAAATCAGCATCTGTATAACTGTCGCCAGACAAATTCCAGTTTAACCCTAAATTACTCCTGACTTTAAAAAACAAGCCTGTATTTTCATTACGCTCCGCATCGACACTTACTTTTTCTGAATTGGTGCTTTTATCAGAAAAATAGTTGAGGTCAACACCAAAAATTTCTGCAAGCCTGTTTAAGGTTGTAATGTCTGGCATAGATTCTCCACGTTCCCACTTGCCTACCGCCTGGGGACTGATAGAAACCTGGCTTGCAAGTTCGGCCTGCGACAGGTTAGCGTTCTTTCTTGCTGTGGCAATTTTATTACCGATAAGATTTGAATTTGGTATCATCTTCTTTTGTTTAGATGTTGCAAAGTTATTAATTCCCATTGCCGGCTTGCAAATAAAAGCAACCACTTATGGTTGTAAACGCACTACTTTCGGTTGTATTTTGACAATTATACAGTACCTCAGTGGGATTTTTGTTTTACGCAAGCCAGTAATAAGCAGCAGACTGTAAAACCCTGCAACAACAAAAAAAGCCTTCATCACTGAAGGCTTTCCGAGGTAAGTAACTCATTAAACTAACTAACGTATATGAAAAAATTCCGGGGGTTTTTGAGGTTGTGTTCTTCTTTGGATATCTCTTTAACAGTACAAAGATGATACTTTAATAAAAAAGATATTGTAATATGAGATTGAAAAGTATGTAGATGTTATTCTAATAATGCAACTGAAAAACTCAGCCTGCTTTAGTGATACAAAATGGCATAAAATGCAAAATCCCGATCAGTGATCGGGATTTCAGCGGAGAGAGAGGGATTCGAACCCCCGGAAAGTTGCCCTTCAACGGTTTTCAAGACCGCCGCATTCGACCGCTCTGCCATCTCTCCGCGGCAAAAGTAAGGGTAGAATAACTTTAACCCAAAAAAAAGTGGTTTTGTATGGAATTTTATCTCAACCAGCCATATAAATAAAAATCTAAAACCCGCTCTACAGCGGGTTTTAGATAAGAATTAAAATCTTCCTTATTGCTTAACAACTTTCTGAGAATAAACTTTATCTCCGTCACTCATTTGTATAAAATAGATACCCGATGCATTATTGGACAGATCAAAATCTACCAGTTTTTCATTATTGATAGTTTTGCTCCCGATCTTAGTTCCTTTTGGATCTATTATGTCAATAGTGCCCGATACTTTTGTATCAAACGCTACCTGGAATTTACCATTTGTAGGATTTGGAGTAACCCTAAAAGCCGGTTTGTCGCTTGCAGGGTTTGTTGTATTGCTCTCTTTTATCATTGCTTTAATATAAGCCTTCATTTTGTCTGTCATTTCATACTGCGGTGGCGTTGTAAACCCAAAGTAACCGGTGATCTGGTACATCCATTTATCTGCATAACAGCTATTGCAGCAGGATGGAATGTACAGGCCTACCAGGTACAATTTATTGGCCGTAAAAATATAGCCCGGGAAAGTGGTTGTTAAAGCCCAGGGCCCAACTGCTGATGAAGTCTGGTTATTGTAGCCGGATATATTGGTTGACCAGGCATTGGTACCGGGCACCATTGGGAAGCCCGGGGCTGCTGTTACCTCGTACACATACCATTGATAAGTAATGGCATTTTGCGTACCGCATCCTGTGGTAGTTAAAATATCGTCAGTATTTGCAATACTGTTAAGCGACCCGGTGATGACGGTTGGGCTGCCATTGTGCGAAAGAGACAAATAGGATGGCTGCGCTATCTTTTGCTGTAAGGATATATCATCCATAGCAAGATCATTACCGTCTCCAATGCCATCTTCCAATAAAAATATCTGTACCCTTAATTGTTGTCCTGTTGGCGTTATACATCCGCTTACCTGCATCCAGCCGCAGGGACTGGCCGGTGTGATAATGGTTTGGTAAGCAGAACTTCCTGTTGTCCAGTTGCCACCTGTTAATACAATTCGTATCTGTGGTTTGATATCAAAGGCGCACTGGGGCATGTTTTTAAAATTTGCACAAAATTTATACTCATTGGCAGGATTAACTGTTACGGTTTCATCCCAGATCACCGAACTGGTTCCTGCCGATTGCATGGTTCTGCCGTTTACAACCAAAAATTTAGAATTGGAAGCACCGTTGATACATTTGGTATGATCCTGTACCACCCACTGCGGGCTGGTGGCGGCGGCCTGTGCATTGTTTACTACATTATATTGCCTGGGTATTACAGCGTTGGCAGTAGCGGCTGGTTGAAAAGTGTAGCTGGAAGTAAATCCAACATTGCCAGCCTCAAAGTTACCGTTATTAAATAAATTGGTACCAGTGCAGCAATAAACGGTACTATCCTGCACCACAACCGGTGCAGGATTAATATAACCGGATATAAGAAAAGCGCCGATATGGTCAATAATCCTAACTGTTGCCCTGATCTTCCAGACACCAGCCGCCGGAGCAGATATAACGTTTGTAACAGCCGGGTTATCCAATAAATGATAGGGAGCAATGACAGGTCCGGCTAAATAGAAAGCCGAGCTGCCACCTGGCGCAATAAGCTCGAGTAAATTTATATTATCGTCGCAGGCATACCTGAAATTACAGCTAAAAGAAGCTGTTGCGGGCAAAATTGTAAAATCTCTTTCAAAAATGTAAATGCCGGATGTTTCACCAGTAGGGTTGCAGGTTACATTTATCCAGCCTGCATTTGTGACAGCAACAGGTGTAGACTCCCAAGCACCTGTTATTCCTGCTGTTACTTTTGCAATGCCGGAGGTAGAACTTACAAGCTTCCAGTTAAAGTCTGTACCGCAGATCGTTTGCGATGCTCCTGCACTGTTAAGGCCTGTACTTACATTGATCTGGGCGTTTACTATTGATCCTATGGTGCATAAGATCAATAGAAAAAGTAGTTTTGTTTTCATGATCAAAAATTTTTGTTCCCCTACTCTGTAATTGGCTTTTCGGGTGCCGCCATTTTATTAATAATTGTTGAAAACAAAGATTGAGAATAGCGCATAACAAAAAAGCCCTAGATATAGGGACAGTGGTTTGGGGGTATTGTAACGTGAGGATGGCTTTACTTCAGGTTTTTATAATAATAAGCAATGGCTTCGCCAAGCGAGGAGATGTGTAGTGTTTCGTAAATGCGTTTTATATGGGTGTTGATGGTGCTGTAACTAACACCCATTTTATCGGCTACCATTTTATAACTCAATCCTTCGGCCAGGTATGCAAGCACTTCCGTTTTTTTGGGGCTTAATGGTGACTTGGTTTCGTTACGTTTAAAATGATCCAGCACTTTTTGTGCAATGGCCGGGTTCATCGCTGCTCCTCCTTCGTACACTTCTTCTATGGCCTGGAGGATGCGTTGTGGCTTATCGTTCTTTAAGATATAGCCGCTGGCGCCGTTCTTTATACTGGTAAATATCTTTTCACTATCATCAAAAGCGGTTTGCATCAGCACTTTCACTTCAGGATGATTCATTTTTATAAGTTTCAAACCTTCAATGCCATCTACGCCGGGCATATTAATGTCCATCAGCACCACATCGGGGTAGCAGGTTTCTATATCCTGCAAAACATTGGTGCAATCAGGCGCTTCACCCACAAACTTCATCTCTTCATTAAGGTTCAATAAAGCTTTCAGGCTGTCACGCCTGTCGTTGCTGTCATCGTATATAAAAATGCGTATTGCCATCCTGTAAATTTAGCAAACAATTGCAGATGCCTGTTGTCATTAAATTAAGGGACAAGCGGAATTTGGGCAGAAATGACCGTGCCTTCCTGCGGGTTAGAACTTATGTCAAATACTCCGTTCAATTCCTCTACCCTTTTACGCATATTCATGATGCCGTTCCCCGAAATTTCATTGCTGTTGAAACCTGTGCCGTTGTCTGTAATTTTTAATTGAAGTTCATTTTGTATCAGGTGCAGGCTGATGGTTAGCCGGTTGGCCTTACTGTATTTTACAGCATTGTTAATAGCCTCTTTGGTAATAAGCACAATATTTTTCCTGGTGGAGATATCTTTTACAACAGTATCAATTACCGCATCAATTTTTATTTCGTAAGCAATATTGGTAGCGCTTAAAATTTCATTGGCAAAATTCTTTATGCGGCTGCTCATCGTCATAAACTCTTCTTTGCCCGGCTTCATGCTCCAGATAATATCGCCGATCTTACCGGCCAGGTCATGTGTTTGAGTTTCTATTTTATCCAATACCTGCATGGCTTGTTCCTTATTGTCTTTATTCACTAGCTGATGGGCAACAGCGCTGTTTATCTGCAGGCTGCTTAATGAAGCGCCGATGTCATCATGCAGGTCGGCAGTGATCTTGCTGCGTTGCTTTTCCAATGCCACCTGTTGCTGAAAAAGCATTTTTTGCCTGGCCAGTTTTCTCCTGTTGATGAACCAGAAAAGTAAGCCTGTTATTATCAGTGCGATAAAAAAGAGAAACCATGCTTTGCTGTAAAATGGCGCTGCTATTGAAATGAGTATTGTTTTCTGGACGATCTCTTTATTAGCATATTTATCATAAGTGCCTAATTGCAGTGTATAATCATCCGGGGCCAGGCTGTTGAAAAGAATTGTGCTGTTATTGGGAAGATATTTCCAGTTGCTGTCTGTTTCAACTATGCGGTAAATGAGTTGACGAACATCGGCATTCGCCAGGTCTTTAATAATGGCTTTTACAGAAATGTTGTTTTCAGTGTAGCCCAATTCAATTTTCTGAATTGCATTGGCATTGCTATCAGGTAACCAGGGTTTATTGTTCACCAGTATCTCATCTACATAAACCTCTGGCTGATAGAAGGAATATGGACGCAAAGGAGGTTTGAAATAATTAAACCCGCTAACGCCTCCAAAAAACAGTGTGCCATCTGTAGCTTTATAAAAGGCCCGGTTATTAAAATCCCAGTCCTGTATCCCATCTTTTTTATCAAAATTAATAACCTGGAATGTTTTGGCATCAATCCGGCTTAAACCACGTTGGTGGCTGCAATAAGCATTGCCTTCTTCATCCAATAACAGCCCGTAAATATAAGTGCCCGCCATGCCATTATTGGCATCGAATGTCTTTATAATTTTAAACGTTTTGTCAAATACATAAATGCCCTTATTGGTTCCTATCCAATACAAATTCCTTACGGTATCTTCCTGCACATAAAAAGATTGTACACCCGGTAGTATCTTTTGCAGCAGTTGCAAACTGTTATCAGGTAATACTTTCAGCAACAGCATATCATTGCCCAAATAACTCACAGCAACCCTGTTGTTACTTAAAATATTAATTTTAAAAGGATTCAGTTGCTCAATTGCCTTTACCTTTTCCACTGATCCTGTTTCGGGGTGCAACCAAAACAAACCTTTCTCAAATGAGCACAGTATTCTTCCACCAGGCAACACCTGGAGGTCTTTTTGCTGTCCCAATATTTCAAAATCAGTTTGCTCAAAAACCAGTTCCAGTTTTTGCTGTTGTTTGTAAAATAATATTTTTGCTGAACGGGACCTGGAATAATACCTTTCTTCAAAAAACCATACACCTTTTCTGAATTTATCAGTAGCCATACGGGTATTCACATCATCGGGAAATTTTATTGGTAAATAAGCAAGTTGTTTTGTGATCTTATGCTGCTCAACTTTATTATGGGTAATTATATTGCCATTGGGCAGTTCAGCAAAAGTGATTATTCCGTTGCCCAGGCGGAAGCTGTCGGCATTTTCAGCAGGTTCTTTATTTAAAAGCTTTGAATGAAAATCAAAAATGATCAACCCCTGAACATCATCACAGATCCATAAGCGGTTGCTTTTATCAAATGAAAAATTATAACACCTAAGGTATTTATCTCTTTTTTCAGGTTCAAGCCATTTTACCTTTTTATAATCCTTGCTGGTAAAAGTAATTCCCTGTTCACCATTGAAAACAATAAAATCCTTATTCGCATTTATGCTCCTGATGCTTCCGGGTTTTTTATTGCCCAATACCTGTATTTCAGCAATAGTATTGTTTTCAATATCATATTCTACAATGCCGTTCTTTGTACCACAAATTATTTTATTGTCATTATAGCAACTGGAAATGAAGGCCGGCTTATTTTTCTTTACAAATTCTGCGATGGGGTAAATGGCTTTTTTTGCTTTAATGTCATACCCTGCAATACTGTTGTTGCCAATAACCCAAACTGTTCCCAGCCTGTCAATAAAAGGAAAGTGGTAGTAAAAAATATTTTCACTCAGATCATACACATGAACCGATACCAATGGATCTAATGCCAGTTGGGTAACAACATTTACCTGCTTTGTTCTTACATCATAAGTAGCCAATTGATACTTAAGGTTGAAGCACCATACTTTGCCATCCCTGAAAGCAAAAGGCATAGCCACAGCATCTGTTGCCGTATTGAATATTTTTTGCAGAGTAAATTTATCCCGGCTGCGGTGATAAATATATAAGCCCCTGGTGCTGCCAACGTAAATATTACTTTCATCATCCTCCGCAAAACCATATCCCTGTTGCAGGTTGGGACAATGAAGAAAATATTTATCAAGATTATAGACTTTGACCATTTTTCCGTCGAAACGGTTTACTGCATCATTACCGGTAAGCCACATGAAGCCTTTACTATCTTCATAACGAAAATAATTTGAACCCTGCGAAAGGCCGTCATCAAGCGTTAATTTAGAAATAGAAGGGGGAGCAAAAAGGTCCTGTGCGTTAACGGCATATACAGTGCATAGAATTAAAAATGATATGGAGAAATGTTTTTTGATCGCAGCAGATTGAATGCATCTATAGCATTATCTAAATATATCAAATTAAATCTGCTTTCTTTATTTATGTGGCGATATCATTTTCTTTATCTTTTACCACCACCAGGTCCTTTAATGCAACAGTGATGGGCATTACACCCACCTGCAGCACTGCTTTTTTTCCTCTAATTTCCTTTACAATACCTACCTGGCGGTTTTGTCTCATCTTCACTTTTGCGCCAATCTTGATCTCACCTCCCACTTCTTCAAACTTTTCGTTCAGCTTTTTCTGCTGCTTTTCGGTGGTTATCTTTTCTTTTTGCTGAAAAAGCAGGGCATGTATCATTTTTACCACTTTATCCTTGTCTTCTGTCTTGCGCCACTCCATGACCATGGCTTTCAGCCTTCTTTCCATGTCTTTCAGGTAAATGATCTTATCGGCAGCAATATGGTTCTGCAATTTCAGCTTCTCCATTTCCTGCTGATGTTGCTCTTTATTTAAAGTCTGCTGCAGATCCTTTTTCAGCGCTTCATTTTCTTTGAGCAAGGTTTTTAAGTCTGCTTTTTCTTTATCAATATGCTGCAGGTCCTGTTCTGTTCTATTTAAAAGCTTATCCAGTGTAAAATGATCATCATCTACCAGTTTCCTTGCTTTTTCTATCAGCCTTTTTTCAAGGCCGATCCTTTCGGCAATGGAAAAAGTATAAGAGCTGCCCGGCTTACCAACAACCAGTTTGTACATCGGCAACAGGTTCTTTTCATCAAACTGCATAGCGCCGTTGATGATACCGGTTACCTTATTGGCCATTACTTTTAAATTGAGGTAATGCGTGGTAACAATGCCAAAACTGTGTTTAATAGCCAATTCTTCCATGATCACTTCTGCAAAGGCACCACCCAGGTTGGGGTCGCTCCCACTGCCAAGTTCATCAATAAAGAACAAGGTTTTACCATTGGCATTTTCCATGAAATGTTTCATGTTCTTTAAATGAGATGAATAGGTACTCAATTCAAATTCCAGGCTTTGTGTATCGCCGATATGGATCATGATCTGCTTAAAAATGCCCATCTCGCTATCGGGGTGAACGGGTACCAGCAAACCACTCTGGAGCATCAGTTGCAAGAGGCCAACTGTTTTTAAGGTAACCGTTTTACCGCCAGCATTAGGCCCGCTGATAACAAGAATTCTTTGTTTATCATTCAGCGTTAAGTCAACCGGAATGGTGGGCTTTTTATTGGCTTTATTATAGATGTACAATAACGGGTGATAAGCCTGTATCAGCTGAACATGAGCCTTATCCATCACAACCGGGTAATTACCATTATAATCAGCAGCAAATTTCGCCTTGGCCCGGATGAAATCAAATTCACCGGCCATATCAAGATAGCTTTTAAGCAGGCTGGCGTACACACTTAAATGCTGTGTGAGTTTCCTCAATATCTTATACACTTCTTTTCTCTCTTCATTCTCCAAAGAGAAAACAGCGTTGTTGAGTTCGGTTGTTTCTTCGGGTTCAATAAAAGTGGTTCGGCGGCTATCGCTTTCGCCATGCAGGATGCCTTTGATCATGCGCTTCTGCTCTGCAAAAACAGCCAGCACCCTCCTGCCGTTCAAAAAACTTTCTTCAATATCAGCCAGGTAACCCTGCTTGTTCAGTTTGCTTACAATGCGGTCGAAAACCTTGCGCAGCTCATTGCGCTTTCGGTACAGGCTCATCCTGATCTCGGCCAGTTCTTCGCTGGCGCTGTCTTTCACTTGCCCGGTCTCATCCAGTATCTCATCGATCATTTCAACAATTACTTTTTCGTAGTAAGAATCGTTGATTGTTTTTGTCAGGGCCGGGTAAGCAGTTCTACGTTCATTATCGAACCAACGAAAAATATTGTTGGTATTCTCTGCAAGTCGCCTGATCAGCAGGAACTGTTCGCCGCTTAAGACCGCACCGGGTATGCCGATGAGTTTTAATTCCTTACTTATATTATGGGTGAATTCATTGGGGAAATGCTGATTGCCTTGTAGCAGGAGTTTAAATTCATTGCTCTGCTGTAGTTCAGTTATGATGAATTCCTTTTTGGTGTGCAGCCTCAGTTGTTCTGCTTTTCGTTTTGCAAATTCGGTACGGCAATGCAATGCCAGTAAGGTTTTTACCTTTTCATATTCCAACTGCACCAATGCCGATTCCGGAAAAAATTTCATGACCTGTTCCCCCAGGAGGATTTTAATTAAAAGAAGGCAAAGGTAATTGCTATTCTTTATTTTTCAGTTGCTCTACCTGCAACTCTTCCCAAGGCGTTGTTCCATCCTTCTCCCTTTTAAAAACAAATTCATTGCTGTTAAGGATAACAATTTCAGCCGTGGTATAAATTTTACACCCTTCCATTAGATGTCCGCCAATGGTTTTACCGGTGCTGTCGCTGATGCTGATATGAAGGTGAGAACCGTTTATGGAAACCGTTCCGGTGAGGCTTACGATCTCAAAATGGCCGCTGTCGCTGCTGCCATTGGGTTGATTGGCAAACCTGATTTGGTAATCTGTCAGGCTTCCGACACAGGTACTCACCCATCCTGCTTTAATTTGCTTTTCGTTGACCAGGTTTTGAATGCCGGTTTTAAGGTCTTCGCCCGGTTTTAAGCGAAAAGCATGTGCAGTAAGCTTGTCCATAGTTGTTTTTTGCTGACAGGAGAACAATATCAGTGATACTAAAATAATAAAGATTGGCTTCATATTTACTCATTTGGATGTTTAGTAATAGATATTTGAACCACATAGGATCAAAGTAAGCAATAGAAAGCACATAGGTCTATGTTTCTCCTATGTTCCTATGCCTCTATGTGGTTCAAACCGGCTCACTATACTGTTTTGATGATTGTTAAACTTTTGTTGCGATAAATTGTAATACAATCTATGCCATTTACCTTTGCGTAAGTAATGAAAAATATAAACGATGTTAAGAGTTTTATTCATTTCGGTTGTTAGTTTTATAGGGCTCAGTTCCTGTGCACAAAAAAACAATAAAGCAAAACCAAAAACCAATACTAAAGTAATGACTACTGCTACCAGTTCGACTCCGCTCACTATGGATACCGCCACATTCGGCACCGGTTGCTTCTGGTGTACCGAAGCCATTTTTCAACAGCTTGAAGGCGTGGAAAAAGTAACCAGCGGTTACAGTGGTGGTACGGTTGTAAATCCAACCTACGAGGAAGTTTGCAACAAAACCACCGGGCATGCAGAATGTCTGAACATCATGTACGACCCGAAAAAAATAACTTTTGATGAGCTGCTGGAAGTTTTCTGGCAAACGCACGACCCTACAACATTGAACCGCCAGGGCGCTGATGCCGGGCCTCAATACCGCAGCGTGGTTTTTTATCATAATGAAGAACAAAGGGCAAAGACAGCAAAGTATAAAGCTGAACTGGATAAAAGCGGCGCTTTTGATAAACCTATTGTAACTACACTGGAACCTTTCACTATATTTTACCCTGCCGAAGCATATCACCAGAATTACTACAATAACAATACAAGCCAGGGCTATTGCCAGTTTGTAATAAGGCCCAAGGTTGAAAAGTTTGAGAAAGTCTTTAAAAGCAAACTCAAAAAGAATTAATTGGATTTAAAATTAAAAGGTGTGACAGGTTTCTTTTCCTTTTTTTCCGGAATTGGCTGGCCCTTGTGGCAGGTATAGCAGGTTACAGCTTCTATGTTTTTAGCTGCTGCTTCTTCATTGAACTGGAAATATTTTTTGTTGATATCCATTGTCATCCGCATCATATTTCGGGTGATCTCTTTTTCGGGCTTATCATCTTTCTCCATGATCAGTGCCGGGCTATTTTTATCCTTCACATGGCAGAAGCCACAATCAACTTTAAGGCTTGCATTAAAACCATCCATGATCCTGTCCAGCGAATCGGGCGTTATATTCTTAGGTAATACCTGCAGGTTCTTGAATTCACCGGCAGGCTCTTCTATAGCAGCAATTGCTGTAAAAACCAGGACAAATAAAGCAGCTAGAGTAATCAGTTTTTTATACGATCTCATATAAAGTAGTTTAAGGTTTTTCAAACCTATGTTTTTTTTCTATACAGTTATGTTACTATGTGGTTAACGGTAAACAACATGATCCATCTTACAGATCGTCATGATTTTTTTACACGCCGCAATTCCAGCAGGTTCAAACTATTTGGATAAAAGTTTTGAATATTGAGGTGAACAAGATGTATGGCCATATCATACCAGAGCGGCACAACGGGTGCATCATTGATAATTATCCTGTCCATTTGCTGGTAGAGTTTATAACGCAGCGAATCATTTTTTTCGGATAAAGCTTTTTCGTACAACAAGTCGTAAGCCGCATTTTTATACCGGGTATAATTAGGCGGGGCCGGGTTCTTACCATAAAACACACTCAGGTAATTTTCTGCATCGGGGTAATCTGCTATCCAGCTTCCCCTAAAGAATGGCGCCTGTGATTTGGAGGTCTGTTCCATCAATAAACTTTTCTGTATCACTTCTACCTGCACCTGAATACCTACCTGCAAAAGTTCATTGGCAATGTATGTGCCCAGGTCGCCGTAAATGGGAATGGTTAGTAGTTTTATTGGTGGTAAATTTTTCCCGTCGGGATAACCGGCTTCAGCAAGTAATTGTTTTGCCCTGGCAACATCGTAGTGATATCCTTTTACATTAACAGAATCGAATGATGGAAGTCCTGCCGGAACAAAACCGCTTTCAGCTGCAGTACCAATGCTATTTCGCAGGTATAGCATCATTTTTTTGCGATTGAAACCATAATTAATGGCCTGCCTTATTTTTTGCAAACGCAAAGGAGAATTTTTAACCAGTTCGTTTTCTTCATCAACCAGGATGCCCAGGTATTCAATATTCAGGTAAGGTTGTTTTTGTAATTCGATCTTGCCCTGCCATGTTTTTTTAAGGTTACCGGTCTTGGTAAGTACTTCGTCTTTAAAAGAAGGATCAATATCATCAATAAAATCCAGCCGGTTTTGTTGAAACTCCAGGAACTCGGTAGCTTTACTGTCGTAAAAAGAAACTTTGATGCCATCTAAATAAGGCAATGGGTTTCCTTCAGCATCTCTTTCAAAATAGTTCTCATTCTTTTTTAAAATAAGTGCCTGCCCTTCTTCCCATGCAACAAAACTAAAAGGCCCTGTGCCAACGGGATGGCGGCGAAAATCGGTACCATACATTTCAACTGCTTCACGGGCAACGATGGAACAATATTGCATGCTTAAAATACCCAGTATAGATTGAAAAGGGCTTTGCAGTTTTAACTGGAAAGTAGTGTCATTAATGGCTTTAAATGGTTCAATACTATCAACCCGGTTATTAAATATCCAGGCGCCGGGGCTGGCGGTACTTTTATCAATGATGCGGTTAAAACTGTATACCACATCCTGAGCCACCAATTTCCGGGGGATGTTTTTAAAGCAATCATCATCGGTAAAGAACACACCTTCTCTTAAATAAAAAGTAAAGGTTAGGTTATCGGCGCTTATCTCCCATCGCTTTGCCAGCGATGGTTTCATTTGCAGGTTGCTGTCAATTTCAATAAGTGTATTGTAAAGCTGATGTGTAGCCCACATCACCTGTTTGTTCTTGGCAAATGCAGGATCAAGGGAAGCAAGGCCGCTGCTTTCGTTGTAATGGAAGATCTTTTTATCGGGATGCCGGTGGTTTTTGCAGGCTGAGATCAAAAGGCAACAGGAAAAGGTCAAAAGGCAAAATTCAAAACTCAAAAGAAGCCTGCAGTATTTATTTGATGAAAGGTGCATAAATGTTTCTAAAGAAAACTAAATTAGCACTTATATACAAATACACATGAAACAACTTATTAAAGCCTGCTCGGTTTTTACTTTTTATTTTTTACTTTTTGTTTCGGTAGAAGCACAACCTTTAAAGCCTATGCAGGCTTTTACTCATGCTGATACTTTACGTGGTACCTATGGGCCAAGCAGAGATTGGTGGAATGTGCTGAAATATGACCTGCATGTTAGGTTTAATTTGAAAGATAGTTCGATCAGTGGACGGAATGAAATTCAACTTAAAGTATTGAAGAAAGGTAAAGAACTTCAAATTGATCTTCAGGAACCAATGATACTGGATAGTATTCTTTATTCTACCAATGATATTTTTAATAAGAAGATACCTGAGATCCGTAAGGATGGGAATGCGTATTTTATCTCTGCCGATAATTTCTCTGTTCCACACACAAATTACCCCAATGTAAGCCTGTATGTTTATTATCATGGCAAACCCCGTGTCGCCGTTCGCCCACCCTGGGATGGCGGTTTGATCATGAAGAAAGATAAGAACAACAACCCCTTTGTAAGCATTGCCTGCCAGGGCCTCGGTGCCAGTGTCTGGTATCCCTGTAAAGATCACCAGAACGATGAGCCGGACAGCGCCGAGATGCATATTACCATTCCGGATGAGCTTGCCTGTGTTGGCAATGGTCGTTTTCGTGGCAAAGTAAGTAACGGGGATGGAACTTCTACTTACGATTGGGCAGTTACCAATCCAATCAACAATTATAACATCATTCCATACATCGGCAAGTATGTTCATTTCAGCGAAGTGTATGAAGGGGAAAAAGGAAAACTGGATATGGATTACTGGGTTTTGGATTATAACCTTGATAAAGCTAAAGAACAATTTAAAGATGCTCCCCGTATGATGAAGGCATTTGAACACTGGTTTGGCCCCTATCCTTTTTATGAAGATGGATTCAAATTAGTAGAAGCACCGCACCTTGGCATGGAGCATCAAAGTGCAACGGCTTATGGCAATGGTTATAAAAATGGATATCGCGGCACTGATCTAAGCGGCAGCGGCTGGGGATTGAAATGGGATTTTATCATTATTCATGAAGCCGGCCACGAATGGTTTGCCAATAACATTACCAGTAAGGATATTGCTGATATGTGGATACATGAAAGCTTTACCAATTACAGCGAAACTTTATTTACTGATTACTGGTATGGTAAAGAAGCCGGTAATGCTTATGTACAGGGAACCCGTAAAAATATAAGCAACGATATTCCAATCATCGGCATATACAATGTAAACCAGGAAGGCAGCGGCGATATGTATTACAAGGGCGGCAATATGCTGCATACCATCCGCCAGGTAATTAATGATGATGAAAAATTCAGGCAGATATTAAGAGGATTGAACAAAACATTTTATCACCAAACGGTTACCACCAAACAGGTAGAAGATTATATCAGCAAAGAAAGCAAACATAATTTTAGTAAAGTGTTTGACCAGTATTTACGAACAACACAAATACCGGTTTTGGAATATAAAATTGAAGGTCACAAACTTTCATATCGTTACGATAGCTGCGTAAAAGGTTTTGACCTGCCATTAAAAATAAAATTCAAAACAGAACAATGGATCAAACCAACTGAGAATTGGAAAACCCTTGATCTGTATCCAGAAGGTGATAATAGTTTTACTGTTGACCCAAATTTCTACATTAAAACAAAAAAGGTAGAGTAATTTAGCAGCAAACAAAGCTATGTCGCAGATACGAAAGCAAAGCCTGATTTCCTCCCTGGTGGTGTACATTGGCTTTGCTATCGGCTTTTTCAATACCTGGTTATTTACAAGAGAAGGCGGTTTTTCTCCATCGCAATATGGCCTTACCGGAATTTTTATAGCTGTTGCCAACATTATGTTCTGTGTTGCCAATATGGGCATGCCAGCGTACATTCATAAGTTTTATCCTTATTATAACGATAACCTCCCACCCAAAAAGAATGACCAGCTTACCTGGGCAATATTTTTTTCGTTAACGGGATTTTGCCTGGTGATCATTGCAGGTATTTTATTAAAAGACCTTGTCATCAGAAAATACGGTACCAATTCTCCCGACCTGGTAAAGTATTATTATTATATTTTCCCCTTTGGCATGGGGCTTACACTTTTCTCAATTTTAGAAGCTTATGCATGGCAGGTGAAAAAAGCAGTAGTTTCTAATTTTTTAAGGGAAATACAGTTCAGGGTTTTTACAACCATTCTTATCATACTGAGCTTTGCCGGCATCATTGCATCCTTCGATCTGTTCATCAAAATTTATTCTTTTAGCTTCCTGGCTATTGCAGTCATTTTACTGGCTTATTTAATTTATCAAAACCGGGTTCACTTAACTTTTTCTGTGAGCAGGGTCTCCAAAAAGTTTTTTAAAAAGATCATTACATTGGTCTCTTTTGTTTATGGAGGCAGTATGGTGTTTACTGTTTCTATGGTGTTTGATACGGTTGTAATTGCTGCTGCATTGGATGATGGTCTTGCATTGGCCGGTATTTATACACTGGCCCAGAACGTAGCCAGCCTGATACAGGCGCCACAACGTGGTATCATTTCCTCATCCATGGGTGCTTTATCGCAGGCTTGGAAGGATAAGGACATGAAAAGAATTGACAGGATCTATCACAGTTCTTCCATTAACCAGTTAATTTTTTCGATAGGTATGTTTGCGCTGATATGGCTTAACTTTTCGGATGGCATTTCCACCTTTAATATGCAGCCGGGGTACAAAGCAGCTATGTGGGTCTTTTTTTATATTGGCCTAATGCGTATCATTGATATGGGCACCGGTGTAAACAGCCAGATCATCGGCACATCCACGTTCTGGCGTTTTGATTTTTATACCGGTATCATTTTACTTTCATTAACACTACCACTGAATTATATTTTAACCAAGTATTATTATGGCGTTATGGGGCCTGCCATTGCCAACCTCATCAGTTTCACTATTTATAATGCGATCCGTTATTTCTTTTTGATCAGGAAGTTTAACCTGCAGCCTTTCACGGTAAAAACTATTTATACCATTTTACTTGGTATTGGCACATATTACTGCTGCTATTTTCTATTCAATAATTTACACGGGCTTATGGGTATGATAGCGAGGAGCACTTTATTTCTTACATTATTTACCGCCGGAACTTTTCTGTTAAAATTATCGCCGGATGTTATGCCACTTTGGAAGGTATTGCAAAAAAGGCTGGGCATAATAAAAGGAGATTAAAAATCTCCTTTTATAAAATTCGCTTAGTATTTCATTCAACAATTTCCGGTGCAGGAGCGGTCAGTCTTCCTCCACTCACAAATTTTTTATTCCAGTATGTTTCTGAAAGGTTGCTGATGGTTACACCAATACTTGTACTTGCATGGGTAAAATATCCATTCCCCAAATACAGGCCTACATGGCTGATACCGCCTCTTGTATTAAAAAAAACAAGGTCACCCTGTAGTAATTGTTCTTTTTCAAGTTTTATGCAATTGGCATATTGGTCACGTGCTGTCCTGGCAAGTACCAAACCAAATACCTCGTGTACCAATGTGCCGGTGTAGGCACTGCAGTCAATTCCTTTTTCTGTTGCGCCGCCATACCTGTAACGTGTGCCCCACCATTTATTAATGGTTGCAAATAAAGCATGGTTTGTAATTGATTCAACTTCTACATCCAGTAACTGGGCATATTTAAACTGTAAAGTTGTATAACTTTCAATTGGGGTAATATCTTCAGCTGCTTTTACAACTGCAGCAGGCCTAAGTTCTACCCCGTCAATAAATTTGGTTGATTTTTTTGGTACAGCAGCATTAACCTGTTCAATATTCACAGCAGGTTGCGCTTTGGCCGTTAAAGTTGTTCCTGAAAAAAAGCCGATGGCTACAGAAACAAGAAAGAAGTTTTTCATACGTAAACTTTAGGGGTTTAAAACGTAAGTACAACTCTAGTCTTGTGTTTTTCGCTCTTCTTTGATTCTACTGCTGTTGTTGCTTATCTGTACTGATCTTTGAGTCCTGTCCTACAAACTAATGATAATTATTTTTTAATGCTGTGCAAAGGTAACTTTCAAATGCCGTAAATGCAAGCTGTTAACGTTTTATTATGATTTTTAACTGAATGATAGCCTGCTACTGTGGAAAAACGGATTCTACATCCAACTTATTGTTAGCGATATTTGTTGAAAAGGAAAGATACCGGATGCTTGATCCTGGATACTGGATTGCGAAAATTCAGAAAGTTTTTTACCAAAATCAAGTATCATGGATCCAGAATCAAGCGACATGAAATTCTCTCATTTACACGTACATACACAATATTCGCTGCTTGATGGTGCAGCATCTATTAAAAACCTTTATAAAAAAGCAATTGCAGATGGTATGCCTGCTATTGCAATAAGTGATCATGGCAATATGTTTGGCGCTTTTGAATTTGTAAAGGAAGCATACAATCATAAGAATGATGATGGTACTTTAAAAGTAAAACCAATTGTTGGTTGTGAGTTTTATATTACCACCGACAGGCACCGTAAAACTTTCAGTAAAGAAGAAAAAGACCCACGCCATCACCAGATATTGCTGGCAAAAAATGCGACCGGTTATAAGAACCTTGTAAAGCTTACATCGCTGGGATATATTGAAGGCATGTATTCAAAATATCCACGCATTGATAAGGAACTTATTCATAAATACCACGAAGGTTTGATCGCCACAACCTGTTGCCTGGGAGCACTGGTACCACAAACCATTTTAAAAAAAGGCGAAGCTGAAGGTGAGAATGAATTTAAATGGTGGCTGAATATTTTCCAGGAAGATTATTATGTAGAGTTGCAGCGCCATGGAATTCCTGAACAGGAAAAAGTGAATGAAGTGTTGCTGAAGTTTGCAAAGAAATACAATGTAAAAGTTATTGCCAGTAACGACAGTCACTATGTTGACCAGAATGATTACAATGCGCATGATATTTTACTCTGCATCAATACCGGCGAAAAACAGGCTACCGAAAAATGGAAAGGCAGTGGTGATGATGATGTTTTTTCCAAAGGCAAGCGCTTTGCTTTCCCCAACGACCAGTTTTATTTAAAGACCGGTACCGAAATGAGCAAGGTTTTTGAAGACCTGCCCGAAGCTATTGATAACACCAACGAAATAGTTGGAAAAGTTGATCTGCTTGACCTGAAGAGAGAGATCCTTTTGCCGCATTTTGTTGTGCCCTCTAATTTTAAAACACAGGATGAATACCTGGCCAGTTTAACCTGGGCAGGCGCTAAAGAGCGCTATAAGATTCTTTCTCCTGAAGCGGAGGAAAGAATTCAGTTTGAATTGAGTATCATTGAAAAAATGGGCTTTGCCGGTTACTTTTTAATTGTAAGTGATTTTATAAAAGCCGGTAGAGATATGGGGGTTTTCATTGGCCCCGGTCGTGGATCTGCTGCAGGTAGCGCCGTGGCTTATTGCATCGGCATCACCAATATCGATCCCATAAAATATAATTTACTGTTTGAAAGATTTTTAAATCCGGAGCGTAAATCCATGCCGGATATAGACACGGACTTTGATGATGAAGGCCGGCAGAAAGTATTAGATTACGTGGTACAGAAATATGGTAAGAACCAGGTGGCGCAGATCATTACATACGGTACCATGGCTGCTA
>Ga0193752_1000731_pt1 | contig 29940 bp, 15 predicted proteins | sample H1c1metaG_FD_144924 | JGI IMG/M metagenome (GOLD analysis project Ga0193752, IMG submission 144924) | Soil microbial communities from a riparian zone of the East river system, Colorado, United States - H1c1 | ecosystem: Environmental > Terrestrial > Soil > Riparian zone | place: USA: East River... | reverse complement strand
AGCCAGTCTTAAAGACCGGCTTTGTGGTACCATGGGGCTGGGTCATTGCCGGTATATTTGTTTGCTCATTTGTAGGATTAGCTGCAGGATTATACCCCGCTTACAAAGCTTCAAAACTAGACCCCATCGTGGCTTTGCGGTATGAATAGGTTTTACCCTTTAACTCACTCATTGTTATCCTTAGGTTAGGTTTTTCGATAATTTCATAATAAAAATTATGTAATCGGGGTTATTTATCATCGTAAAAAATAGTTAATAAAATATAATTTCGTAAGTTGTAGCTTTCAATTATTTTATTAACTTGTGGGTTCTGTTATAACCAATAACAGGCACATAAATTTGTTCAGGCATTAATTTATTATTGAAATTGTAATCCTAAATTCATCACCAAACAGAAATTTTTAACACACTAAAAATTAGAATTTTATGGCAGACTCAACAGCAACTGTAAAACCAACAACTTCGGTACAAGCAAAAAAATCAAGCAACATTATTTCTTTACTGGCACCAGTTTTATGCTTGCTTGCCGGTTATGCGATCTGGAGATTTGTGTTAGGAAATCCTGCTAATTTTAAAACAGCAGGCCCGGGCTGGTTTTGGCCTGATCGTGAAGGACCGCTTTCTGCATTAAGCAAAATGTATCTTGGCGGTATCATTGTACCAATTTTGATCGGTACTTTTTTAACCATGTGTACATTTGTTATTGAACGCTTTATGACCATTTCAAAAGCAAACGGAACAGGCAATAATGCTGATTTCATCCGGAAAGTTCAATACCAGCTTGCAAATAAAAACGTAGATGCTGCCCTTGCAGAATGTGATAAGCAAAAAGGATCTGTTGGTAATGTAATGAAAGCAGGTTTACATCGTTACAAAGAAATGATCTCCAATTCAGAATTAAGTACAGATCAAAAGGTTATGGCGATTCAAAAAGAAGTTGAAGAAGCTACTTCACTGGAATTACCCATGCTGGAAAAGAACCTGGTTTTCCTCTCAACTATTGCTTCAGTAGCAACTTTGTTGGGTCTTTTGGGAACGGTGGTAGGTATGATCCGTGCATTCGGCGCTTTAGGAGAAGATAGTGGTGGAGCATCTTCCGCTGCAACCCTTTCCATAGGTATTTCCGAGGCATTGTATAATACAGCGTTGGGTATCGGTACCTCTACCTTTGCCATTGTATTCTATAACATATTTACTACAAAAATTGACGGGATCACTTACGGTATTGATGAATCTGGCTTTACTTTAACACAAACTTTTGCTTCTCTGTACAAATAAGCTGTATGGATTAGTCCAATTTTTGCATCTTATAAAGTACTACACAGCTTTAGCGAAGTAGTAAGGAAAATTAAAAACAGACAAACATGCCAAAAGTTAAAATACCACGCAAGAGTACGATCGTTGATATGACGGCTATGTGTGATGTGGCTTTTCTGCTGTTGACATTTTTTATATTGGCAACAAAACAAAAGCCGCCGGAAGTGCTGTCAGTAGCGCCACCAACATCGGTATCAAGTAAAGCAGCACCGGATAAATCCATATTGATAACACTTACCAAAGAAGGTAAAGTGTTCTTAATGCTGGGTGACGATACAAAGAAAAACGCTATAATTGATGATATCAATAAAACGAGAAATCTTCAGTTGAGTGTTGATGAGCTTAATAAGCTTAAAAAAACAGAATTTATTGGCCTTCCGCTTAATAAACTCAAATCAGCCATGGCTGCCCGGGAAGTAATTCCTGCCAGCCAGATGGAAGGTATTCCTACGGACAGTACCAATAACGAGTTGATTTACTGGATGCGAAGCGTAACAAATGCTTATGCAGGCGGTAATCAAAAGGACCTGGAAAAAATGCTGCTGGTTAAAGGGGATAATGAAGCCTTGTATCCCATATTTAAAAATGTTAAAAATGCCTTTAAGGCAAATGAGATTTTTAAATTCAGGATCGTTACTGACAGCGAACCCGTTCCTTCCGGGTCTGAGTTGTATAAGACAGGAAAGACAGTAGAAAAATAATGTTTAATTATTATTAAAAAGTATTACTATGGCAGAAATGGATACTTCGTCGGGTGGCGGTCATAAAAAAGGCCCCGGCGTCAAAAAAGGAAAAAAGCTTTCTACCCGTGTTGACTTAACACCAATGGTTGATCTTGGGTTCTTATTGATAACATTCTTTGTATTCACAACCACGATGAGCCAGGCTACGGCCATGAATATGAATGAGCCAAAGGATGATTCTACTCAGCAACTGAAAGTAAAGAACTCGGGAGCTATGACCATTTTACTCGGTAAGGGTAACCAGGTTTATTATTACTATGGCCAGTTGGAAGCTGATAAGGTTAGCCAGCAATTTAAAAGCACCACTTTCAAAGAGATACGCAAACTGATCCTGGATAAGAAGAACGCTACGCCAATTGATGACCTGATGTATATCATTAAGTCAGATAAGAACTCCACTTTCAAGAATGCGATCGACATATTGGATGAAATGACAATATCTGCTGTACCACCGGGGCACTATGCCGAGGTGGACATGATCCCCCTTGAACAGATGTTGATAAGACAGACAGAAGAGGCCAACGGGATCAAATAATTTTATGGAATTGGTACAATTTTGGATCTAAATAACAAAAGAGATTACAATGGAAGCAAATAAAATTTTAAACGCCGATGTCCTGGATATTATTTTTGATGGCAAAAATAAATCATATGGCGCTTACCAATTACGCAAAACCTATAATAAGACACTGGGAAAAGCCCTGGTCATTACGGCTTCAATTTTATTATTGATATTTATAGGAACTGTTTTTGCAAATATTATCAATTCAGACAGCGATCAAAAAGATTTTAACGTTATAGATACGCAGATGGCTGAAGTTAAAAAGGATGAACCACCACCACCACCACCGCCACCGCCACCAACACCACCACCACCACCGGAGATCAACCAGGTAAAATTCACACCTCCTAAAATTGTAAAGGACGAAGAGGTTAAGCCTGATGAAAAGATCGAAGAGATCAAGGAAGAGCAGGTGATCAGTACAAAAACAGTGGAAAGCGAAAACACCGTACAGATCGTGCAGGCACCCGTGGAAGAGAAAGGAACACAGGTTGTGGAAGTGAAAGTAGCAGATGATGAGAATAAGATATTTACGAAGGTGGAGGTAGAAGCTTCCTATCCCGGTGGAGAATCAGCATGGCGTAATTACCTGTTGAAAACCTTAAATGGAAATACACCAGTTGATAATGGCGCAAGCGCCGGAACTTTTACAGTAATTGTGAAATTCGTAGTGAGTAAAGACGGAAGCCTGAGTGACGTATCATGCGAAAATGACCCGGGTTATGGAATGTGCCAGGAAGCAATAAGGGTAATTAAAAAAACAAAGCAATGGGTACCGGCTATACAGAACGGGCGTAATGTAAATGCATATCGCCGCCAGCCGATCACCTTCCTCGTGGAAGAACAATAATTTAAAAAAACTTAATAATGATCCCGGCTAATTTAGCCGGGATTTTTTATTAAAGTATTTATAGAGAAGGCGGAGGAAGTATCTTTGTAAAATGCCGGATCATATTTCAGGTTGGGATGATACAATTGTTGCGCTTGCCACGCCCGCGGGCATAGGTGCAATAGGAATTGTCCGCTTAAGCGGAGCCAGGGCGATCGGCATTGTGAATGAGCTTTTTCCTTCCAAAGACCTGGACAAACAAAATTCACACACTATCCATGTAGGCTTTATTAAAGAAGGCGGTATAGATATAGACGAAGTGGTAGTATCACTTTTTAAAGATCCTAAAAGTTATACCGGGGAAGATGTTGTGGAAATAAGTTGTCACGGCAGTCCCTTTGTACAGCAACAGGTGATACAGGCCTGCATACACAAAGGTGCAAGACTTGCAAAAGCAGGAGAATTTACGCAGCGTGCTTTTTTAAACGGGAAGCTGGACCTTACACAGGCTGAGGCCGTTGCCGACCTGATCTCTTCCAATACAGCAGCTTCACAAAGAACAGCCTTACATAATATCCGCGGCGGCTTTAGTGAAATATTAAAACAATTAAGAGAGAACCTGATCCAGTTCTCGGCTTTGATAGAATTGGAACTGGACTTTAGCCAGGAAGATGTGGAGTTTGCCGACAGGGAAAAATTCTATGAGCTGATCGATAGTGCAAAAGGAACAACACAGCAGTTATTGCAGTCTTTTCAATTAGGGAATGTGATCAAAAATGGTGTAAGCGTGGCCATCATTGGCAAACCTAATGCCGGGAAAAGCACCTTGTTAAATGCATTGCTCAACGAGAACCGCGCCATTGTAAGTGAGATAGCGGGCACAACAAGGGATACAGTTGAAGAGATCATCAATATCGATGGTGTCTTATTCCGTTTAATTGATACTGCCGGCATCCGTGATCACAGTACAGATGTGATAGAACTGATAGGCATTGAAAAGACCCGTGAAAAAATAAAACAATCGGATGAAGTGGTCTATATGTTTGATGTAAATACAGAAACAACCAATGACATCGATGCTGCGATAACATTGATAAAGGAAACGAATCCTAATTTTTTATTGGTAGGCAACAAAACGGACCTGGGAGGCGAAAAAAATGCAGCCGGAAGATTTGCCGGCCTGGATGTCATTTTTATTTCAGCAAAAGAATTGATGCATATTGATGTTTTAAAAGAAAAACTGGTAGCCAAAGTAGTGCAGGGAAATATCAATACAGAAAATACGATCGTTACAAATGCCCGGCATTATGAAGCGCTGAAAGAAGTAGACAGGTCACTTGCAGATATAAAGGAAGGCATGGACAACAAGATCACCGGGGACCTCCTGGCGTTGGATATCAGGCGATGCCTGCATTATATATCAGAGATCACAGGGGATATTTCTAACGAGAACATCCTGGATTATATTTTCTCGAAATTTTGTATCGGGAAATAGTCTCTAAAAATAGCTGTCCCGGTTAGTACACATTAATTTCCCCAGGTTAAAAAAAATCTTAACTTCCAAAAAAATACTTTTTATGAAAATTAATAAACTGCTTGTTTTAATATTTGCATTTTTTGTTTTTGTAACTGTGGGTTGTAATGAAGAAGCTAAAAAGGAAACCCCGGTAACTGAAGAAGCGGTGGTGCAAAGCAAGCATCCTTCATGGGCTGCGCAATCCAATATTTATGAAGTTAATCTCCGGCAATATTCTCCTTCAGGATCGGTAAAGGATTTTGAAAAACATTTGCCCAGGCTGAAAGAGATGGGTGTTGAAGTATTGTGGTTCATGCCCGTTACGCCCATTGGAAAAGAAGGAAGGAAGATGAAGGAAACAGAACTGGGGAGTTACTATGCTGTCAGGGACTATAATGGATTCAATGAAGAGTTTGGTACAATGGATGACTGGAAAGCCTTTGTTAAGAATGCCCATGCTATGGGATTCAAGGTCATTACCGATTGGGTGGCCAATCATTCTGCCATTGACAATCACTGGACGAAAGCACATCCTGATTTTTATGCGAAGGATTCAGCAGGTAAAACAATTTCTCCTTATGACTGGACAGATGTTCTCAAACTGAATTATAATAATCGTGAATTAAGGGACAGCATGATAGATGCAATGAAATTCTGGGTTACAGAAACAGGCATTGATGGTTTCCGCTGCGATGTTGCGGAAGATGTGCCGGCTGATTTTTGGAAGGAATGTATTGCCGAATTAAAAAAGATAAAGGATGTTTTTATGCTGGCAGAAGGAGAAAAATCTGAACTGCATGCTGCAGGCTTTGATATAACCTATGCCTGGAATATCATGCGGGAAATGACTGACCTGTATAAGGGCAAAAGATCACTGACACAGTTTGATTCTGCGCTTAATGCTGATCTTTCCAAATTTCCCCCTGATGCTTATCGTATGTATTTCACAACAAACCATGATGAGAATAGCTGGAACGGAACCGAATTTGAAAAATACGGGGCTGCATACAAAACATTTGCCGTGCTTACGCAAACCATTCATAAAAGTATTCCGCTCATTTACAGCGGCCAGGAAATAGCGAATAAAAAAAGATTGAAGTTCTTTGTAAAAGATACTATTGCCTGGGATGGAAAGTTTGAGATGGGTCCTTTTTACAAAACCTTATTAAAGCTGCGTAAAGCAAATCCTGCATTGTCTGCAGATGCCTCGTACAAAAAATTAAGCAGTTCCAAAGATGCCGGCATCTTTGCATATCAAAGAGAAAAGGATGGCCATAAAGTTGTTGTTATCTTAAACCTGTCGAAGCAGGCGCAAAAGTTTACCATAAAGGATATCAGTGGTGAGCCAATGAACATTTTTATGGGTGTAAAAGAAATTGTAAGCGCTACGCATGAATTCAGTATTGAGCCATGGGGTTATATCGTTTATGATTACCAATAGGCCGGGCATCTGTGTGCTTTAAAACCAGCCGGCTTTGTTTAACATAGAATATTTTTTTGTTGGATAGTAATTTATTGTATTTTTAGAAGTGTGTATTTTTTACACAACTTATATTTTAGAACCAATCGATTGCTATGTCAAATGTAAAACTGGCTGAGGTTACCCCGCATCCTCCGCATGTGTCAAAACCAATTTTAAATTTCTGGCAAATATTTAATATGAGTTTTGGCTTTTTCGGGATCCAGTTTGGCTGGGACCTGCAGAGAGCCAATATGGGACCGATCTATGAATATCTTAAAGCGAGCCCTGATGAAATTCCATTATTATTCCTGGCAGCACCATTAACAGGTTTAATTGTACAGCCCATCATTGGATATATGAGTGACCGTACCTGGCATCCCTGGTGGGGCAGGAGGCGGCCATACTTTTTCGTTGGGGCAGTGTTGAGTTCGATCTGTCTTTTTTTGATGCCCAATAGTGGCGTCTTGTGGATGGCTGCAGGGTTACTCTGGATCTTGGATACAGCCGGTAATGTTGCTATGGAACCATTCCGGGCATTTGTTGCAGATAAACTTACTGAAAAACAACGCACACGAGGTTTTGCTATGCAAAGCCTGATGATCGGTTTAGGAGGTAGTATTGCTTCGGCTTTACCCTGGCTATTATCAAACTGGTTTGGTGTGTCCCGAACAAGCGTTGACGGACAAATACCCGATTCGGTAAAATTTGCTTTTTATATCGGCGGCACGATCTTTTTCATTGCAGTGATGTACACGATCTTCAGTACAAAGGAATATCCGCCTTCGGATGTAGGATTTAAAGAAAAAGTAAAAGAAAGCAATAAAGGTTTTGGTGGGGGATTGAAAGAGATATGGGATTCTATAAAAAATATGCCACCAAAAATGAAACAACTCGCCCTAGTACAATTTTTTACCTGGCCGGGATTATTCCTGATGTGGTTTTATTACAGCACTGCTGTTGCAAGGAAAGTTTTTGGAGCAACCAGTGAAACGGATACTATTTATACCGAAGGCGTTGAATTCGCAGGCTTAACACTTTCATTTTATAATGTTGTAGCATTTGCTTTTGCATTGATCATACCTTTTGTTGCCGGGAAACTGGGCAGAAAGCTAACACATAGCTTTTGTTTGTTTTGTGGTGCAGCCGGCCTGATAGCTGTAGGGTTTGTTACCAATAAATTTATGCTGTATGGTTGTATGGTTGGTGTGGGTATAGCATGGTCAAGTATCTTGTCTATGCCTTATGCAATGCTTGCCGGAAGTTTGCCTGAAAATAAAATTGGTCTTTACATGGGGATCTTTAACTTTTTTATTGTTTTGCCTGAGATCATTGCTTCTTTATTTTTTGGTTGGATCATGACGAACCTTTTGGGAAATGATCGCATGCTTGCCGTACAGATCGGCGGAGGGTTGATGGTTGTTGCAGGCTTACTTTGTTACTTTATTGTAAAAGAAGGAAAAAATGATGAAGAGGTGATCGTTATTCCTGACCCTAAACTTGTTTAATATTTTTTTATGAGAAAACTTTTTTTGGTTATTGCCATATCATTGATCTCGTTTTTCAGTTTTGCACAAACAAAATCCTATACCTGTTATCCTACCCATTGGTGGGCGGGTATGAAATGGAATAAAGTGCAGGTGATGGTTCACGGAAATAAAATTGCCGATGATTTCCCGATGATAAAAATGGGGCCCGGAGGTGTAAAGTTAGCTACCGGGGTTAACCTTGTTAAGATCAACCGCGTTGAAAATCCTAATTATATTTTTCTTGACCTTGTAATTGATGCATCAGCAAAGCCAGGCAGGTTTAGTTTCCCTTTTGTAAAGAACCTGGATATTCAATATGAATTGAAAGCCCGCAGGAAAGGGAAGGGAAATGACTATGCACAGGGCGTTACTTCAAGAGATTTCATCTATCTAATAATGCCCGACCGTTTCAGTAATGGCGATCCTTCAAATGATAAAGTTCCAGGTATGCGGGATCAGTCACTCAACCGTGATACGATATTTAACCGTCATGGTGGTGATCTGAAAGGGGTCCGGGATCATCTTGATTACCTGCAGGGCCTGGGTGTTACTACCATATGGCTTAATCCTGTTTTGGAAAATGATATGCCTGACCGGACCGAGCATGGCTATGCTTTTACTGATCATTATAAGATCGATCCCCGTTTGGGTGGTGATAAGGCGTATAAGGAACTGATCGATGCAATGCATGCCAAAGGAATGAAAATGATCCAGGATGCGGTATATAACCATGTTGGTCTGTATCATCATACGGTACAGGACATGCCGATGAAAGACTGGCTGAACCAATGGCCGAAATACAGCAACACAACTTATAAAGACCAGGTTTTATTTGATCCTTATGCCAGCAACCGCGATAGCAAAATAATGAGTGATGGATGGTTCACCAGGATGATGCCCGACATGAATCATAATAATCCTTATGTTGCTAATTTTTTGATCCAGCATGCGCTATGGACGGTGGAAGAATTTGGAATAGACGGCTGGAGAATTGATACCTATGCATACAATGACCTTCAATTCATGAACCGCTGCAATAAAGCGCTGATGGATGAATACCCGCAACTTACCATGTTTGGGGAAACATGGGTGCATGGCGTTCCCAACCAATCTTACTTTGTTCAGAATAATTTTAATATTCCATATAAAAGCAACCTGCAGGCATCTACAGATTTTCAAACACTCTGGGGTATAACAGATGCAATGACCAAAGACTTTGGCTGGAACGACGGCGTGAATAAATTATATACAGCCCTTGCACAGGATTTTGTTTATAAAGATCCAATGAGGCAGGTGATCTTCCTGGACAATCATGATATCTCAAGATTTTATTCTGTGGTTAATGAAGACATGACCAAATACCAGTCTTCATTAACATGGCTGCTCACAGCCAGGGGCATTCCACAAATGTATTATGGAGATGAACTGGCTACAACCGGTACCACAAACCCGAGTGATGGATATGTTCGTCTTGATTTTCCGGGAGGATGGCCGGGAGATAAGCTCAATAAATTTTCTATCGCAGGAAGAACACAAAAAGACCAGGCAATTTACCAGCACATAGCAACGCTTGCCAATTACAGGAAAACCTCCAGTGCATTAACTACGGGAAAATTCATGCAATTTGTTCCCGAAGATGGAGTGTATGTTTATTTTCGGTATGATGATAAGCAAACTGTAATGGTAGTAATGAATACGGCAAAAGATCAAAAGAAAGTGGGCCTTGAAAGATATGCAGAACGAACAAAAGGCTTTACTAAAATGAAACAGGTTTTAACCGGTAAAATAACCGGGCTCGAAGATTTTTCTCTCGATACAAAAGCAAGTGTTGTATATGAGCTGCTGAAATAATCACATTTCCTTAAACAGTAATCAACCGGGTTAGAAGCAGGAAACCTGCTGTGACAAAGATTTTTTGCAAAATCAAAATAATGTGTTTATTTTACACATTAAACGATTGCGCTTTGAAAAAAATTATACTTCTCCTTGCCGTATTTTCTATTGGAATAAATGCTGCAGCACAGCGATTGCTGTCATGGACCCCCGAATTTCCTATTGATAATTCCACATTGGTTTTTACGGTTGATTGTACCAGGGGAAACCAGGGCCTCTTTAATTTTGAAGGAGGTAATTCAAACAATGTGTATGTACATGTTGGTGTAATAACGAATTTAAGTACCGGTCCGTCTGACTGGAAATACACAAAATTCACATGGGGTACAGCAGATCCGCTTGCTCATGCAACTCCACTGGGCAGCAATAAATATCAATACACAATAACCAATCTCCGTACTTTTTTTGGTGTTCCGGTTGGCGAAAGCATTAAGAAAGTTTGCGTCATCTTCAGAAATGCAAATGGTAACAACAGTATCAAGCAGGTTAATTCGGATGTGAGTGATATGTACCTTCCTGTTTATGGTAACCCGGAATATGCCGTTCGTATCAACATGCCACCATTTGAACCCAGGTATATTCCCTGGATAGAACCTATAAATGTGGTTGTTGGCGGAAACATAAGTATTACCGGTGTCGCTTCTGCCAATTCAAACCTCACCTTAAAATTAAATGGTACAACAATCAATACGGCATCAAATGCAAGTACCATTTCGGCAAATCCAACCATTGCCACAGGATGTACCCAACAGGTCATGCTGGAGGGGAATGATGGATCAGGTATAAAAAAGGACTCATTCAGTTTTTATATTCCTCCCGTTACAACTGTGGCGCCTTTGCCTGTGGGGGTCCAGGAGGGGATCAATTATGCTGCCAATAATACTTCGGTAACACTCGTGCTTTATGCACCCAATAAAAATAATGTTGTAGTGATCGGCGACTTTTCTAATAACTGGTCTGTATCATGCGCTAACCAGATGAACCGTACTGCCGATGGTAATTATTACTGGCTTACAATTAATGGCCTTACCCCGGGTACAGAATATGGCTACCAGTATTTAATTGACAACAGTATTAGAACAGCCGATCCATATGCACAAAAGGTACTGGATCCGGCAAATGACCAGTTCATTGATAATATTACTTATCCCAATCTTAAACCATATCCAACAGGATTAACGACGGATATTGTAAGTATTTTTCAAACAGCAGAACCCCAATATAACTGGCAGGTCAGCAATTTTGCAAAGCCTGATAAAAAGAACCTGGTGATCTATGAATTGCTGATAAGGGATTTTACGGCACAACACAGTTACCAATCGCTTATTGATTCTTTCCAGTATCTTAAAAATTTAGGGATCAATGCTATTGAGTTAATGCCCATAAATGAATTCGATGGTAATGAAAGCTGGGGTTATAATTCTTCCTTTTATTTTGCACCTGATAAATATTATGGCACTAAAAATAAATTAAAAGCATTTATAGATACCTGTCACAAAAATGGTATTGCAGTTATTCTCGATATGGTGTATAATCATTGCACCGGTAACGCACCACAGGCAAAAATGTATTGGGATGCAGCAAATAACCGGCCTGCTGCAAATAACCCGTGGCTGAATCCTATAACTCCCCATGCTTATGCATTCTTTAACGATTTTAACCATACTGCCACGGCCACGCAATACCTGGTGCAGCGCTCAATAGATCATTGGCTAGCTGAATATAAAATAGATGGCTTCAGATTTGACCTTGCAAAAGGATTTACGCAAACGCCAAGCAACCCAACTACGATTGAAAATTATGATGCAACGAGGGTTGCCAATTTAAAAAGATATTATGACGGAACGGTACCAACTCATCCCGGTACTTATATGATCCTGGAATTTTTAGGAACACTTCCATGCCAGGAAGAACAGGAATTTGCTGCACATGGATTCATGCTTTGGGCAAATAGCAATTTTGCATATAACCAGTGTACCATGGGCTTTGCAGCAAATTCAGATATCTCACCGGTGGTTTACAGCAGCCCGCAAAGGGTATTTAATAATCCTGCCGCAGTTGGCTATATGGAAAGCCATGATGAAGAACGTACCATGTACAAGAATTTAACCTTTGGTAATGCAGCCGGTAGTTACAATGTAAAGAACCTGCCAACTGCTTTGGCAAGAGAGGAAGCTGCGGCTGCGGTATTCTTTACTGTACCGGGCCCTAAAATGATCTGGCAGTTCGAAGAAAGGGGATACGATATTCCACTCAACTTTGGAGGTTCCAATGTTGCCAATAAGCCGCCTCATTGGGAATATATGCAGGATCCGAACCGCCGGCATTTGTATGATGCTTATAAAAGTATTATACAGTTACGGCTAAGTAACCCTGCCATTTTTAATAACACTACATTCACTTATGATTTCAACAGCGGGCTTGTTAAAGTATTCCAGATCGCTGATCCAAACAGCAGCGGATTAAAAGTTACCGTAGTTGCAAATCTTGATGTAACCACACAATCAAAATCTGTTACGTTCCAAACAACAGGTAACTGGGTAAATTATATCAGCAATGGTACGGGTACGGGTATAAACGGCAGCACCGGCATAACTTTTTCGCTTACTGCCGCAACGCAAACCATAAGTTTACAACCGGGAGAATATCATATTTATGTTAACGTGCCTGCTTGTGCTACTGCTTCGCCTACAGCAACCACGCCGGTAAATTACTGCGTGGGTGCCACAGCAACAGCATTAACCGCAACAGGAACAAATTTGCTTTGGTACAGTTTACCGGCAGGAGGTACCGGAAGTGCAACTGCGCCAACACCCTCAACAAGTACTGTTGGCACTACAACTTATTATGTCAGCCAGACAATCGGTTGTGAAAGTCCAAGGCTGGCAATCGTTGTAAATGTTTCTGCAACAACAGCGCCGCCTACCGTCACCAGTCCTGTAACTTATTGCCAGAATTCTGTAGCTGTGCCCCTTGCCGCTTCAGGTTCCGGCCTTTTATGGTATACTGCTGCAACAGGTGGCACAGGCAGCTCAACTGCCCCAACGCCATCAACAAACCTGGCGGGCAGTACAGCATATTATGTTAGCCAAACACAGAATTGCGGGGAAAGCCCAAGGGTTGCAATTAATGTTGTGATAACTGCTACACCACCTGCATCTACGGGCTTAAATGTAACAGGTATAACAGCAAACTCCGCAGTGCTGAACTGGAATACAACGCCTGGGAATTTTTATACGGTAGATTATAAACCTGCTGTTTCCGCTACCTGGATAAATGCAGCGAATGCTGTTGGCACAGGTACCGTAACCATTAATAACCTTAACCCCGCAACTTTATATAACTGGCGTGTGAGTACGAACTGCTCTGCAAATCCTGTTGCTAATTATGCTACAGCACAGTTCCTCACCGTTTCTCATAATAACCAGATCAATGATATAAAAGAAGGATTTGGTATCAGGATATCGCCTAACCCTGTTAACGGAAGAGCACTGATCGATTATATTGTTCCTGGTTATGGAACAGTAACCATTACACTGATCAATTCGTTCGGGCAAAAAATTCAAACACTGGTTAATACCGCTCAGCTCAGGGGCCAATACCAACTGGCAATAGACCACCAGTTTAATGCATTGGCCAAAGGCTCCTATTTCCTGAAATTACAGCAGAACGGGAGAGGTTATTTTACGCAATTTGTAAAATATTAAATTCCTTTAATTAAAAAATTTTAGATATGATAACAGCAGCAAATGGCAAACAGGTAAAAAATATAAAAAGCCTCCTGGCAATTCAGTCGGAGGTGGAAAGCACCAACCGCATTGCTTTATCTGTTGATTGTGTGATTTTTGGTTTTGATGAGAACAAGCTAAAGGTCCTGTTGATCCGGAGTGATCTTAAGAAATACCAAAGCAAATGGTCTTTACTGGGAGACCTTGTGGGCCAGGCTGAGGACCTGGATGCAGCGGCCTACCGCATCTTAAAACAACGTACGGGCCTTGATGATGTTTACCTTGAACAGGTACAAACTTTTGGTTCGGTTAACCGCCATCCTGCGGGACGTGTGGTAACAGTTACTTATTGTTCTCTGATAAACGTAAGGCACCATAAATTAAAAATACTGGATAATGAATTACACTGGCATGATGTGCAGAGTGTTACTGATCTTGCATTCGACCACCAGCAGATATTTATCACCTGTTACCAATGGCTGCAAAAAAGGATACAGGAACATCCGCTGGGCTTTAACCTGCTGCCCAGGAAATTTTCATTGAGAGACCTCCAGAATCTTTACGAGGCCATATTGGATACGAAAATGGACCGGAGAAATTTCCGCAAGAAGTTTTTTGCTATGGACTTTCTCATCGATATCAACGAGATGGAACAGGATGTACCCCACCGGCCAGGAAAGCTATATAAATTCAACTACGAGAAATACGAAAAGAAAAAGAAGAAGTGGGTGGGGATTGACTTTTAGCAGATACGGGAAACCTTAAATCACCAGGTAATTTTTTTGTAAAAAAGTTTAACAATTAATTGATATTATCAAAAAAAACTTTACATTGTGTAAATTTTACACATTTAAATAGTGTAGATTTTTACTCACTGCCAGAATACGATCGCTAATTTTTAAAAACGAAATGCTTGTTTTATGAGAAAAAGTACAAGACAAATCTCCCAGGCTTTATTGCTGTCATTTTCACTGTTATTATTTTCCGCAATTGCATTTGCACAAAATGTTGTGACGGGTAAAGTAACGGATTCAAAGGACGGATCCCCGGCCCCGGGTATAACTGTAACAGTTAAAGGCGCCGGAACGGCCACACAAACAGCAGCAGACGGAACATTCAGGATCAATGCTCCTGCCAACGCTACACTTCTATTTACTTCTGTTGGTTTTGGCCAGCAGGAATTTGCCCTAAACGGCAGATCGTCTATTGAGGTTAGCCTGGTTCAAAATAACCAGCAAATGAATGAAGTTGTTGTTGTGGCTTATGGTACCCGCCGCAGAGGAGATCTTACGGGTGCGGTAACTTCCATATCTGCAAAAGATTTTCAAAAAGGCGTTGTCAATTCTTCAGAACAATTACTCCAGGGCAAGGTAGCCGGATTGGAGATCACAACAGGTGGTGGTTCTCCCGGCGGCGGAAGCAGGTTACGTATCAGGGGCGGAGCTTCTCTTAATGCAAGCAATGATCCGCTAATTGTAATTGACGGCGTGCCGATAGAAGGTAATGGCATTTCAGGTTCTGCAAATCTTTTAAATAGTATCAATCCTAATGATATTGAAGCAATATCAGTGTTAAAAGATGCTTCTGCCACGGCTCTGTATGGGTCAAGGGCATCCAATGGTGTTATAATCATCACTACAAAGAAAGGTGCAAAAGGAAAAGTGGTCTATAATTTTAATACACAGTTATCTACTGGTGTAGTGGGAAGGACAGTGAAAGTACTTTCCGGAGATGAGGTGAGGGCTATAATTAATGCAGATGGTAACGCTACTTTTAAAGCGTTGCTGGGAACAGCAAATACAGACTGGCAAAAAGAAATTTACCGGGCAGCTTTTGGATGGGATAATAATATCAGTGCAAGCGGTGCATTTAAAAACATACCCTTCAGGGCATCTCTTGGTTTCTTAAACCAGAATGGTATTTTAAATACAGATAATTTTAAACGCTTCACGGGTTCCTTAAATCTTTCTCCAAAATTTTTGACAGATCATTTAAGTGTCAACCTGGCCATAAAAGGTAGCAATACAAAAAATAACTGGGCGAACCAGGATGCGATTGGTTCGGCGATAGCTTTTGATCCTACGCAACCTGTCATGTCTTCTTCAAGTAAGTTTGGCGGGTATTATGAGTGGCTGGATGCAAATGGCGTACTTATTGACCTGTCAACACGTAACCCTGTTGCATTATTAGATCAAAGGGATAATAAATCAAGCGTTAACCGTATTGTAGCCAACGTGCAGCTTGACTATAAGATTCATTGGTTTCCCGACCTGCACGTGTTATTTAATTTCGGTATTGATAACGCCAGTGGCAGTGGAGATGATAATATAGATTCTGCTTCAGCAACCAATTATAAAACAGGTGGACGCAAAACGCATTACGAGCAAAAGAAAAAGAACACGATCACAGATATTCAACTTTTTTATACCAAAGACCTGAAAAAACTAAAAACAAAGGTTGATGTATTGGTTGGTCACAGTTACCAGGACTTCCTGACAAATGTTAAGAATTTTGCTTCGTTTAGTTACAGGTCAATTGCTGATCCCTCAAACCCTCAGGTCAGGGATACAATAGCTGGAACCCAACCTACCTTTCTTACAGACAAACCCCAATACCGTTTGGAATCATACCTGGGAAGGGTCAATATTTCTATTGCTAATAAATATTTGATAACAGCTTCTTTCCGCAGTGATGCCAGTTCTAAATTTGCGAAAAAGAACAGGATCGGTTATTACCCTGGTGTAGCGGTGGCATGGAAGATCAAAGACGACCTGTTTAAATCGATTAATGTTGTAAGCGACCTGAAATTGAGACTAGGCTGGGGAGCAACAGGTAACCAGGATGGTATTCCATACTATTCCTATCTTCCTTATTATGCACGCAGTAATTCTTCTGCCCAATACCAGTTTGGCAATACTTATTATAGTTTCTTACGTCCTTCGGCTTATGATCCTGACAGGAGATGGGAAAGCACTGAAACTACCAACGTGGGACTTGATTTTGGATTCCTGAATGGCAGGATTTCCGGTTCCGTAGATTACTATTTCAAAAAGACGAAAGACCTTTTAAGTGTAGTACCGGTAGCAGCAGGGGGTAACTTCAATATTGAGTTGCTTACCAATGTTGGTAATATGGAAAATAAAGGAATTGAATTTACTTTAAATACTGTTCCTGTTAAAACCAAAAACCTTACCTGGGAATTGGGCTACAACTTTACTTACAACACAAGAGAGATCACAAATCTTTTAAAACAACAGGATCCTAATTTTAAAGGGATAGAGGTAAGTGGAATCTCCGGCGGTACAGGAAATAATATCGGGAGGTTTAATGTAGGTTATAGCCCCTTTGCTTATTTTGTTTTCAAACAGGTGTATGATCCATCAGGTAAGCCGATTGAAGGCCTTTATGAAGACATAAACCGCGACGGTACTATTGATCAAAGCGATCGCTACTATTATAAAAAGCCCGCTTCAGATATTTTTATGGGACTGAACACACAGGTTGTTTATAAAAAATATTCATTGGGTATTGCCGCACACGCAGCTTTAGGTACTTACCTGTACAATAATTTTAATTCTAACAATGGTGTATTAAGGCAGATCAAAAACCCGATCAATTTTATCGGTAATGCTTCGGAAGATTACCTTGAAGCTGGTTTTTCAAACAATCAATACCTGTCTGATTATTATATCGAGAATGCTTCCTTCTTTAAGTTAGATAATATCAACCTCGGGTATAATGTTGGTAAAGTTCTGAAAAATAAAGCCAGCCTTCGTGTTGCTGCCAGCATTCAGAATGTATTTACAATAACGAAATATAAAGGTCTTGATCCGGAGAATGCAAATGATACAGGTGTAGATAATAATATTTATCCAAGGCCACGTATATTTTCCTTAGGCTTTAACTTAGATTTTTAATTATAAAATAACGATCGATATGAAAAATAATTTAATTAAATATTTAGCAGGCACACTGGTAATAGCCATTGTTATAGCTTCCTGCGCTAAGAAGCTTGACCTGTATCCAACAAATGACCTGACGCCGGAAAAAGCATTTTCAACTGCGGCAGGCTATAAAAGTGTACTCGCAAAAATATACGGTACACTTGCTATTACAGGCAACGCCGGACCTGCGGGTAACCCCGACATCAGTGGTGGATTGGATGAAGGATCGCAGGTTGCTTTTATCAGGATGTTGTTCAACTGCCAGGAATTACCTACCGACGAAGCCGTTGTTGCCTGGAATGACCAGACCATCCAGGATTTTCATAACCTGAGGTGGACCAGCGCCGATCCTTTCTTAAAAGGAATTTATGCAAGGCCCATCTATAATATCACATTGATAAATGAGTACATAAGGGAAAGTACAGACAGTAAACTTGCCGAAAGAGGTATTACCGGTGCGGATGCAACAGAAATAAAAAAATCGGTTGCTGAAGTTCGTTTTTTAAGGGCCTATAATTATTGGGTAATGATGGACCTTTTTGGAAAATCTACTTTTATAACAGAAGATGACCTTATCGGAACAGCTTTACCTAAAGAAATAAAACGTGCCGACCTGTTCCTTTACATTGAAAAAGAACTTAAAGCTATTGATACTGATCTTGCCACGGCAAAAACAATTGAATACGGAAGAGTGGACCAGGGAGCTGCATGGGCATTACTTGCCCGCATATATCTTAATGCAGGTGTATACACGGGTACAACAAAGTATACTGAAGCCATAAATTACTCCAGGAGAGTGATAGATGCAGGTTATTCTTTATACAGTGGTTATCCAAGAGTGTTCATGGCCGACAATGATAAAGCAAAGGACGAATTCATGTTTACTGTCAATTGTGATGGATTGCGTACGCAGGCTTTTGGAAACACCACTTTTTTTGCACACGCAGCCTGTGGTGATGAAGGGGTAGAATATGGCGTAGGTGGTGGCTGGTACGGCTACAGGGCTACCTCCGCATTAGTAAATCTTTTTGCTGACAATACAGGTGCTACGGATAAAAGAGCCATGTTCACCACGATGAAATATGGTACCAGCCCGACCCAGTTAGCTATTGCAGACATCAGCAATTTTGACCAGGGGCCGCACGTAAAAAAATGGGTGAACGTTCGTTCCGACGGTGGCCCGGTATCTGATTCCAAGAAGGAGTTTGCAGATATGGATTTCCCGGTATTCCGTTTACCTGAAATGTACCTGATCTATGCTGAGGCGGTTTTACGCGGAGGCACAGGTGGTGATGCTGCAACAGCATTGCTCTATATGAACAATATACGTGCAAGGGCTTATGGAAATGCAAGCGGTAACATCTCTGCCGGGCAATTAAATCTCCAGTACGTACTGGATGAAAGAGGAAGGGAATTGTATTGGGAAGGCCATCGCCGTACCGACCTGGTCCGTTACGGAATATTAACAAACGGTACTTATTTATGGCCATGGAAAGGTGGTGTATCTTCCGGTACTGCTGTGGATTCAAAGTATAATTTGTTTCCTGTTCCTGCATCCAATATTGTAGCTAATCCTAACTTAACGCAAAACACCGGTTATTAATTTAAGCATTCAAAAATGTTTTATATGAAAAATTTTATAAAATTAATTTTAGGTACAATCTTTACAGCAGCTTTATTTTTATCCTGCAAAAAAGATGAGAACAAAGTTTATTTCCAGGGAGGTACGAACCCGGTTCTTACTGCATCTTCAACTACCCCAATGGTTTTGTTGATCGCTAATAAGGATAACCCGGCTATAACATTCAACTGGACTAATCCTAACTACCAGTTTAATACCGGCAATAGTTCACAAAATGTTACCTATATATTACAGGTAGATAATGAGGGAGCTAATTTTGCCGGCGCCAAAAAACAGGAGATGTCTATCAGCAATAATCTGGGTGTAACATTAACTGTAAAAGAACTGAATACCTTTTTGACAAAAATGGAACTGCAGGCCGGGGTAGCTCATAACATGGAGTTTAGAATCAAATCTACTTTGGGTAATGGTAGTGTTCCGCTATATTCTAATGTAATTAAAATAAGTGTTAATAATTACCTGGATTTCGTGGTTGAACCACCAGGAACACCAGCGGCTGTTCCAGTTTATAGTGATGGAGAACTATGGATAGTGGGAGACGCAGTAGCATCAGGCTGGAGCAACCCATTACCTTCTCCCTATGATGTTTCCCAGAAATTTACAAGAGCAGGAGGGCCAACCGATGTATTACATTACCAGGCCACAATAAATTTCAATGCTACCGGGGGATATAAATTGATCCAAACCCAGGGCAATTGGGATACTCAATACCATGCGCTTGATGGGAATGCAAAACTTTCGGGTGATTTTGAAAAGAAAAACAGTGATCCGCAGTTCCCTTCTCCGGGAGCCGGTCTTTACAAAGTTGAAATTAACTTTCAAACAGGAACATATAAGTTAACCAAATTATAAAGCAGGGATTGCATAAATGATAAATAAAATAATTTTTATGAAAAAAATTTCAAAACTTATTGCGGCGCTACTTACGGTGATGATAATCTTCTCAGCCTGTAAAAAAGTTGATAACCTTACAAAAGTTGAAGCATTGCCTGTTTATGTGCTGGGAACATCCCCGGTCTTAAGCAGTTCTACTGCTGCTACTGCACCGGTCCTTGCTGATTCAAACAATGCAGTGATCACTTTTTCCTGGACCAATCCAAAGTATTCAAATGATTCTGCCACTACAAAATATATCCTGGAGATAGATTCTACCGGGAAGAATTTCGTAAATAAGAATACCAAAACGGTTTACGGGGTGTTAAACACTTCGCTTACCGGCAGGGATCTTAATGCGATCCTGCTGAACCTTGGATTCAAGCTTGCTGTTGTGCAATCTATAGATGTAAGGCTGATATCTTCTTATAATAATAATAATGAAAGGTATACTTCCAACACGTTAAAGATATCAGTAACGCCTTTTGCTGATCCTTCGGTTTTAGTAACACAGAATACTTCGGTTACGCTCAGTTTAGCCAATGCAGCATCGCCTTCCAATACATTCTCATGGTCACCTTCTTTTAAAGGTTATTCTGGTGCTGTCACCTATACACTGCAATATGATTCTGCAACAAAGAATTTTGCAGGAGTAGATGAGATCGCAGTTGGGCCCTCTGTACTAACAAAAGGGCTTATCCAAAGTGAAATGAATAATACAGCCATAAATTCCGGTATCGTAATGGGCACTTCGGGTAAAGTGGAATACCGCATAAAAGCAGTTACTGCGTTGGGCGCAATTACTTATTCCAATGTTGTTTCTGTTACCATTCAAAGTTATATTCCCATATTAAGGGTGTATTTACCGGGTGGCTACCAGGCAGCAACAGGAAATGGAAATGATTGGGATCCCGCTACCGCTCCGGAACTGGTCAGGGATCTAAGGGCCGGTGATCTGAATAAATTGTATTACATCTATATTTATTTACCGGCCGCAGCAGAGTTTAAAGTTACTGTTGGCAGAGACTGGGCTGTAAACTACGGCGGATCCGGCGGTACCTTATCAGGAGGTGGAGCAAACCTTACTGTTCCTACGGCAGGTTATTATCGTGTTTCTGTTAACATAAGCAGCTTAACATATAATATAATGGCCGGAAGAATGGGCTTTGTTGGAGGAGCTACGGGAGCAGGATGGGATCCGCCAAGTGTATTCCCCAACTATGCTTTAGGTAACTCGGGTACTAATCTTTTTGTAGGCCTTACTAATTTTGGTTCGGGTGGATGGAAATTAATAGACAATAATGCATGGGATAATGGAAGTCATGCAGTAAATGAAACAAGAAGTTATGGAACACCGGGTGGAGACGGAAGTACCCTGGAGGTTAACGGAGCTAATTTTGCTGATTATCCTTCAGCGGGCCGATACAGGGTTATATGGGATGGCCGCGACAGGGATAATATAAAATATTTTACCAGTCCCGGTACAGAGATGAGGGTGGTAGGCGATGGTATGAATGTACCAGGTGTCAATGACTGGGATCCGCCAACATCACCACAAATGCTATATGGTGGCAACGGTATCTGGACGATCACCATAGCATTAAAAGCAAATAAGGAAATTAAATTCCTTGCCGGTAATGCGTGGGGAGCTTTTGATTATGAAGACAACAGCGGTGGCAGCCAGGCTACAGGAACACCAAGATCTATTAAATGGGAAGGCGGCAATAATTTTAAAACGCCAGCTACCGCGGGTACTTATACAATTACACTGAATGAAAATTTACAAACAGTTACTATTAACTAAAGTGCTCTGTAAATTCTTATTATAAAAATTGCCATCCTTCAAGGGATGGCAATTTTAGTTAAACATAAAATATTAATATCTTAATTAATTATGCCCTCAGTTCAACTTTAAACGCAAGGCTTAAATAAGTATAATAATTTCCTGACCTGTCATCAGAGCTTGCTATCCATTCCTGTCCGCCATTATAGGGGAGATGGTTAACAATACCTGCGGCTTCACCTACACCTATCAGGCCTGCTTCACTCTTCAGGCGAAAGGCATACATCGTCCCTTTTTTCAGGTGCAAACCATTAAGCGGGAAAGATATCCATTTACCGGTGTTCTCCCTGTTGAACTCAACAGTTGAGGTAGCCAGTTCAGGCCCCCATGTTTTATTCTCCGCATCAAACTGATGTATAGTCAGGTCTACTGGTCCGTTATTGGTTACATGTGTAGAAAATACCTCAATAGCTTCCAGGTCACCTTCTGAAGGACAGGTAAATGTCTGGCCTGTGATCCTGTTTTTTGATTCTCCGTGACGATGACCGATCCATGAAGTGGTGTTATTAGTAACTTGCTGAACTACAGCTTTTAACTGGGATTTTAATTGGTTAGTTTCCATACGATTTAATTTTTAAAATGAATAATAGATCGTGGTACAGATTGATAAATGCCGAAAAGTAATTAACTACATAATTCCTCAAATATTGTACCCATTGATAAGAATTCTTATAAAAACTGTGCCAATTAACTTATAAAATTGAGGGTATGATTTAATGACTCAATACATTGAAATTAAAGCATATAAAAAGGGTTATAAATTTTGTTCCCTGCATAAAACAATATGTGTTTATGGGGCATGATCTTCCTGCGAATAAAAGAACCTCGATTTATTTTGGCATTTTTTACAAAAAAGTATAAAAAAATTAGTATTTCTTAAATTTATTGTATAATCTTGTGCAATAATGAGGAGTTGTACTCTTCCAGGCTTACCATCTATTATCCTCTACTGTTAAAATACAGTTTTCGAAAGCAAACCACCCCCCCAACAAAGAATTTAATACCTGTTCGTGAACCTCCAAAGGCACTTTTGTGTGTTTAATACTGCATAAGTATTTATTTATTACTGTCGTGTTTACTTTTTAAGCTGAACAAATAGTTTTAAGCATACCTGCAATTTAAAAATGGATCATGAATATGCTTACGACTCTAAACCAAAACTGTATGAAAGGATTTTCTACCCTGGTTATTGCTATTTTACGCAACGCCAAGAACTTAGCCAACACTATTACCGGATCTGCAGCAGGCAAAAAATATGTACCTGCTTTTGCTGATATCAACCATGTATCAGCCATGCCGCATATCGGGTTAACTGCAAATACTGCAACACAAAAAAGACTGCCAAAACTGAAAGGTTTGGCTTTTGCATTTGTGCTGCTGGTGAATTTGTTTTTTGTGAGTGGGGCCTTTGGGCAGACTAACTTTTCATCTAATTCTGCAACCGGGGACTGGGGTGTTGCCGGAAGCTGGACACAAACTGGAACTGTCGATGCTGATGGTATTCCTGATGCAAATGATAATGTTACTATATTGAGTGGCCATACAAGAACTGTATCAGCTAATGCGTTTGCCAATTCAATAATTTTTCCCAGTACAGCAATAACTAATGCAACACTTACAGTTAATGCCGGGGTTGTACTTGCTGTAGGAACTACTATCACACTTCAAAACGATGACAATACAAATACACTGGCAACATTAGCCGGGTTAGGAACAATAACCGTTGGTACGAATGTTATAGTGGGAGGAACGACAACAGTGCTAAATGGTGATAATACTACCATTTTAACTTCAACAATTTCGGGCTTAACTATTTCAGGTAACCTGAATCTTTTTGGTGAGGATGATGTGAACGACGATAATAATCCAACTTTTGCTATAGGATCGGGATCGGTTAGCATAGCCGGAACAATAAACACGGATGCAGAAGCCGGATCAGCCGTAACATTAACCATGAACACAGGTGCCGAATCAGGTACGCTTACACTTTCAGGCGCTACGCCGTTTACAAATGTAACCGGTACTCCAACAACTGATTTTACAGGCGATAATGCAAAAGTGATATATTCCGGAAGCGGTAACCAATCTGTTTTAGCTACTACCTATCGTGACCTGGAGATAAACAAAACTACAAATCCTGCAACGCTTGCTAATAATACAGCCGTTCTTCGTAATGTAACAATTACAGCAGGCACATTTAGCTTCGGTGCAAATCGTGATCTTACTATTGGTGGTAACTGGACAAATAACGGTGGATCTACCAGCGGTACGGGTACGGCTATCTTTACAGGAACAACAGGTATCATTGGTGGAACAGCCAGCACTACTTTTCCGGACCTGGAAATTGGCATTGGGGCTGTTACAACTTTGAATGTTAATACTACCTGTTCATCATTGAATTTTGTTGCTCCTACTACAGCATCAGGCAACAGCTCTTTAACTCATAGTGCTGCAGTTTCTCTCACAGTTAATGGTGCCGTTACAATTAATCAACCTGTAAATGATACAAGGAGCGCTTCCTGGAATATTAATGGCGGTTCGGCTACAGTTTCAGGATTGATCTCATATGCAGGCACAAATGCAACTACAAGCAGAATACAGGAAATTGTAATTACCGGTGGAACTTTGAATGCGAATGGAGGAATTACGTTTGCAAATACAAATAATGTTGGCAGACGAATTGTAATGTCTGGTGGATCAGGCACACTAAATCTGGAAGGTGCACTGACTCTTAGCGGACAACAAACACTTTCATCCAGCGCAACAAGTACATTCAATTATTATGATAATGCAACCGCACAAACAGTAAATTATTTTACCGCGGGTTCATACAGCAATCTCAATATTAATACAACCGGTGGCGTTGGCGCTACATTAGCTGCTGCATTAACAGCAACAAATGTTACGGGTAATTTAAGCGTGCAGAGCGGTACGCTGAATAACGGTGGTTTTGCCATGACACTCGCATCTGCAAGAAACTTCAGTGTTTCTAATGGTGCTAATCTCAATCTTACCGGTACTTCTACCATGGTAGCCGTTTCAGGAGGCGGAACAAAAACTTTTGGTGCAACCAGTACAGTAAATTATGCGGGTGCAGCCCAGGCAGTAACAGCAGAATCTTATGGCGATCTGTCTCTTAGTGGTACAGTAACAAAAACATTTGCTGGAGCAACAACAATTGCCGGTGAATTATCAATAAGCGGTACAGCAGTTGCAAGTCTTGCCGCCGGCACTGCTTCAACAGCAAATGCAATAACACTTGGCGGAAATGCTCAGCCTTTAGGTTCATATGGCGGCACAACATCCGGTGCTACTTATATCATTCCTACATTCTTTGCTGCAACTACAGGTATAGTTAATGTAGCTACTGGTTCCTGTGTAACCGGTACCTGGTTTGGTAATATGAGTACAGACTGGAATAATGCAGCTAACTGGTGTGGCGGAATACCAACAGCTTCAACTAATGTTATCATCCCGTCCGGAACTCCATTTGCTCCTTCAGTCCTGGCAGCAACAACAGCATTATGCAATAATATTACCATTAACACCGGTGCTACTTTAACATTAACCAGTATTGCAACAAGCCTGTTGAATGTCAGCGGAAACTTTACGAACAATGGAACATTAACACAGGGCGCATTAAGTACAATTAGTTTTGTTGGTACCACTCCCCAGGCAATTGGAGGTAGTACAACCACTGCTTTCTCAAGGTTAGCAATAAGTAACTCAACTGATATAGTATCAATAAATACAAATATTAATGTAAGCACAACCCTAACTGTTAATGCAGGTGCAACACTCTCACCAGCAGCGGCTGTTATTATCAATGCTGTTGCAGCAGGAACAATAAGCGGCAGTGGTACAATAATGGTTACAAGAATTGCGGCTGTTCCTGATTATTCTACCCAATATAAGTTTACTACAAATACATTGAGCAGCCTTACGGTTAATTATGCCGGAGCGGGTAATCAAAATATTAATGCATTTACTTATGGCTCTCTGCTGACAAGTAATAGCGGTATTAAAACAATGCAGGGGGCTACAACAGTTGATGATAATGTTACCGTTGGGTCGGGAACCACCCTTAATGAAGCTGCCATTCAAATGACGCTTGGATCGGGCTCTGTACTTACAGTGAACGGTACTTTAAATTTCAGTAGTTCTACCGGAAATATCAGAACAGGAAATAATGTCAATGCTACATTAACTATGGGAGCAACCGGCTTAATTCAAACAGTTGATGAATCCGGATTAGGACCTGTTACCGGTGCATCATTGCAAACGCAGGGCACAGGCACCTGGACAATCACCAGTATTGCTACGAATGGTACTGTTGAATATAATCGTGATGCAACTAGTGGCCAGGTAGTTACAGACCGTGATTATAACAACCTTACAATTACTGGAACATCTCAAAATAAGACATGGACTATTGGAGGAACACGTACTGTAAACGGTGATGTAAACATAAACGGTGATCTTATATTATCAGGCGCACAAACAATAAATGTAAAAGGTGACTGGACAAAAGCTGCAGGAACAATATTTACTGCCGGTACGGGTACCATTAATTTTAATGGTTCATCTGCCCAGGCCATCACGGGTGCATCTTCTACAGCATTTAATAATCTTACAATAAATACATCGGCTCCTTCAACTACGGTAACCAGCACTACCAGTGCTTTTAGTACTACAGCTCTAACAGGTGCCTTAACTGTTACCCAGGGTAATTTAATATTACAGGCTACCAATGCAGATTATATTGTCGGCGGGGCTGTATCTGTTGCTGCTAATGGAACGCTGACACATAGTGTAAACTGGGATGTGGATCCCAGGCTTTTATCTGTTGGTGGAAATTTAACCATTGATGGAACCTTTACTCCCACGGTCCGTTCGCATATACAAATGACCGGCTCAGGGACTAAAACAATCAAATCAGGAACGTCTGCATTTTCTATATTAACATTGGTAACGGGAACTTATACAGCAAGTGGCACAGTTACTGTGGGTGACAATTTCTATGCCATGTACAATAGTGGCGGATCATTCAGTACTAATGGAAACGCTGTAACAGCTGGTTCGGCATTTTTGGTTTATGGTGGTACGGTGAATGTTAATGGCGGAAGTTTAAATGTAACAGGAGGTGTGGCACTTGGCTCAAATGGTGTGGCTGCTAATGGCGGTATATTAAATTTGAGTTCGGGCACACTTACTACAGATGGGATCATAATTGGCAACCCGATCAATACTGTCGCAAGCTCATTAGTACAAACAGGCGGAACATTACAGGTCAATGGTGATGTTACCATTAACCAGCCTGCTGCTATTAATACCACCAACACCTGGAATATTGGTGCACAAACCGCAACTGTAACCGGGTTGATCACTTTTGCAGGTACTAGTACAACAACAACCAGGATTGGTACAATTCTGATGAGTACCGGTACATTAAATGCTAACGGCGGCATAACATTTACAGGATCAGCATCGGCAACTAAGGTTATAAATATGTCGGGTGCAGCAACACTAAACCTGAAAGGGGCTTTAACTATTCCGGCAGCATCCGCAACACTGACATCAAATGTATTAAGTACATTCAATTATAATGATAACGTAAATGCACAAACAGTAAATTATTTTACCGGGGGATCATACAGCAACCTCAATATTAATACAACCGGGGGAGCCGGCGCTACATTAGCTGGTGCTTTGGTAGCAGCAAATGTTACCGGTAATTTAAATGTGCAGAGTGGCACACTTAATAATGGTGGCTTTGCCATGACACTGGCATCAACAAGAAATTTCAATGTTGCTAATGGAGCAACTTTCAACCTTACGGGTACATCAACTATGGTTGCTGTTTCCGGAGGCGGAACAAAAACATTCGGGGCATTAAGTACTGTTAATTATAGCGGGGCTGCCCAGGCAGTTAATGTTGAAGCTTATGGAAATCTTGGGCTCAGTGCCGTCAGTGCAGTTAACAAAACATTTGCAGGGTCAACTACAATTGCAAATACGCTGTCAATAAGTGGTTCTGCCAAAGCTCTTCTGCCAAATGGTTCTACATCTTCGGCACTCATCTTAACACTCGGAGGTGTAACCCAGGTTACGGGCTCATGGGGTAGCACAAGTTCTGCTGCTACCAATAAAACAGATACATGGTTTGTTGTAGGCAATACAGGTATAATAAATGTAAGCTCCGGATGTACCATCGGTACATGGCTGGGTACATTAAGTACTGATTGGAATACTGCAGGTAACTGGTGCGGTGGTATTCCTACTGCAACCACAGATGTTATTATACCTTCGGGCGGCAACCAGCCCGTGCTCGGCGCAGCAGGTATTTGCCGTAATATAACTATCAATAGCGGCGCTACTTTAACTATCAGCGGTTCAAATACGTTAACCGTAAAAGGTAACTGGAGTAATAGCGGAACTTTTACAGCAGGTACCGGAACAATATTAATGAATGGTACTGCAGCACAAACCATGACCGGTTCAACTTTTTATGACCTGGTAATTGATAATGCTGCAGGCGTTATTTTAAACGCTGCAGAAACAGTAACAAATAATCTTTCAATAACCACAGGTTCTTTTGTAAACCTGGGAACTTTCACTCATAGCGCAGGTACCCTAACCCTTGGTGGTGCAGGTACAAGTTCGGGTTCATGGGGCCATACAACATCTCCTGCAAGCTATACGAATAATACTTTCTTTGGTGCTGCAGTTGGTATTGTAAATGTTGGAAACACTTCATGTGTTACACCAACCATTACCAGTTCAGGAACGATCGCTAGTTTATGTGAAAACGCTGCTGTACAATCAGCTACATTGGTTTATTCAGCAACTGCACAAGCTCCAATTTCATATAGTATTGATTGGGATGGAACTGCTAACTCGGCCGGTCTTGCAGATCAGTCTGCTACAGCATTTGCGTTTGCAGCAGGTGGCGGTAACTTGAATACCATTGTTATTACAGCCGGTACCCCGGCAGGTACTTATAATGGAGTAATGACCATTACAAACCTGGGCGGATGTTTTAGTACACAGGCTGTAAGTATAACTATAAATGCACCGGCCCTGGCCGATGATCCAATTGATGTTACAGCATGCGACAGTTATGTCTTACCTCCGTTGACCAATGGTAATTATTTTACCGGACCAGGTGGAACAGGAATAGCATTATCTGCAGGTAACACGATCTCATCAACACAAACACTTTATGTATTTGCAGCAGGTACGGCACCATGTCCTGATGTAGAGAATAGCTTTTTAATTACAATAAACACTACACCAGTAGCCGATGATCCGGCTGATGTTGTGAATTGCGGACCATATACCTTACCGGTACTTAATCCAGGGAATCAATATTTCACTGCAACAGGTGGCGGCGGAACAGAATTGTTGGCAGGATCTTCAGTTGCTACCAGCCAGACGATCTATGTATATGCTGCTGCAATAGCACCATGTATTGCTGATGAGAATAGCTTTACAGTAACAATTGTACCACCGGCCCTGGCCGATGATCCTGCAGATGTTACAGCATGCAACAGTTATATCTTACCTGTTTTAACCAACGGTAACTATTTTACCTCACCAGGTGGAGTAGGTCCGTTAACAGCGGGCGATGCGATCTCGTCAACACAAACAGTTTATGTATTTGCAACAGGAACATCACCATGCCCGAACGTAGATAATAGCTTCTTAATTACTATAAACAATACGCCATTAGCCGATGATCCTGCAGATGTCACTAATTGCGGACCATATACCTTACCTGCTTTAATTAATGGAAACTACTTTACCACAACCGGCGGAGTAGGTCCACTAACAGCTGGCGATGTGATCAGCAGCAGCACAACAGTTTATGTATTTGCAGCAGGTACATCACCATGTCCGAATGTAGAGAACAGCTTTACAGTAACAATTGTACCACCGGCCTTAGCCGATGCTCCGGCAAATGTTACAGCTTGTAATAGCTATGTTTTACCTGTATTAACCAATGGCAACTACTTTACCGAAACCGGTGGAGTAGGTCCATTAACAGCAGGCGATGTGATCA
>Ga0193752_1000730_pt1 | contig 29954 bp, 32 predicted proteins | sample H1c1metaG_FD_144924 | JGI IMG/M metagenome (GOLD analysis project Ga0193752, IMG submission 144924) | Soil microbial communities from a riparian zone of the East river system, Colorado, United States - H1c1 | ecosystem: Environmental > Terrestrial > Soil > Riparian zone | place: USA: East River... | reverse complement strand
GTCCATCAAGCCGCGCGCCAGCGCGATGAGTGTGGAATATTGCACAGACTCGAAGGCTTCTTCCTCGCTGCCCTCCAGCTCGATGCCGATCGAGAAGTCGTTGCAGCGGGTGCGCCCGCGCCACGTCGAAGCGCCGGCATGCCAGGCGCGCTCGTGCACCGGGACGAACTGCACCACTTCGCCGTCGCGCCGGATCAGGAAATGGGAAGAGACCTGCAAGGAAAAGACTTGCTGAAAATAGGGATGCGCCCCCGGCTCGAGGCGGTTGGTGAACAGCCGCTCGATGGCATCGCCGCCGTACTCGCCGGGCGGCAGGCTGATCGCGTGCACCAGCAGCAGCGATACCTCGGCGCCGGCGGGGCGCTCGTCGCGGTTGGGCGAAAGCACGCGCCGCGCGCCCTCCACCCAGCCGTCGGGCGAGAGGATCATGCCGCCGGCTTTTCCTCGCGGATGCCCAGGCGCTGCATGCGGTAGCGCAGCTGGCGGAAGGTGATGCCGAGGAGCTTCGACGCGGCGGTGCGGTTGAAGCCGGTCTTGGCGAGCGCCTCGAGGATCGCCTTTCGCTCCAGGCCGTCGAGATAGTCGGGCAGCGCTTCGGCGCCCGAGCCGCCGGCGTCGTCGCGTTCGGCGTCGAGGCGCGGCGGGGCGAGGCGCAGGTCGTCGCTGCCGATCTCGTCGGCGCCGGAGAGCGCCACGGCGCGCTCCAATACGTTCTCCAGCTCGCGGATGTTGCCCGGAAACTCGTAGCGCGCGAGCTCCTCGAGCGCCTGCGCCGAGAGGCGCGGCGGCGTCCCGCCCGCGTGGGCCGCCAGGCGGGCGAGGATGCTGTTCGAGATCTCCGGGATGTCCTCGCGGCAGTCGCGCAGAGGCGGCATCAGCAGCTCGATCACGTTGAGGCGGTAGAAGAGGTCCTGGCGGAAGCGGCCGGCGGCCACCAGCGCGCCCAGGTTCTGGTGCGTGGCGCAGATGATGCGCACGTCGACCGGGTCCTCCTGCGTCGCGCCGACCTTGCGCACGCGCTTTTCCTGGATCGCGCGCAGCAGCTTGACCTGCATCAGCAGCGGCAGGTCGGCCACTTCGTCGAGGAACAGCGTGCCGCCGTTCGCCGCCTGGAAGAAACCGTCGCGGTCGTCGGCGGCGCCGGTGAAAGCGCCCTTCTTGTAGCCGAAGAACTCGCTTTCCATGAGGGTTTCGGGGATCGCGCCGCAGTTGACCGGCACGAAGGGCTGCTCGCGCCGCGCGCCGTTGTCGTGGATCAGCCGCGCGGCCAGCTCCTTGCCGCTGCCCGACTCCCCCGAGATGTACACCGGCGCCTGCGTGCGCGCCAGCTTGGCGATCATCTCGCGCACCTGGGCGAGCGGCTGGCTCGTGCCGAGCAGCTGCTGGCCCTTCGCCGGCGCCATCACGCGGTCGGGCAGCGACAGCGCCGATTTCACCAGCGCGCGCAGCTGCTCCAGGCCGACCGGCTTGGACACGTAGTCGAAGGCGCCGGCCTTGAGCGCGGCGACGGCGTTCTCCGCGCTGCCGTAGGCGGTGATCACCGCCACCGGCAGGTCGGCGCCGAGCGCGGCGATATGGCGCACCAGATCGAGGCCCTCGCCGTCGGCGAGGCGCATGTCGGTGAGGCACAGGGCGTAGCGCTCGCCCTTGAGCAGCTCCTTGGCCTCGGCGATCGAGCCGACGCTCGCCACGCCCAAGCCCATCTTGACCAGCGTCAGCTCGAGCAGCTCGCGGATGTCCGGCTCGTCGTCGACGACCAGCACCTGCGCGCTGCGCGGAGTCGAGCGTCGTTCAACGCGCTTCATGCCGGGCGCGCCTCCCGGCACAGGATCCTGAAGTGCGCCCCCGGCATGTCGTCGACGTACTCGAGGACGGCGCGGTTGGCGCTGCACAGCTCGCGCGCGAGATACAGGCCCAGGCCGGTGCCCTTGCTATCGGTGGTGAAGAAGGGCTCGAACAGCTGCCCCTGGTCGGCGGCCGGCACGCCCGGCCCGTTGTCGATCACGCTCAATTCTACGCGGTCGGCGAAGCCGCCGATGGCGAGGCGCACCGCGCGCGGCTCGGCGCGCGCGTGGCGCACCGCGTTCTTCAGCAGGTTCCACACCACCTGGCGCAGGTGCTCGCGGTCGAACTCGATCCAGGCCTCGCGCGCCGTCGCTTCGAGCGCGACGCGCTCGCGCGGCAGCGCCTCGTTGGCGGAAAACTCGGCGACGAAGCCCGTCAGCCAGGGGGCGAGGCAGATGCGCTCGGCCGAGATGCGGTCGCGGCGGCTGAGCTGCAGCACATCGGCGACCAGGCGCTCGAGGCGACGCGTGTTGTCGTGGATGATGCGCGTCAGGCGGCTCAGGTCCTGGCCGCGCTTCTCCTCGCCGAGCAGCTCCGAGGCGTGGCTGATCGCCGCCAGGGGATTGCGGATCTCGTGCGCGATGTTGGCGGTGAGCCGGCCGAGGGCGGCGAGCTTGAGCTGCTGCGCCTGGTCGCGCTCGCGCGTGGTGTCCTCGATGAACACCACCGTGAACTCCTCCTCGGTGGCCGCATCGAGCAGGCGCAGGCGCAGGTCGCGGCCGCGCGCCTCGAAATCGGCGGCGCTCGCCGCGGCGCCGCCGGCGCGCCAGGTGCGCCAGAAGGTATCGAACCCCGCCAGCAGGCCGGCCAGGTCGGCGCCAAGCAGGCGCTGGGCGCCGAGCAGGCGCTGCGACTGCGGATTGTGCTGCACCACGCGGCCGTCGCGATCGAGCACCACCACGCCGTCGTGCATGTCCTCGATCACCAGCTGGTTGACGCGCGTCTGGGTGGCGAGGGCGCGGCCGCGGCTGCGCGCGAGCGCCTCGTTGGCGGCGACGCGCTGCGCGAGCCAGCTGGTTACCCCGGCGGTGGCGAAGCAGCCGATGGCGAGCAGCGCGGGCTGCAGGAAGTTCGCCGTCGGCGCGTCGTCGGATAGCACCCAGTAACCCTGCTCGAGCAGCAGCGCGATGGTGGCGAGCGACGCGTACAGGTAGAGCAGTCGTCGCGGCGCGATGATCGCGGCGGCGGTGAGCGACACCAGCAGCATGACGCCCAGGCCGCTGCGCAGGCCGCCGCTCGCGTACATCATCAGGGTGATGGCGCAGATGTCGAGCCCGGCCTGCAGCGACAGCTGCAGGTCGAAGTGGTCGCGCACGTTGCGGATCACGCCGTGCAGCACGATGGCGAGGAACAGGTAGCCGAGCGCGACGTAGCGGAACAGCTCGACCGAGTGCGCGCCGAGGATCAGCTCCTTGCCGTAGACCAGCGACGAGACGAAGAACAGCGCCGCGAGCGAGATGCGGTAGAGATTGAAGTAGCGCAGCGAGGTCCAGTACGACTCGGGGGTGCGCGCGCGCGCGGCGAACAGCTCCGGGTAGCGCACCGCGGCCTCCATCAGCGCTCCTTCGGAGCGCGCGCCGGGCCCAGCCTGGCGTGCTCCTCGCTGCAGTAGAGCCGCTCGCCGGCGGCGCGCGCTTCGGCGCGCGGCAGATGCACGCCGCAGCGCGCGCAGCTCACCAGTTGGCCGTCGACGGGCGGTTTCTGCGCTACCCCGGGCGGCTTCCCGGCGAGCGCGCGCTTCAGCAGCCACACCGCTGCGACGACCAGCACGATCAGGACGAGGAACTTGCCCATGGCGCGATTATCTACCGGCCGCGGGCTTCCCGCCGCGGAGGTAGCAAGCCGCGCGCCGCGACGCACGGTCCGGTCGGCGCACAGACTTGGCTCTGTCCGTTGGGGGAATATTGGGTCGGCTCCCCATGAATAAGGCGAGAGGACAAGCTGGACGGCCGCTGCGCGTGCTCGTCGTGGACGACAACGTGCAGCACGTCATCACGACCAGGTTGCTGCTGGAGCACGCCGGATACGAGGTCAGCATCGCGCTTCGCGGCAGAGAAGTATTCGCAGAGGTAGGAAGATTCAAGCCCGACGCGCTTCTGCTCGACATCGGGTTGCCGGAGCTAACGGGCTACGAGATAGCGAGGGAGCTTCGTATAGCTCACCCCGACTTGCTGATCGTCGCGATCACGGCGCATGGGTCGCAGACCGACAAGATCCTGGCGAAAATGGCCGGGTTTAACCATCACCTTACCAAGCCATACGATGCCAACGCTCTTGTGGCGCTGCTGGAGCAGCACAGGATCAAGCCGGCGCTTGATGAGGCGCACGCCCCGTCGCCGCCCGCGCCGGGGGATGCGAGCAAGGACGGCGGGGATACGAGAAGCTGAATGTGAGTGGTCGGGGCGAGAGGATTTGAACCTCCGACACCTGCGTCCCGAACGCAGTACTCTACCAGGCTGAGCTACGCCCCGACTCAGGACAGGAAGCGGGTGTGAAAACCACCCTACCCCCGCGCCCCCTCAATCATCGCCGACCTAGCTGCTGCGCGTGACCGAGAAGGACGCCAATTCTAGCAAAGATTGCTTGAATTCCGAGGCAGGCAGCGGCGCGATGGCGCGCGCGGCCGCCTCGGCTTCGCGCCGCGCCGCCTCGCGCGCGTAGTCCAGCGCGCCGCACGCGCGAATCGCCTCGAGCACGCCGCTGAATGCCTCGCGGCCGCCCTCGACGATAGCGCGGCGCACGAGCGCCGCCTGCTCGGGACTGCCGGTGCGCATGACGCGGATCAGCGGCAGCGTCGGCTTGCCCTCGGCCAGGTCGTCGCCCAGGCTCTTGCCGATGGTGGCCGCATTGCCGGAGTAGTCGAGCACGTCGTCGATCAGCTGGAACGCGGTACCGACGTGCATGCCGTAGTCGGCGAGGCCGGCCTCGATCGCGCCCTCCGCGGCCGCCAGCACGCCCCCCAGGCGGGCTGCAGCCTCGAACAGCTTGGCCGTCTTGCGCCGGATCACCTCGAGGTAGCGCGCCTCGTCGACCGCCGGATCGTGGCTGCCCATCAGCTGCAGCACCTCGCCCCCCGCGATGGTATTGGTCGCCTCGGCCAGCACCTGCATGACGCGCATGTTCCCGACCTCCACCATCATCTGGAAGGCGCGCGAGTAGAGGAAGTCGCCGACCAGCACCGCGGCGGCGTTGCCGAAGGCGGCATTGGCGGTGCTACGTCCTCGGCGCAGGGGTGACTCGTCGACCACGTCGTCGTGCAGCAGGGTCGCGGTGTGGATGAACTCGACCACCGCCGCAAGCTGCAGGCGGGTCTCGCCGCCGGGCTTCTCGCGAAAGCCGGCCGCGCCGCAGGCAAGAAGCACCAGCGCGGGGCGCAACCGCTTGCCGCCCGAGGCGACGATGTACTCAGCCACCTGGCCCACCAGAGGCACGTCGGAGGCGAGGCGCCGGCGGATAAGGACGTCGACCCGCTCCACGTCCTCGGCGACCGGCGCCAGCATAGACAGGAAACTCATGATTCCTTTATAATTCCGCCCCTTTCGATTGTAAGAGCAATTCCCATGTACGCAGTGATCAAGTCTGGCGGCAAGCAGTACCGGGTCGAGTCGGGCGAGCAGGTGCGCGTCGAGTCCCTCAAAGGCGACGTCGGCAGCGCCATTTCCTTCGAGGAAGTGCTGCTCGTCGGTTCCGGCGACGCGGTGAAGGTCGGCGCGCCGCTTGTCTCCGGGGCGAAGGTGAAGGCCACCGTCGTATCGCACGGCCGCGGCGAGAAGGTGAAGATCTTCAAGATGCGCCGCCGCAAGCACTACCAGAAGACACAGGGCCATCGGCAGAATTTCACCGAGGTCCGCATCGACGACATCGTCCAAGGGTAAGAGACAGGCTAGCCATGGCACACAAGAAAGCAGGCGGCAGTTCACGCAACGGGCGCGACTCCCAGTCCAAGCGCCTCGGCATCAAGGTTTACGGCGGCGAGCGCGTCAACGCGGGCCAGATCCTGGTGCGCCAGCGCGGCACGGTGGTCCATCCCGGCGACAACGTCGGCATGGGCCGCGATCACACGCTGTTCGCGCGCGTTCCGGGCCAGGTCAACTATGCGGTCAAAGGTGAAAAGTCGCGCCAAACGGTCAACGTAGTGCCGGCGTAAGCCGGTCAGCCACTACAACGAGAGGCCCTATCGATAGTCGATAGGGCCTTTTTCATTTGCGGGGGCCCATGAAGTTCATCGACGAAGCGAAGATCGAGGTGCACGCCGGCAAAGGTGGCGACGGCTCGGCCAGCTTTCGCCGCGAGAAGTACGTGCCCAAGGGCGGCCCCGACGGCGGCGACGGCGGGCGCGGCGGCAGCGTCTGGGCGCACGCCGACCGCAACGTCAACACGCTCGTCGCCTACCACTTCGCGCGCCTGCACCGCGCCGATCACGGCAAGCGCGGCCTGGGCGCGGATTGCAATGGGCACTCGGGCGAGGACGTCGTGCTGCGCATGCCGGTGGGCACCGTGATCCGCGACGCCGAGACCGGCGATCTGGTCGCCGACCTCGCCGCGGACGGGGAGCGCATCCTGCTCGCCCGCGGCGGCAAGGGCGGCCTGGGCAACCTGCACTTTCGCTCGAGCATCAACCGGGCGCCGCGACAGTTCACCCGCGGCGAGCTCGGCGAGAGCCGCACCCTCACCCTGGAGCTGAGGGTGCTCGCCGATGTCGGCCTGCTCGGCCTGCCGAATGCGGGCAAGTCAACCTTCATCCGCGCCGTCTCGGCGGCGCGGCCCAAGGTCGCCGACTATCCATTTACCACCCTCGCGCCGTCGCTCGGCATGGTGCGCGTGGGCGAAAGCAGCTTCGTGGTGGCGGACATCCCCGGCCTGATCGAGGGCGCCGCCGAAGGCGCCGGCCTCGGCCACCAGTTCCTGCGCCATCTCGCGCGCACCCGCCTGCTTCTGCATATCATCGACATCGCCCCTTTCGACCCGGAGGCCGACCCGGTGCGCGACGCCAAGGCGATTGCCGCCGAGCTGAAGAAATACGACAACAAGCTCGCCCGCCAGCCGCGCTGGCTGGTGTTCAACAAGGTGGACCTGGCGCCGGATGCCGACGAGCGCGTAGCGCGCCTGGTACGCGCGCTACGCTGGAAGCGGCCATGGTTCAAGGTCGCCGCGATCAGCGGCAAGGGCTGCGACGCAGTGGTGAAAGCGATCGCGCGCGAGTTTTCGGAAGCCAGCCGATGAGCCTCGGCAGCGCTCAGACTCTCGTCGTCAAGGTCGGCTCCTCGCTGGTCACCAACGAGGGGCGCGGCGTCGACGCCGCCGCCATCGCGCGCTGGGCGGGCGAGGTGGCGCAACTGCACAAGGCCGGGCGCGCCGTGCTGCTGGTTTCGAGCGGCGCGATCGTCGAGGGGATGCACCGCCTGGGCTGGGCGAAGCGGCCGCACAGCATGCACGAGCTGCAGGCGGCAGCCGCGGTCGGGCAGATGGGCCTCGTGCAATGCTACGAGTCCTGCTTCCGCGAGCACGGGCTGCGCACCGCCCAGGTGCTGCTGACGCACGCCGACATGGCGGACCGCCAGCGCTACCTCAACGCCCGCTCGACGCTGCGCACGCTGCTGTCGCTCGGCGTGATCCCGGTGATCAACGAGAACGACACCGTGGTGACCGACGAGATCAAGCTCGGCGACAACGACACGCTGGGAGCGCTGGTCACCAACCTGGTCGAGGCCGACGCGCTCGTCATCCTCACCGATCAGGCCGGCCTGTACGACATGGATCCGCGCAAGAACGCGCAGGCGAAATTCATCGAATCGATCGAAGCCAATCACCCCGGGCTGGAGGCGATGGCCGGCGGGGTCGGCTCGGCGCTGGCGAAGGGCGGCATGCTCACCAAGGTCCTGGCGGCGAAGCGCGCCGCGCGCAGCGGCGCGCAGACCGTCATCGCCTCGGGCCGCGAGCCCGACGTGCTCGTGCGGCTCGCGCGCGGCGAGTCCGTCGGCACCCTGCTCACCACCAAGACGGTGCCGCTCGCAGCGCGCAAGCAGTGGCTGGCGGACCATCTCACCGTCAACGGCCAGGTCAGGCTCGACCCCGGCGCGGTGACGGCGCTCGCGCGCGACGGCAAGAGCCTGCTGCCGATCGGCGTGGTCGAAGTCACCGGCGACTTCGAGCGCGGCGCGGTGGTCGGCGTGCTCGACGCGGCCGGCCGGGAACTGGCGCGCGGCCTGATCAACTACTCATCCGAGGAGGCGCGGCGCATCATGCGCCGGCCCTCGAGCGAGATCGAAGCCGTGCTGGGGTACGTGGATGAGCCGGAGCTCATTCATCGCGACAATCTGGTGCTGCTCTAGCCGGCGCTTGCGCGCTACCGGCGGTAGTTCTCTTTCACATAGACCATCGGATGCCCGCCGCGGCGCAGCGCATCCACGCCCTCGGCGGCGCTCTGGATCGGGTCGTTATGCGGGCAGAAGAACCAGCGGCTGAGCAACGACGGCGTGCTCAAGTCGCTCTGGCGCGGGATGTCCCGCCATTCGCTGCCGCGCTCGTTCCACGTGCCGTCGGCGTTGCCGGTGGCGATCACGCGATGCTGGCCGGAGCAGCGGATCGCCTCGAAGCTCACATTCTCCGCGCCGCTCGGGCTGCGCGCGACCAGGACGTAGCGCACCTCTTTCTGCCGGTAGAACACGCTCAGGCTGGTCGAGTCGATGAAATAGCGGAAGGTGGTGGTCGGCGCGAGGTAGAACTCGACCAGGTTCTCCCGCCGCGGCGCCGCCGGCGGCGTCGGCGCCTTCGCTGCCTCGGCCGTCGCCAGGAGCTCGGGATGCTCGCGCTCCCAGTCGCTCATCTGCTGCGGTCCGCTCGCGCCGCAGGCGGCGAGCAGCGCGGCGCCGGCCAGGGCTGCCAGGCGCTTCACGCCAGGTCTCCGGCAAGCGAGGCGCGGACGTCGGGCTCGACCACCAGGCTCGCTGCGTATTCCGGGTGGTCGACGCCGATGGCGAGCGCCGCGCCGCGCCGCAGCTCGCCGCGCGCTGCGGGCGCCAGCTCGAAGCGCAGGAAATGCACCGCCGAGGTCTTCTCCTCGTTCTCGCGCTCGAGGTCCTCGTCGGCGACGGCGTAGACGCGCGCGCCGTCGCCCACCTGCACCCAGGTCCGGCGCTCGACGCCCTTCAGGCGCGCGAGCATGCGGCGCCGCTCGTCCTCGTCGGAATACTCGACGAACATGGTCGCCTTCCAGTTGCCGCCGTCGGGGACCAGCGGGTTGTAGGCGTCGAGCTCGCCCTGGATGCCCGCCTCCTCGAAGATGCGCTCGATGCGCAGCATCTCCTGGATCTGGTAGCGGATCAGCAGCGCGTCCTCGAACTGCAGGGTGACGTGCTCGCCCAGGTGCACCGTGCGGATCTTCTTGTGCGCGATGACCTGCGCCCGGATCTCGCTGCGGCTGCGGGCGTAGGCCTCGAGGGAGAGCAGCTCTTCGCGCTTGATCATCGTTGTGCTCAGTCACTCAGCCCGTCGAGCGCCTTCTGGAAGCGGTTGGCGTGGCTGCGCTCGGCCTTGGCGAGCGTCTCGAACCAGTCGGCGATCTCGGCAAAGCCCTCGCCGCGCGCCTCCTTCGCCATTCCCGGGTACATGTCGGTGTACTCGTGCGTCTCGCCGGCCACCGCCGCCTTCAGGTTGTCGCGCGAGCGCCCGATCGGCAGCCCCGTCGCGGGGTCGCCTACCGTCTCCATGTACTCAAGGTGCCCGTGCGCGTGCCCGGTCTCGCCCTCGGCGGTCGAGCGGAACAGCGCCGCCACGTCGTTCTGCCCCTCGACGTCGGCCTTCGCGGCGAAATACAGATAGCGGCGGTTGGCCTGCGATTCGCCGGCGAACGCCGCCTTCAGATTGTCGTGGGTCTTGCTGCCTTTGAGCGCTTTCATGAGGCCTCCTGATGGAACCCCGCAGCGTAAGACGCGCCGCTCAATAGCGCAAATGGAAAAACCCAATTCGACCGATTGACCTCAGCTATTCGCCGCGGGGCGCGGCACGGCGCGCAGCGCGGCGCGGCCGTCGTCCTGCAGGAAGTGGTACAGCTCGAGCAGCGCCTGACGATAGACCTCGCGCTTGAAGTCGATCACCGCCTCGAGCGGCACCCAGTACTCGTTCCAGCGCCAGGCGTCGAACTCGGGGTGGCCGCTGGCGCGCAGCTTGACGTCGCAGTCGCGCCCGACCAGGCGCAGCAGGTACCAGATCTGCTTCTGGCCGCGGTAGCCCGCGGTCCCTTCGCGCACGCGCCGCGCCCATCGCTCGGGCACCTCGTAGCGCATCCAGTCGCGCGTGCGGCCGAGCACGCGCACATGGCCGCGCTGCAGCCCGACCTCTTCCTCCAGCTCGCGGAACATGGCCTGCTGCGGGGTCTCGCCGTGCTTGATGCCGCCCTGCGGGAACTGCCAGGCGTGCTGGTTGACGCGCTTGCCCCAGAACACCTCGTTCCTCTGGTTGGCAAGGATGATGCCGACGTTCGGACGGTAGCCTTCCTTGTCGAGCACGCGGCACGCCTCACGTTACACAAGGTTAGAATGCGCACTACGATTTTTCCACAGCCCCCAGTCAAATACAACGGCGGGCGCCTCGAATGAGAACCTCGAAGTTTTTCATCGCCACGCAGAAGGAAGTCCCCGCCGAGGCCGAGATCGTGAGCCACCGGCTGATGCTGCGCGCCGGCCTCATCCGCCGCCTCGCCGCCGGCATCTACACCTGGCTGCCGCTCGGCCTGCGCGTGGTGCGCAAGGTCGAGGCGGTGGTGCGCGAGGAGATGAACCGCGCCGGCGCCGTCGAGGTGGCGATGCCGGTGGTGCAACCCGCCGAGCTGTGGCAGGAGTCGGGCCGCTGGCAGGCCTACGGCCCCGAGCTGCTGCGCTTCCAGGACCGCCACAAGCGCGACTTCGTGATGCAGCCGACCTCCGAGGAGGCGATCACCGATTTCGCGCGCGCCGAGCTGAAGAGCTACCGCCGGCTGCCCGCGCACTTCTACCAGATCCAGACCAAGTTCCGCGACGAGCGCCGGCCGCGCTTCGGCATCATGCGCGGCCGCGAATTCGTCATGAAGGACGGCTACTCGTTCCACGCCGGCTACGAAGACCTGCAGCGCGAATACGGCGTGATGCACGACACCTACACGCGCATCTTCACCCGCCTGGGCCTGAAGTTCCGCGCGGTGGCGGCCGACACCGGCGCCATCGGCGGCACCGGCTCGCACGAGTTCCACGTCCTCGCCGACTCCGGGGAGGACGCCATCGCCTTCTCGCCCGGCTCCGACTACGCGGCCAACGTGGAGCTCGCAGAAGCAGTTTTCCCGGATGAAAAACGAAAACCGGGAAACGAGCAGATGAAGAAGATCCCGACGCCGGGAAAGAAGACCTGCGAGGAAGTGGCCGAGCTGCTCAAGCTGCCGCTGCAAAGGACCGTCAAGGCGGTGGCGGTCATGCACGATGAGGCGCTTCACCTGCTGCTGGTGCGCGGCGACCATCAGCTGAACGAGATCAAGACGCAGAAGGCGATCGGCGCGTTTCGCTTCGCCACCGCGGCCGAGATCCAGGCCGCCCTGCACTGCGAGCCCGGCTACATTGGTCCGGTCGGTGCCAACGCCAAGGTAGTGGCCGATCGCACGGTCGCGGCGATGAGCGATTTCGTCTGCGGCGCGAACGAGGCGGGCTTCCACCTCACCGGCGTCAACTGGGGCCGGGATCTGCCCGAGCCCGAGGTCGCCGACATCCGCAACGTCGTAAAGGGGGATCCGTCGCCGGATGGCAAGGGCTCCCTGGAGATCGTGCGCGGCATCGAGGTCGGGCACATCTTCCAGCTGCGCACCAAGTACTCCGAGGCGATGAAGGCTACCTTCCTCGACCAGAGCGGCGCCAAGCAGCCCTTCGAGATGGGCTGCTACGGCATCGGCATCACACGCATCGTCGGCGCCGCGATCGAGCAGAACCATGATCAGGGCGGCATCGTGTTCCCCGCACCCATCGCTCCCTTCCAGGTCTGCATCGTGCCGATGGGCTACGCCAAGAGTCCGGCAGTGCGCGCGGCAGCCGACAAGCTGCACGACGAGCTCGCCACCGCCGGCGTCGATGTTCTCCTCGATGACCGGGACGAACGCGCCGGCGTGCTGTTCGCCGACATGGACCTGATCGGTATTCCGCACCGCATCGTGGTGGGCGAGCGCGGCCTCGCCGCAGGCAATGCCGAATACAAAGGGCGGCGCGACGAGAAGCCGCGCGATGTGCCGCTGGCCGGCGTGGCGGCGTTCGTCAAGGACCAGCTCGCCGCGGCATGAGGCTCGCGCTGGTACTGATCCTGTGTCTGCCGGCAATGGCCGCGGCCGGCAACCAGATCGAGGAGCGGCTCGCCGACAGCATGCGGCAGCGCCTCTCCACGCAGGTCTCGGACCGCGCGTCGCCGACTCTCCACTTCCGCTCGTCCGAGGATGGCAACCGCTGGCTCGCCGCGATGGAGAAACGCCTGGAGAAGCGCATTCCGGACCGCAAGCAGCGCATCGAGCTGCTGCGCACCGTGCACTACGAGGCGCTGCGCGCCAAGCTCGACCCCCAGCTGGTGCTGGGCGTGATCGAGGTGGAGAGCGCCTTTCGCAAGTACGCGGTATCCAAGGCCGGCGCGCGCGGCTACATGCAGGTGATGCCGTTCTGGATCAAGCAGATCGGCCAGCCCAAGCACAACCTCTTCCATATGCGCACCAATCTCGCGTACGGCTGCGCCATCCTGCGGCACTATGTCGACATGGAAGATGGCGACTACTTTCGCGCCCTCGGCCGGTACAACGGCAGCCTCGGCCAGTCGCCGTACCCGCGCGCAGTGCTGGTAGCCTGGAAGATCCGCTGGAAGTACGACGGGCCCACCGCGTGATCGGCGCCCTCCTCGCGCGCCGGCCGCGCCTCGCCAACTGGATCTACGGCTTCACCCCGCCCGAGCGCGGCGTCGTCGTGCTCGTGCACCGGCGCGTGTACATCGTTCCAGCGCGCCTCGGATGGATGTTCGGCGCCACGCTGCTCCTGCTGCTGGTCGGCTCGATCAACTACGCCATCGCGCTCGGCTTCGCGCTCACCTTCCTGCTCGCCGGCCTGGGCCTCGCCGGCATGGTGCACACGGCGCGCAACCTTGCGCGCATCGCCGTAAGCGCCGGGCGCGCGGAGCCGGTGTTCGCCGGCGAGGCGGCGCAATTCCGCATCTACCTCGACGGCCGCACGGCGCATGACCGCCCGGCGATCCTCGTGCGCCACGTCGGCTCGGGCGTGCAGATGGTGGTCGACGTGCCCGCCGCAGGCGCCGCCGAAGTGGTGCTCGCCGTGCCGGCGCCGCGCCGCGGCTGGCTGCCGCTGGGCCGCGTGATGCTCGAAACGCGCTTCCCGCTCGGCCTGTTCCGTGCCTGGAGCTACATCGAGCCCGACGCCCGCTGCCTGGTCTATCCCAGGCCGGAGCGCACTGCGCTGCCGCCGCAAAGCGCCGAGGCGGAAGCAGGCGGTGCGCGCTCGCCGACCCCGGGCAACGACGATTTCGCCGGCCTGCGCGGCTACCAGCCCGCCGACTCGCCGCGTCACGTGGCATGGAAGGCGGTGGCGCGCTCGGACGAGCTCCTCACCAAGCAGTTCACCGGCGAGGCGGCGGCCGAGCTGTGGCTCGACTGGCGGCTGCTGCCGACGAGCGACAACCTCGAGCAGCGCCTGTCCATCCTCGCCGGCTGGGTGCTCGCCGCCGAGCGGAACGGCATGCGCTACGGCCTGCGGCTGCCGGGGGTCGAGATCGCGCCCGGCCGCGGCGACGGCCACAGCGGCGCGGCGCTGCAGGCGCTCGCGCTCTACAAGATATCGTGACGGCGGTTCCGCACCCGCTTTCTCCCGCCGCTCGCGCGGTCGGCGCGCGCGATCTCGCCTGGCTGATCGGCTCGCTCGTGCTGGTCGTCGTGCCGCACGCGCTGCGCGCGCCGTGGTGGCTCACGGCGCTCACGCTGTGCCTGTTCGCCTGGCGCTTCTGGTACGCGCTGAACCGCGCGCCGCTGCCGTCGCGCTGGCTGGTGATGGGCGTCGCCGCGGTGGGAATCCTCGGCGTGTGGATGGAGTACCGCACGCTATTCGGCCGCGGGCCCGGCATCATCCTGCTGGTCCTGTTCGCCGGGCTCAAGCTGCTCGAGACGCGCAACCACCGCGACGCGGCGCTTGCCTCCTTCCTCGGTTACTTCCTCATCATCACCAACTTCCTCTACACCCAGTCGATCCCGACCGCGGCGCTGATGTGCGCGGCGCTGTTCGCGCTCACCGCGACGCTGATCGGCTTCAGCGCGCCGCAGCGCGGTATCAAGGCCAACCTGCGCACCTCGAGCCTCCTGCTCGCGCACGCCGCGCCGGCGGCGCTGGTGCTGTTCCTGCTGTTTCCGCGCGTGCAGGGTCCGCTGTGGGGCCTGCCGCAGGACGCCTACTCGGGCATGACCGGCCTCTCCGAGAGCATGGCGCCGGGAAATCTCTCCAGCCTGGCGCAGTCCGACTCCATCGCCTTTCGCGCCGAGTTCCAGGGCGATCCGCCGCCGCACGCACAGCGCTACTGGCGCGGCCCGGTGCTGTGGGACTTCGACGGCCGCACCTGGACGATGCTGCCGGTCCGGCTGAAGGATTTCACCGAGCCGAAAGGCGGCCGGCGCTACCGCTACGACATCGTGCTCGAGCCGCACAACCGGCCGTGGCTGTTCGCGCTGGAGCGCGCCGCCAGCGTGCCGGAGCGCGCGCGCATGACGATCGACGGCCAGCTCCTCGCTCCGGGCGCGGTGCGCGCGCGCCTGCGCTACGGCGTCAGCTCCGCCGTGTCTCCCGAGCCCGACGAGGCCGAGGACACCAGGCTGCTGTCGCGCGCGCTGCGCCTGCCCGCCGGCGCCAGTCCGCGCGCGGCGGCGCTTGCCGAAGAGTGGCGCGCCGCTGCGAAAACCGACACCGAGATCCTCGCGCGCGCCATCGGCTTCCTGCGCCAGGGGCGCTACACCTATACGCTCGAGCCGGCGCTGCTCGGGGTGCACGCGGTGGACGACTTCCTCTTCGGCACGAAGGAAGGCTTCTGCGAGCACTTCTCCTCCGCGTTCGTGTTCCTGATGCGCGCCGCCGGGGTGCCGGCGCGCGTGGTCACCGGCTACCAGGGCGGCGAGCTCAACCTGGTGGACCAGATCATCACCGTGCGCCAGGCCGACGCCCACGCCTGGGCCGAGGTGCACCTTGCCGGCCGCGGCTGGGTGCGGGTCGATCCGACTGCGGCGGCGGTGCCAGGGCGCGTCGAGGCCGGCCTGGCGCGCGCCATGCCGCAGAGCCAGGCGCTGCCTCTGATGATGCGCGAGCGCCTGGAATGGCTGAAGGGCGCGCGCGACCGCTGGGAAGCGCTCGCGCACCAGTGGAACGTCTGGGTCCTCGGCTACAACCCCGAGCGCCAGCGCGACCTGATGAGCCTGATCGGCATGCGCGATGCGGACTGGCGCAGCCTGACGGCGACGCTGTTCACCGTCCTCGGCGCGATGACCCTCGCGCTGCTCGCCTGGTCGCTGGGCCGCCTGGCGCGGCCCGACCCGGTGCAGCGCGCGTGGCGGGCGTTCTGCCGCAAGCTCGCGGCCCACGGCATCGAGCGCGCGCACAACGAGGGCCCGCGCGACTACGCTTCGCGCGCGGCGCGCGCCCTGCCCGCCTCACGCCGCGCCATCCTGCGCATCGGCTCCCAGTACATCCGCCTGCGCTACGGCGTGCATGCCAGCCGGCCGGGCGTGGCGCGGCTGCGCCGCATGGTGCGCGAGCTGCGCGTAACATGAAGCGCTTCGCCGCCCTGCTTTTCGTGCCGCTGCTGGCCTTAGTGGTGTCGGGCGCCACGGCCGGCCCGCCGCCAAAGCCGCCGGCGCAGGCGTCGTACGCCAAGCGGCCCGAAGTGCGCGCCTTCATCCGCGACATGGCCCAGCGCCACGGCTTCGTCGAGCGCGAGCTGGCGTTCATGTTCTCGCGCGTCAAGCGCGAGGAGCCGATCCTGCAATCGATCCGCCCCCCTGACAAGCCGCGCTCGTGGCAGGACTACCGCGACATCTTTCTCACCGAGAAGCGCATCGCGCTGGGTACCGAATTCTGGAGCGCGCACAGCAAGCAGCTGGAGCGCGCGCAGCGCGAGTACGGCGTACCGCCCGAGTACGTCCTCGCGATCATCGGTATCGAGACCTACTACGGCCGCAACATGGGCCGCTGGCGCGTGGTCGACGCGCTCACCACTCTCGCGTTCGACTACCCGCCGCGCGCCGCCTATTTCCGCGACGAGCTCGAGCAATACCTGCTGCTGGCGCGCGACCTGGGCTTCGACGTCTTCTCGGTGCGCGGCTCGTACGCCGGCGCCATCGGCATCCCGCAGTTCATGCCGGGCAGCCAGCGGCGCTTCGCGGTGGACTTCGATGGCGACGGCGCGGTCGACCTCAGGCGCAACAGCGCCGACGCCATCGGCAGCGTCGCCAATTTCCTCAAGCAGCACGGCTGGCAGGCGGGCGGCGCGGTGATGTACCCGGCGCAGGTGGAAGGCGAGGCGTGGCGTGTCTACGCCGACGGCAGCATCGAGCCCCGCCACCGCCTTGCCGACCTGAGGCGGGCCGGCGCGCAGTTCGCCGCGCCGGCGGAGCTCGACGCCGCGCTTGCAGCGCTGGTCGAGCTGCCGACGCCCGAGCGCGCAAGCGAGTACCGCGTCGGCCTCACCAATTTCTATGTCCTCACGCGCTACAACCGCAGCGCGTTCTACGCCACCGCGGTTGCCGAGCTGGCCGCGGCGATCAAGAAAGCTCAGGACCCCGGCAGGTAGCGCATCGGGTCGACGGCCGCCGACCCTTTGCGGATCTGGAAGTGCAGCTTCGGGCGGTCGGCGTCGGTGTTGCCGAGCTCGGCGATCTTCTGGCCGCGCGTCACCTCCTGCGCCTCCTTCACCATGATGTCCTTGTTGTGCGCATAGACCGTGATGAAGCCGTTCTCATGCTTGATCACGACCAGCTTGCCCAGGCCCGGGATGCCGGTGCCGATGTAGGTGACGCGCCCGGCGGCGGCGGCGAGCACCGGGTCGCCGATCTTGCCGTCGATGTCGATGCCCTTGCTGCGCGGCTCGGCGAAGCCGGCCAGCACCTTGCCCTTCACCGGCCAGATGAAATCGACGCCTTCGCCCCCGGCGCTGGGCTCCTCGCGCGCCGCGATGGCAGCGTTCTCCTTCGAGTACGGCAGGCGCAGCGCCTTCGGCTCGGTCTTCGCGCCGCCGTCGGCCTGCGCCGGAGCCGAGTCGATGGAGCGCGATTCGACCCGGCCGGAGCCGCGCGCCGTTCCCACCACCACGCCGGAGCGGGACTCGGGCGGCTTGACCCGCAGCACCTGGCCGATGCGCAGCTTGGTCGGATCGTCGAGCGCGTTCCACTGCGCGACTTCCCGGTAGTCGGCGCCGTGATCGAGCGCGATGCTGTAGAGCGTGTCGCCCGGCTTGACGGCGTAGAAGCCGTCGGCCGCGGCCGGCTTGACCGCCGGCGCGGCGGCGGCCGGCGCCGGCTTCGCCGCCGGCGTCCTGGCGGCACGCGAGCGATCCTCGACCGGTGCCGGCCCGCGATAAGTCGAGCACGACGCCGCACCGAGCGCGAGCGCGAGAACCGCTGCCAGCCTGACCTTGTTCACGTCACGCCTTTCCCGCCTCCATCGGCACGAACCGCACCGTGTCGAGCTCGGTTTCGACGAAGCCGCGCCCGCTGCGCTCCACCAGCACCAACCGTTGCGCACCGTTCGCGCCGTCGCGCAACGGCAGCACCATTCTGCCACCGGGGCCAAGCTGCCGTAAGAGAGCTTCGGGCACCGTGGGCGCCGCGGCGGCGACCACGATCGCCTGGAACGGCGCCGCCTTCTCCAGCCCCGCATAGCCGTCGCCGTGCACCAGGCGAAGGTTGGACAGCTTGAGGCCGAGGAGATTCGCGCGCGCGCGCTCGTGCAGGCCCTTGATGCGCTCGATCGAGAAGACCTCGGGGAACAGGCGCGCGAGCACCGCCGCCTGGTAGCCGCAGCCGGTACCGACTTCGAGCACTTTTTGGGGTTGTCTGTTATGAAGCAAGACTTCTATCATCCGCGCCACGATGTAAGGCTGCGAGATGGTCTGCGCGAAGCCGATCGGCAGCGCGGTGTCCTCGTAGGCGCGGCTCGCCAGCGCCTCCTCTACAAACAGGTGCCGCGGCACCGCCGCGAGCGCCGAGAGCACTCGCTCGTCGCGGATGCCCTGCTCGCGCAGGCGCTCGATCATGCGCCCGCGGGTACGCTCGGAGGTCATGCCGATGCCGGCGGCGACTCTCCTCGGATCGCGTGGTTTGCCTACTTGAGAAGCCACTCTTTGGCCAGGGCGAGCTGGGCGGTGTGGGTCAGGTCCATGCGCAGCGGCGTCACCGAGACGCGCCGGTTCTCGACAGCGTGAAAGTCGGTGCCGGGTCCGGCGTCGGCGGCGCCGCCGGCCGGTCCGATCCAGTAGGCGGCCTCGCCGCGCGGCGTGGTCAGCTTCACCACCGGCTCGGCCTTGTGCCGCTTGCCAAGGCGCGTTACTTCCATGCCGCGCAGCTCGGCCGGCGGCACGTCGGGGATGTTGACGTTGAGCAGCACCGGCTCGCCGGGGGGCGCGCGCCGGAAACGCTCGACGATTTCGAGCGCGACGCCGACCGCGCTATCGAAGTGCTTGCCCGCCTTGTCGGTAAGCGAAAGCGCCACCGAAGGAATGCCCAGCAGATAGCCCTCGGCAGCCGCGGCGACGGTGCCCGAGTAGATCGTGTCGTCGCCCATGTTGGCGCCGAGGTTGACGCCCGAGACGATGATGTCCGGGACGAAATCGAGCAGGCCGGTGACCGCGATGTGCACGCAGTCGGTGGGCGTGCCGTTGACCGAGTAGTAGCCGTTGGGGGCGCGGCGCACCGTGAGCGGCCGGTCGAGCGTCAGCGAGTTCGACGCGCCGGAGCGATCGCGCTCGGGCGCCACCACCGTCACTTCGCCGAGCTTGCGCAACGCCTCGGCGAGCGCCGTGATGCCGGGCGCGAAGTAGCCGTCGTCGTTCGACACCAGGATGCGCACCCGGCGATTCTACTTGGCCGCGGCCAGGGCCCGCTCGAAATCCGGGAAGCAGTTGCCGGCACCGACCAGCTCGAGAATGCCGGCGTTCGCCAGCTTCTCGCGCACGCGGTCGTTGGCCCCCGAGATGATCACCCGCACGCCGCGCTTGTGCAGGTCGTCGATCGCTTCCTCCAGGCTCTGCAGCCCAGTGGCGTCGATGAACGGCACCCAGCGCAGGCGCAGGATCAGGACGCGCGGGTCGGTGTGCGTCTCGGCGAGCGCGCGTTCGAAGGCGTCCACCGCGCCGAAGAAGAACGGGCCATCCACGGTATACACCAGCACGCCGGGCGGCAGCCGGGTCGGGCCGAGGTGGGCGAATTCGCGGCTGATCTCCTCCTCGGTCGCCTGCCGCACCTCGACGCTGGAAGCCATGCGGCGCAGGAACTGCATCATGGCGAGGAGCACGCCGATGTTGACCGCGACCACCAGGTCGGCGAACACGGTCAGCAGCAGCGTCACCAGCAGAATCACGGCGTCGGCGCGCGGCGCGCGGCGCACCATCTTTACCACGTGCCCGACGGCGCTCATGTTCCACGCCACGACGAACAGGATGGCCGCCAGCGCGGCGAGCGGGATATGGAACGCCAGCGGCGCGAGGAACAGCGCGATCAGCAGGAGCGTCACGACATGCACCAACCCGGCTAGCGGGCTGTTGCCGCCGCTGCGCACGTTGGTCGCGGTGCGGGCGATGGCGCCGGTGGCGGCGAAGCCGCCGAACAACGGCGCTGCGATATTGGCGATGCCCTGCCCCACCAGCTCCTGGTTCGAGTTGTGCCGCGTGCCCGTCATGCCGTCGGCCACCACGGCCGAGAGCAACGACTCGATCGCGCCCAGCATGGCGATGGCGAAGGCCGGGCCGAGGAGCTCGATCACGCGCGAAGCGGTCACCGTCGGAAACTGCGGCGCCGGCAGGCCCTGCGGGATGCCGCCGAATGCGCTGCCGATGGTGGCGACGCCCTCGAAGCCGAGCATGGCCTGCGCGACGGTGGCCGCCACCAGCGCGACCAGCGGACCCGGCACTCGCGCCATGCCCGGCAGCCTGGGCGCATAGATCACCAGCAGGAGCGAGACGGTGGCGATCACGGTCGTGGCGGGGTGCAGCCCGGGCAGCGCCTGCAGCACGTGCCAGAGCTTCTCGTGGAAATGCTCGCCGGCGACCGGCGGCAGCCCGAGGAAGTACTGCCACTGGCCGACGAAGATGATGATGCCGATGCCGGCGGTAAAGCCGATGATCACCGGATCGGGGATGAACTTGAGCAGCGCGCCGAGGCGCGCCACGCCGAGGAGCAGCAGCATCACGCCGGCCATCATGGTCGCGATCTGCAGGCCGTCGATGCCGTGCTTCGCGGTGACGCCGGCGAGAATCACGATGAATGCGCCGGTCGGGCCGGCGATCTGCACGCGGCTGCCGCCCAGCGCCGAGACGAGGAAGCCGGCGACGATCGCGGTGTACAGCCCCTGCTCGGGCTTCGCGCCGGAGGCGATGGCGAAGGCCATGGCGAGCGGCAGCGCGACCACGCCGACGACGACTCCGGAGACGATGTTCGGCGCCCAGTGCCGGCGGGCGAACAGGCCGGCAGCACGGGCTTCGAGCAGGGCGATCATCTAAGGTTGGTCGGGGCGGCGAGATTTGAACTCGCGACCACCTGCACCCCATGCAGGTACGCTACCAGGCTGCGCTACGCCCCGAGGGTGAGGATTATATCCCGCAGCTCTCGCTTGATCGCCGAAAGATCGACGCCGTTGGCTGACGCGGCGGCGCGGCCGTTGCGCGCCGGCGTCTCGCTTTTCTCCTCGGAATGCGAGATGGCGTTATTGTCGAGGCGGTTGCGCGCGCCGCTGATGGTGAAGCCTTCCTCGTACAGCAGCTCGCGGATGCGGCGAATCAGCAGGACTTCGTGGTGCTGGTAATAGCGGCGGTTGCCGCGCCGCTTCACCGGCTTGAGCTGCGTGAACTCCTGCTCCCAGTAGCGGAGCACGTGCGGCTTCACCCCGCACAGGTCGCTCACCTCACCGATGGTGAAGTAGCGCTTGGCCGGGATCGGCGGAAGCTCAGCTTTCCTGCGGCTTGGCTCCATGGCGCGCCTTCTCGACCATCGCCTTCAGCTTCTGGCTGGCATGGAAGGTCACGACGCGCCGCGCGCTGATCGGGATCTCCTCGCCGGTCTTGGGATTGCGGCCGGGGCGCTGCGGTTTGTCGCGCAGCTGGAAGTTGCCGAAACCGGACAGCTTGACGCTTTCGCCGCGCTCCAGCGCGCCGCGAATCTCTTCGAAAAAGGCCTCGACCATGTCCTTGGCCTCGCGCTTGTTCAGCCCGACTTTTTCGAAAAGCAGGTCAGCCAATTCGGCCTTCGTCAGCGTCATCACGGACTCCCCTGATTCCCCTAGCTTTTTCAGCTTGCCCCCTTAGGATGTTCTTAATTTTGCAGAGAATTTTTCACCGAGCAGGGCGACCAGCATGTCGCGGGCAGCATCTGCATCCGCATCCGTTAGGGTCCTTTCAGTATCTTGCATAACTACCCGGAACGCAAGGCTTTTCCGGTCAGTCGGGAGCCCCGGACCCCGGTAAACGCTAAGCAATCCGACCTCCTGGACGATGGGGGATTTTCCAGCCTGGATGGCGTCCAAAACCGCCTGAACCAGGGTGTTCTGGGGGAAATCGAGCGAAATATCCCGCACCACGGGGGGGAAGCGGGAGGGCACCCGGGGGTGGGGGGTGGGCAGCCCAAGGAGGGGCTCGGCGTCGAGCTCGAAAAGGACCGGCGGTTGCGGCAACTCGTACTTGCGCAGCCAGCGCGGGTGGAGCTCGCCGATCCACCCGGCCGCCGCGTTCCCCACCAGCACGCGCGCCGAGCGGCCGGGGTGGAAGGCCGGGTGCTGCGCCGGCTCGAAGCGCAGCGCGAGCGGCGCGCAGAGCGCTTCCAGGTCGCCCTTGAGATCGAAGTAGTCGACGGCGCGCTCGGCCGCGTCCCATTCGCCGGCGAGCGCCGGCCCGAACGCCGCCGCCGCGATGCGCATCGGCTGGCGCAGGCCCCCCACTGAGAGCGGGCCGTCGGCCGCCGCCGGATCGCGCAGGAACACGCGCCCGACCTCGAAGACACGAATGCGCGGGACTTTTCTGAAGTGATTTTTCCTGATCACGTCCACCAGCGACCCGATCAGCGATGTACGCATCGCCGATTGCTGGTTCATCGGGTTGAGCAGCCGGATGGGATTCGCCTCACCGGCGAAGTCGTGCTCCCAGCCCGGCTCGACGAAGCTGTAGTTGATGATTTCGCGGTAATCGCGCGCGGCGAGGCTTTCGCGCAGCAGGTGCAGCGAGCGCCTGCCGTCGGGCGCCGGCCGCATGACCGCCGCGGCGCGCGGCGGCTGCGCCGCGATGCGCTCGAAGCCGTGCAGGCGCGCCACTTCCTCGATCAGGTCCTCCTCGATCTCGATATCGAAACGATACGAGGGAGGCGTGACGGTAAAGGCGTCGCCGCTTTTCTTGAATTTGAAATCGAGCCTGGAGAAAACAGCGGCGATCTCCTTCGCCGCCAGCGGAATGCCGATGATCTTCTGCGCGCGGGCGGCGCGCATGCGCACCGGCTTGCGCTTGGGCAGGCGCACCGACTTGTCCACCGTCGGGCCCGGCTCGCCGCCGCAGAGCTCGAGGATCAGGCGCGTGGCGCGCTCGATGCCCTCGACGTTGTTGTCGAAGTCGACGCCGCGCTCGAAGCGGTGCGAGGCGTCGCTCGAGAAGTTGTAGCGCCGCGCGCGCCCCTGGATCGCGTCGGGGAAGAAGAACGCCGACTCGAGGAACACGTTGCGCGTGCCGGCGTCGGCCTTGGTGCTCTCCCCGCCCATGATGCCGCCCAGGCCGATGACGCCCGAGTCGTCGCTGATGCACAGCACCGACGAATCGACCTCGACTGTCTGCTCGTTCAGCAGCAGCACCTTTTCGCCGGGACGGCCCCAGCGCACGTCGATCGGCCCCTTCAGCTTGTCCAGGTCGTAGACGTGCAGCGGGCGGCCGAGCTCGAGCATGACGTAGTTCGTGACGTCGACCAGCGCCGAGATCGGGCGCTGTCCGGCGCGCTCGAGGCGCTGCTTCATCCAGGCGGGCGTGGGGGCTGCCGCGTTCACGTTGCGGATCACGCGCCCGGCAAACCGGCCGCAGCCTTCCGGCGAGCTGATGCGAACCGGATGGGTGGCTTTGCCTTTCGCAGGCACGGCTTTTGTCTTGACGACAGAAAGCTTCGTATCGGTGAGCGCCGCCACCTCGCGCGCCACGCCCAGCACCGAAAGGCAGTCGGCGCGGTTGGGCGTCAATTTCAGCGTCATGACGTGATCGTCGAGCCCGAGCACTTTGCGCGCGTCGGCGCCCGGCTTCGCATCGGCCGGCAGCTCGAGCAGCCCGGAGTGGTCGTCCGACAGGCCGAGCTCGCGCGCCGAGGCGAGCATGCCGTGGCTGTCGACGCCGCGTACCGCCTTGGTGCCGATCTTCGCGAGGACGGCCTTCATGCCCGCGCGCACGTTCGGCGCGCCGCAGACCACCTGCACGGTCTCCTTGCCGGCTTTGACCCGGCAGACGGTCAGCTTGTCGGCGTTCGGATGCTTCTCGACCGAGAGCACCTCGGCGACGACGATATCGCCTTCGAGCTTCGCGCCCACCGGCTGGTACGCCTCGACCTCGACGCCGGCCATCGTCAGCTTGTCGGCAAGCTGCTGCCCGGAAAGCTTCGGGTCGCAGAAACTTCTCAGCCAGCTCTCGGGAAGGTTCACGAGAATTGCTCGAGGAACCGAAGATCGCCGTCGAAGAACAGGCGCAGGTCCTCGATGCCATAGCGCAGCATGGTGAGGCGCTCGAGCCCCGAGCCGAACGCGAAGCCGATGTACTTCTCCGGGTCGAGGCCGAAGTTGCGCACCACCTGCGGGTGCACCTGCCCCGAGCCCGAGATCTCCAGCCAGCGGCCCTTCAGCTTCATGTCGATCTCTGCCGAGGGCTCGGTGAAGGGGAAGAACGAGGGGCGGAAGCGTACCTCGAGGTCGTCGATCTCGAAGAAGCGGCGCAGGAAGTCGGTGTAGACGCCCTTCAGGTCGGCGAAGCTGATGTCCTCGTCGATCCACAGGCCCTCGACCTGGTGGAACATCGGCGAGTGCGTGGCGTCGGAGTCGACGCGGTAGGTGCGCCCCGGCGCGATCACCTTGATGGGGGGCTTGTGCATGCGCGCGTAGCGCACCTGCATCGGGCTGGTGTGCGTGCGCAGCAGCAGCGGCAGGCCGTCCTTGTCCTTCATGTCGACGTAGAACGTGTCCTGCATCGAGCGCGCCGGGTGGTTCTCCGGGTTGTTGAGCGCGGTGAAGTTGTACCAGTCGGTTTCTATCTCGGGGCCGTCGGCGACGTCGAAGCCGATCGAGCGCCAGATCTCCTCGATGCGCTGCCAGGTGCGGATCACCGGGTGCACGCCGCCGCGGCCGCCGCGGCGTCCGGGAAGCGTGACGTCGAGCGATTCCCCGCCCAGGCGTTCCGAGAGCTTGGCGTCGGCAAGCTCGGCCCGCCGCGCTTCGAGCCCGGCTTCGATCTTCTGCTTTGCCGCGTTGAATGCGACGCCGGCCGCCCGCCTTTCCTCAGGAGAACCCTGAGGACGAAAACTCGAAAGCGCGCCACTCTTGCCGAGGTAGCGCGCTTTCGCGTCTTCCAGCGAGGCGGGATCAGCCGCCGCGGCAAAGTCGGCGAGCGCCTGCCCGACGATGCCGCTCAGGTCTTCCACGGCCCCTTAGTGGGCGAGGCTGGCTTTGACCTGGCCGGCGATCTTGGCGAAGGCCGGCTTGTCCTGCACCGCGAGATCGGCCAGCACCTTGCGGTCAATCTCGATGTTCGCCCGCTTCAGCCCCGACATGAACGAGCTGTAGCTCATCCCGAGTTCGCGCACCGCAGCGTTGATGCGCGTAATCCACAGCGCCCGCATGGTGCGCTTCTTCTGGCGGCGATCACGGTAGGCATACTGCCCGGCCTTCATCACCGCCTCTTTGGCGATGCGGAAGACGTTGCCGCGGCGGCCGCGGAAGCCCTTGGCCTGCTTCAGGACCTTCTTGTGGCGCGCGCGCGCCGTGACTCCACGCTTGACTCTTGGCATGGCGCTCTCCTTACGACGAGTAGGGAAGCATCGCGCGGATGGCGCGCGTGTTGGTCGTATCCACCGCATTGTGGCGGCGGAGCTGGCGCTTCCTCTTGGTGCTCTTCTTGGTGAGGATGTGGCGCATGTAGGCGCTGCCGCGCTTGATGCTGCCGCTGCCGCGCACCTTGAACCGCTTGGCGGCGCCGCGCTTGGTTTTCATCTTAGGCATGACTTTCCTTCTCTCTTCTCGTATGACGCCGGGCGGTTCCCGCGTACGCGGGGACGCTTCAAAAAGCCGTGGCTATCACTTGTTTAACCCGCCGCTATGCTGCGGCAGGCTTTGCTGCAACCGTCTTCTCTGCAACCGCTTTCTCGGCCTTGGGTTTCTTCTCGGCCTTTTCCGTCTTCGGCTTGGTCGATCTCGGCGGCGGCGCCTTCTTCTTCGGCGCCAGCACCATCACCATCTGCCGTCCCTCGAGCCGCGGGAACTGCTCCACCAGCCCGACCGCGTCCAGATCCTTCTGCACCCGCTGCAGCAGCCGCTCGCCGAACTCCTTGTGCGCCATCTCGCGGCCGCGGAAGCGCAGCGTCACTTTCGCCTTGTCGCCCTCCTCCAGGAACTGGACCAGCTTGCCCAGCTTGATCTTGTAGTCGCCCTCGTCGGTGCCGGGGCGGAACTTGATCTCCTTCACCTGGATCTGCTTCTGCTTGAGCTTGGCCTCGTGGGCCTTCTTCTGCTCGCGGTAGCGGAACTTGCCGTAGTCCATCAGCTTGCAGACCGGCGGTACCGCGAGCGGCGCGATCTCCACCAGGTCCACGTTCTGCTCTTCGGCGAGGCGCAGGGCCTCGGAGGTCGGCTTGATGCCGAGCTGGTCACCGTTTTCCGCTACCAGGCGCACCTCCGGGGCGGTGATTTCCCGGTTGATGCGCTGCGATCTGTCGACTGTAATGTGTGAAAAGCTCCTCTGACCGTTAAAAAATTTAGCCGTGCACCTTCGCGCTCGCCTCGGCCTGGAGGCGTGCGGCGAATTCGTCGAAGCGCATCGCTCCGAGGTCTTCGCCGCTGCGCGTGCGCACGGCCACCGATTCGGCCTGCATTTCCTTGTCTCCGACTACCAGCTGATAGGGGAGCTTTTGCAAGCTATGTTCCCGGATCTTATAGGAAATTTTGTCGTTTCGCAAATCCGAAACCGCCCTAAACCCCTGATTCAGCAATTTATTTTTCACAGACTCGGCGTAAGCGGCCTGCTTCTCGGTGATGCTGAGCACGGCGACCTGCACGGGCGCGAGCCAGACCGGGAACGCGCCGGCGAAGTGCTCGATCAGGATGCCGGTAAAGCGCTCCATCGAGCCGACGATGGCGCGGTGGAGCATCACCGGCGTGTGGCGCGCGTTGTCGTCGCCGACGTACTCCGCCCCCAGGCGCTGCGGCATGAAGAAGTCGACCTGCATGGTGCCGCACTGCCAGACGCGGCCGATGCCGTCCTTCAGCGAATACTCGATCTTCGGGCCGTAGAAGGCGCCTTCGCCGGGGCTCACCGAAAACTTGATCTTGGAGGCCTCGAGCGACTCGATGAGCGCCTTCTCGGCGCGCTCCCACTGCGAATCGTCGCCGATGCGTTTGGCAGGCCGCGTCGCCACCTTGTAGACGATCTCCTTGAAGCCGAAGTCCGCGTACACCTTCTCCAGCAGCGTGGTGAAGGCGACGCACTCCGGCAGGATGTGCTGCGGCATGCAGAAGATGTGGCCGTCGTCCTGGGTGAAGCCGCGCACGCGCATCAGGCCGTGCAGCGCGCCCGAGGGCTCGTTCCTGTGGCAGGCGCCGAACTCGCCGTAGCGCAGCGGCAGGTCGCGGTAGCTGCGCACGCCCTTGTTGTAGATCTGGATGTGGCCGGGGCAGTTCATCGGCTTGACCGCGTAGTCGCGGTTCTCCGAGGAGGTGATGAACATGTTCTCCCGGTAGTTTTCCCAGTGCCCGGTCTTCTCCCACAGGCTCTTGTCGAGGATCTGCGGGCAGCGCACCTCCAGGTAGCCGTTGTCGCGGTACACGCGCCGCATGTACTGCTCCACCTGCTGCCACAGCGTCCAGCCCTTGGGGTGCCAGAACACCAGGCCCGGCGCCTCCTCCTGCATGTGGAACAGATCGAGCTGCGTGCCCAGGCGCCGGTGGTCGCGCTTCTCGGCCTCCTCCAGCATCTTGAGGTACGCGTCCTGCTCCTCCTGGGTCGCCCAGGCGGTGCCGTAGATCCGCTGCAGCATCTCGTTCTTCGAATCGCCGCGCCAGTAGGCCCCGGCGACGCGCATCAGCTTGAACACCTTGAGCTTGCCGGTCGAGGGCACGTGCGGCCCGCGGCACAGGTCGATCCAGTTGCCCTGGCCGTAGAGCGAGATCGGATCGTTCGCCGGGATCGCGCCGATGATCTCGGCCTTGTACTTCTCGCCGATCGACTCGAAGAACGCCACCGCTTCGTCCCGGCTCATGATTTTTCTTTTTACTTCTAAATTCTTATTCGCGATCTCGTGCATCCGCTTTTCGATGGCCGCGAGGTCTTCCGGCGTGAAAGGCCGCTTGTAGGAAAAATCGTAGTAGAAGCCGTTCTCGATCACCGGGCCGATCGTGACCTGCGCGCCGGGAAACAGCTCCTGCACCGCCTGCGCCATCAGGTGCGAGGTCGAATGCCGCAGGATGTCCAGGCCCTCGGGGCTCTTCGGCGTGACGATCGCGAGGTCGGCGTCGGACTCGACCCGGTAGCTGGTATCGACCAGCTTGCCGTCGACTTTTCCGGCGAGCGCGGCGCGCGCCAGCCCCGGGCCGATTGCCTGCGCGATTTCGGCTACGGTGACCGGTCCGGGAAACGACTTCGACGAGCCGTCGGGTAGACGGATGTTCAGCATTGCGTGTGTTTCAATATTACCTCATGGCAACGCTTCCTTTGAGTCTGGCAGTCGGGCAATACGACCACGTCCTCGACCTGCGGCCACGCGGCATCGCGCTCAACCAGATCACCCTGCGCATCGAGGAGATCTTCTTCCGCTTCACCAAGTTCCGCGAATGGGACGCCTCGGAGATGTCCTTCGGCAAGGTGGTGGCGCTGATGGCCGACCCCGACCCGGCGATCATCGCGCTGCCGGTGTTCGTGTCGCGCGTGTTCCGCCATTCGGCCATCTATGTGCGCAAGGGCTCCGGCATCGCCCGGCCGAAGGACCTCGAGGGCAAGCGCGTCGGCGTGCCGGAATGGGCGCAGACCGCGACCATCTACGTGCGCGGCATGCTGGCCCACGAGTACGGCGTCGACCTGCGCAGCATCGCCTGGACCCAGGCCGGCGTGCACGACGCGGGGCGCATCGAGAAGGTGAAGCTGCACCTGCCGCCGGGCCTGCGCTTGACCCCCGCCCCCGATCGCTCGCTCGCCGACATGCTCGCCAAGGGCGACCTCGACGCCGTCATCTCGGCGCGCGACCCGGGCGGCGAGCGCATGTTTCCCGACTATCCGGCGGCCGAGGCGGCGTACTTCCGCAAGACGCGCATCTTCCCGATCATGCACGTGGTGGTGCTGCGGCGCGACGTCTACGAGCGCGACCGCTGGATCGCGATGAACCTGCTGCAGGCCTTCGAGGAGGCGAAGAACCTGAGCCTCGCGCGCGCCGCCGAGATCGGCGCCTCCGCCGTGCCGGTGGCGTGGATGGCCGACCACACGCGACGCTGGCGCGAGCTGGCGGGCGAGGACTTCTGGCCCTACGGCGTCGAGCCTAACCGCCCAACGCTCGAGGCGTTCCTGCAGTACTCGTTCGAGCAGGGTGTCTGTGCCCGGCACCTCAAGCCCGAAGACCTGTTCGCCCCAGAAACGCGCGAGAGAGCCAAAATCTAGTCGGCTTTGATGCCGACGTCCTTGATCAGCTTGCCGTAGCGATCGTAGTCGCGGCGGATGAGCGCCGCGAACTCCTCAGGCGTGGTGGCGAAGGGCTCCAGCCCGCCCGAGTCGTGCAGGCGGGTGCGCACGTCGGCCGTCTGCAGAGCCTTGTTTATTTCGTTTCGCAGTTTCAATAGAACCTCTTCCGGCAGTCCCGCCGGGCCGAACAGGCCGAGCCAGATCGAGTTCTCGAACCCCGGGTAGAACTCGGCGACCGTCGGCAGCTCCGGGAAGGCGCTGGAGCGCTTCGCTCCCGAGGTGGCGAGGGCGCGCAGCCGCCCGGCCTTGATCTGCGGCGCGGTCGAGGTGCCGGCGAACATCGCCGCCACCTCGCCGGCCATGGTCGCGGTGGTGGCCGGCGCACCGCCGCGGTAGGGCACGTGCACCAGCTCGATGCCGGCGCGCGCCTTGAGCAGCTCCATGGTGAGCTGGTGCTGGCTGCCGTTGCCGCCCGAGGCGTAGGCAAGCGGCGGCTTCGCCTTCTTCGCGTACTCGACGAACTCCGGCAGGGTCTTCACCGGCAGGGAAGGATTGACCGACAGCACGAACTGGTTCGCCACCAGGCTCGCCACCGGGACGAGGTCCTTCAGCGTGTCGATCGGCATGCGCCCGTAGAGGTGCGGGTTGATGGCGATCAGGCTGTCGGCGGCGAGGATCAGGGTGTGGCCGTCGGGCGCGGCGCGCGCCACCTCGGCGGCGGCGGTATTGCCGTTGGCGCCCGGCCGGTTCTCGATGACGAACGGCTGGCCGAGGCTCTCGCTCAGCTTCTGCCCGACGACCCGCGCTGCGATGTCGGGGGCGCCGCCGGGCGGGATGGTGACCACGATGCGCACCGCGCGCGATGGGTACTGGGCAAAGGCGGCGCCGGCGGCGAAGAGGGCGGCGAGGAGAACGATGCGAAGCGTGTTTGCCTGCCTTTTTCCCATACCGGCCTACTCCGCCTTGATGCCGCGCTC
>Ga0193752_1000729_pt1 | contig 29964 bp, 16 predicted proteins | sample H1c1metaG_FD_144924 | JGI IMG/M metagenome (GOLD analysis project Ga0193752, IMG submission 144924) | Soil microbial communities from a riparian zone of the East river system, Colorado, United States - H1c1 | ecosystem: Environmental > Terrestrial > Soil > Riparian zone | place: USA: East River... | reverse complement strand
CATTATTAAAACCTGCAAAGCCCATGTCTTCCGGCAACCTTATTCCTGCTTCCTTCAATCTTATCATACAATATACTGCACAGGTATCATTGGCCGAAAATACTGCATCGGGTTTATGGGGCATACTCAGTATATGCTCAGCTGCTTCGGTACCTGCATCTTCACTAAGCCGGCTGATGTAAACAAGCTTTTCATTAAAAGGTATTTTGTTGTCTTTAAGCGCTTGTTTATAGCCCCTCAATCTTTCTGAATATACATTCCGGAGCATATTGCCGCCCAGGTGCATGATCTCCCTGAAACCCTGTTCTATCAGGTGTTTTGTGACTTCGTAAGCAGCCGAATAGTTATCTATGATAACACTGGTAGTATCGGCATGCTGAAATACACGGTCAAAGAAAATGACTGGTATTTTTTTCTTCATGAATGGCTCAAAATGACCGAAATGCTCTGTATCATAAGCCAGGGAAACCAGTAATCCATCTACCCTTTTATTGAACATGGTATGAGCGCTGGTGATCTCTTTTGCCTCGGTTTCAAGCGACTGGGTAATGATGACATTATACCCTTCCCGGCTGGCAGTATCTTCCATTCCTGCTATTGCAGAAGACATGAAATGACTGTTCAGCCTGGGCACCATAACACCAATGGTATAGGTCTTTTTACTACGTAAACTGCTGGCAAATGTATTGGAGCGATACCCAAGTTCCACAGCAGCATCGAAGATCTTTTTACGGGTATTCTTATTTATAGCAGGATTGTCTCTAAGCCCCCGGCTTACAGTTGTTGCCGAAATATTAAGATGCGAAGCAATGTCGTATATAGTTATTTCTTTTCCGTCAGCCATAGCTTTTACAAAGAAAGTGAATATTTTTTTTAAAAAAATTGCAATCGGTTGCATTTTTTTAAAAAACTTTACTACATTAGCATCATCAAACGGATTTTGCGCTTGCTTTTAATACAAACTAACGATTGCTATATATGCTCCAGGTTAAACTTTCAGGCTTATCCAACACAATATTTTTTCCGGAAAAGGCAATTGATTTTATTCATTCAAGATCCGTGGGGATGGTCTTTTTTCGATCTAAACAGCCAAAATCAATTATAAATAATACCAAAAACTAAAAATCTTCCTTTAAACAACTAAATAAACAATTTATGAAGATGCTGCTAAAAATGAATTTGTACAAAATTCTACCGCTCAAATGCCTTTCGCTAGTGTTTTGCATGGCTGCAGTTTTTTTAACACAGCCTGTGTTTGCACAGAACATTACGCTTAAAGGGCGGATAACTGACGGTACGGGTAACCCGGTTGTAAATGCTTCGGTATTGATAAAAGGAGGATCTACTGGTATCAGTTCAGGAACAAATGGTACGTTTGAACTATCTGTTCCTTCAAATGCAACATTGGTTATTAGTTCTGTTGGGTATCTTCCTCAGGAAATAAAAGTCAACAACAGAAAATCAATTGCAGTTGTATTAATTTCAAATACTACAAATATGGGTGAGGTTGTAGTTGTTGGTTATGGTACACAAACAAAAAAAGATGTTACTGGTGCAGTTGTTTCTGTTAGCGAAAAAGCTTTAAGAGATGTTCCTGTTGCCAATATACAGCAGGCATTGCAGGGTAGGGCAGCTGGTCTTGAAGTTCAGAAAATAGGAAACCAGCCCGGAGCCGGAGCACAAATCCGCATTAGGGGAATACGTTCTATTTCGGGAAGTAATGAACCACTATATGTAGTTGATGGAATTCCGTGGGAAGGAAATCTGAACGATATAAATCCTGATGATGTGGCTTCAGTAGATATTTTAAAAGATGCATCTTCAACTGCCGTTTATGGTTCAAGAGGAGCAAACGGTGTTATATTAATATCAACAAAAAAAGGAAGAGGAGGAGATACCCGCATTTCCTACAGTGGCTACTATGGCTTTGGCAAAGTTGCCAATCCTTTCCCGGTCTTCAATGCTTCCGAATATCAATCCATGCGTAATATATCTACATGGGGAGCAGGTTATATGCCAGAAGAGCAAAAGGGAATAACAGCCGGAAGAAATACAGATTGGCAGGATGCACTTTATCAGAATTCAATGCGCCAGGATCATAATATTACAATAGCCGGAGGAGCCGGAGGAAATAATTTCTCAATTGGAGCCGGTTACTTTAAAGAGAACACTGTTTTACCCGGCGAAGACTATACAAGATATTCACTCAGGGGAACTATTGATACAAAAATTGGCAGCCGTTTTAAAGTAGGTTTAAATACTCAAAATTCTCTTAGTTATCAGGAAGGATCGCAGTTTGTTTCAGGCGCTCCTTTATTCCCTCTGTTAGCGTTAAGTCCATTAATGCCTGTTTATGACTCTGTGGGCGCTTTGTATGTAAAGCCCTGGGGTAACGTGGATGATAATAATGCAGGGCAACGTTACAATCCACTTTATTTAAAAAATAATAATGATAGCTGGGTTGACAGGGTAAGGCGTTTAAGAACTTTTAATACGCTGTATGCAGAAGTTCAGTTTATCAAAGGGTTGCGATATAGGTTTAATCTCGGACTTAGTTATGCACAACAATTCAGCGGGCAATTCCAGGGAGCTGATAACTTTCCTACCAAGGTGAGTTATTTCAGGGCTGCACAGGGTAATATAGCTTCTGTAAATAATGGTGAAACCTGGGGTTATACGGCAGAGAACCTGATATATTATGACAAGACAATTAAGAAAAATCATCGTATCAACTTTACGGGTTTATATAGTATCCAGGAAACTCAAACCTTTAACACTTTTGTACAGAAGGATTCAATTACGGATGATTTTGTACAATTTTATAACCTGGCACTTTCCACGCCGATCAGCGGATCCAATACCACTATTAATGGTGGCGAAACAAAAACTTCTTTGATATCTTACATGGGCAGGGTTAATTATGCTTTTAAAGATAAATACCTGCTAACTGCTACTTTCCGCAGAGACGGTTCATCCAGGCTTGCACCGGGGAATAAGTGGTTTGATTATCCTGCGGTTTCGGCAGGTTGGGTAATATCTGATGAAAATTTTATGAAAAGGTTTAAATTTTTGAATACGCTGAAATTGAGAGCAGGGTGGGGTAAAACTTCCAATCAATCAATCAATCCTTATCAGTCACTCGGTTTAGTTAATAATTCGAACGGGCTTGCAGCCCCGGGAAATGTGATACGTTATAATTATGGACCAACAATAGTTACTGGTTACAATGTAGTTACATTACCAAATCCAAATCTGAAATGGGAATTTACCAAGACCACTAATATCGGGCTTGATTTCGGTTTCCTGAATAATAAAATAACTGGTACAATTGAATACTATAATTCAAGAACCGATAATATTCTTTATAATGTTGTTCTGCCTGTAACTTCAGGCGTTGCTGGAGCATTCCTGACCAATGTAGGCGAGATGGAAAATAAAGGATTTGAATTAAGCCTGTCAACAATCAATTATACATCACGTTCAGGATTTACATGGAGTACAGACCTTAACCTTTTTACCAATAAAAATAAATTATTAAAACTTTCAAGTGGTGTTGACAGGGAAATTGGCAGCCAGCTTTTTGTTGGAGAATCCATGACAGCAATTTTTGATTACAATAACCAGGGAGTTTGGCAGATCGGCGAAGCTGCGCAGGCTGCTGCATTAGGTTCGGTGCCTGGCCAGATAAAACTGGAAGATCATAATGGCGATGGAAAAATAGACGCTACTGACAGGTATGTGTTGGGTAGCCAGGATGCAAAATTGCAGGGTGGTATGACCAATCGTTTTTCATTTAAAGGATTTGATCTGTCTACCGTTTTTTATGCAAGATTTGGGGGTATGGTTATTAGCCAGATACATCAGCCATTTTCAAGCTACCTAACTGTAATGGATGGCAGAAGAAATGGACTGAAAGTAGATTACTGGACACCAACCAATTCCACAAACTGGTTTCCAATGCCACAAGCCAGTGTAAGTAATATTAGTACGGCCTGGACAACCCTTGGTTATTACAGCGGAAGTTTCCTTAAGATCAGAAGCATTAACCTGGGATATACATTCGGTCAATCAAAACTGAAATATATAAAAGCACAGAGCCTTCGTGTTTATGCATCTGTGGATAATGTAGCTATTTTGTTTTCACCATACTATAAACAAACGGGAATTGATCCTGAAGGAACCGGAACGGGTAGCCAGGGCGTAAGTAATCCTGGAAACATCAGGGCAAGTACCAATGGAAATGGCGCAGTTACCATTGGCCTCGGCACTCCTCCAAGAAGGACTGTATCTTTTGGCTTGAACGTAACACTGTAAAAATCATAAAACAAATAAACTTCTATACAATGAAAAATAAAATAATTTACCTGGTGATCACTGCGATACTGTTTACAGTATTTGCAGGATGTACAAAAAAACTGGAAGAAAACCCGTACACCGTTTTTTCTCCGGAATATTTTAAAACTTCTTCAGGCTTTCAGTCAGGCATTAACTCGCTGTATTCCGGTTTTCGTTTTTTATATGGGCCTGAAGGAGCAGTAGGGCTTAGTACTGATGGTACAGATGAATGGACCTACGCTGAACAACCCCGTAATGGCGCAGGCGGCACACAGGATTATTTAACGCTGGGTAATTATTCACTTGATCCGAACAACGGCGCAATACTTACTCCCTGGAACAGGAGTTTCAATAATATTAACCTGGCAAATGCCCTTGTAGATTTTTCACCGGAAGTACCGTTGCCTGCTGCAACTAAAGCTGCAGCACTTGGAGAAGTAAGGTTTTTAAGAGCTTTGTATTATTTAAACCTGGTTCAATTTTTTGGTGCCGTTCCGCTTGACCTGGGAACGGGAGATCTTCATTTTAATCAAAATCCTTTCCAGGGGTTTAACAGGCTGCCGACGGCCGATATACTGGTTAAAGATTACCAGGCAATAATTGATGACGCTCTTTTTGCAACGCAGAATTTACCCGATAAAAGGCCGGCTGGAGAATTCAGACTTTCTAAAGGTGCTGCCTTTCATTTACTGGCAAAAGCATATTTGCATCGTGGTTATTCAGCAGCGGCACAAGGCTCAGATTTTCAAAACGCCAATACAGCTGCAATGGAAGTTATAAATAATCAGGCTAAGTATGGTGTAGCATTACAACAAAACTATGCTGATGTTTTTAGGGCTGGAAATGACTATAATTCCGAAATAATGTATTCTGTGGAAAGAATTCCGGGAAATTTCAATGCCAATGAAGTGGGTAATCCACAAGGCATCGGAGGGGGTAAAGGTATTGATGCCCACAATGATTTTTGTGGTGATTATACAGCAGTAAGAGCACCGTTAAATACTTCAACTACACAACCTTGTGGTACACGTGCTGTGCCTTATGGACGGCCTATCAGGAGATTTTGTCCAACACCCTGGACAATCAATACAGCTTTTGCAGATAGGCTCAATGACGCCAGGTATGAAGGAACTTTCAGGACTGTTTATAAAGCTACCCAAACAGGCGGTGGGTTTACAACGAACGCTGATCTGAACCTGGCGGATACCGCTTTTATTGCAGCATTAACAAACCAGATAGCAGATTCACTTAATGGAATTTTGCCGGCCGGGCCAAGACTAAAGCCGTACCGTGTTATTGCACCACGTGAATTTTATTTCAGTGGCGGATCAATTGATGCAACTGCAACACGCAACTATTATCCAAGTATAAGTAAATATGAAGATCCGGGCAACATTCAGGCTAACAATGAAGGATCAAGGCCGTTTGTGGTTTTCAGGCTTGCAGAAACTTATTTGATAGCTGCAGAAGCAGCCATGAAGGCTGGTAATACCACCAGTGCTATGGATCTGATCAATGTACTGAAACTTAGAGCAGCTTACAAAACGGGTTTAACGCCTGCTCAAATAACTGCCAGGTATAATGCAATAAAAGTTAATTCAGGCGGACAGGTTACCCTTGATTTTATTTTAGATGAACGCACCCGTGAAATGTGCGGCGAATGTACAAGATGGCCAGATCTTGCAGTTAGAGGTAAACTGGTTGAAAGGGTAAAATTATACAATACAGATGGCGCTGCAAAAGTTGCTCCCTTTCATATGCTCCGGCCAATTCCGCAATCGCAGCTGGATGCCAGTGTGGTTGAGAATAAACCCAGTTATCAAAATCCCGGATATTAATTGTTGTTCAATTATAAAATTAAAATAAAAAGTATGAAACAATTTTCAATAAAAACAGGCCCGGTTATTTTAGCTGCTTTAGTTATACTAAGCTCCTGTAAAAAAGATCCTGACTATAATAGTCAACAGACCGGGAATTTTGCGGAAACCAGCCAGGCACTAAAAGATGCGGCAAGTTTCCCGGTAGGTGCTGCTATCGGGTATACACCAATGATCGGTGAAACTAAATACTCCGAAGCAGTAAAAAGAGATTTTGACCAGGTTGTTTTTGAATATCACATGAAACATGGAGCCGTTGTTCAGAATAACGGAACCTACAACTTTACCCAAACGGATGAGTTGGTTTCGGCAGCTGGCACCATGGATATTTTTGGACATACTTTAGGCTGGCATCAAAATCAAAATGCCACTTACCTGAAAAGTTATTCAGGGCTTGTTATTCCGGCGGCAACGGAATTGGCTACCAATCCGGGTTTTGAATCGGGCATGTCTGGTTGGTCAATTTTTAATTCAAACGGAGCCACTATCACTGCAACAACTGTAGCAGGAGAATTCAGGACCGGAACAAGCGGTATGAAGGTTGTTAATCCAACAGCTTGGCCGGGTAATCAATGGCGGGTTCAGGTATCCAGTACAGCTTTTGCAACTACTCCGGGTAAACAATATACCATTTCATATTGGGTAAAAGCGGCTGCAGCTGGTGGTTCTATCCGCTTATCTTCCGGTCCTACCAGTGCTCAATACCAGGGCGATCAAACAATCGGTACCACTTTCCAGCAGGTGAACTGGACAATTACTGCCAATCTTGCCTCAACAACATTCCTGTTTGATATGGGGCAGGTTGCAAATACTTATTATATAGATGATGTGAGTGTGAAAGAGGTTATACCCGTACCGGGTGGTGCTGCTATTGCTAACAAACTTGATACTGCTTTGGGTAATTTTATCACAACAATTGTTACGCGGTATAAATCTAAAGTTCACGCATGGGATGTAGTAAATGAATTATTTGCCGATGATGGTAATCTTCGTAATAATGCGAATACAGCCAACACAGCTGCTGATGTATTGGTTTGGTCTGATTATCTTGGAAGGAACTATGCATTAAAAGCATTTAACTATGCAAAAGCAGCCGACCCTACAGCCGATCTGTATATTAATGATTACAACCTGGAGTCGCAACCGGTTAAGCTGGATTCATTAATTAAGATGGTAAACGAATTAAAAGGAAAGGGCGCCAAGATTGATGGAATAGGAACACAAATGCATATCAGCCGCACAACCAGCTATGCCGGTATTGACGCTATGATGCAAAAGCTTGCTGCGACCGGTCTAAAGATCAGGATCTCAGAACTGGATGTAAAAGCAGTACTGGGCAATGCTTCAGGAAAACTTACAACTGAGCTGGCAGCCTTCCAGGCCGTTATGTATAAATATGTAGTGGCTTCTTACATAAAATATATTCCGGCACCACAAAGAGCAGGAATAACAGTTTGGGGAGTAAATGATAAGAACAGCTGGTTATATAATAATGGTGCTGAATTGCCTTTGTTGTATGATATTGATTATAACAAGAAGCCAGCTTACGCAGGTTTTTTACAGGGATTGCAATAAACTAAATAAAAAAGAAAGTTCACTTATGGTTTTTAACAGCTGTAAGTTTAATTCAAGCGTTAGTTTTCTCATATAGCAGTCGATAAGGGGAGGGTGGCTTGGTTCATCCTTCCTTTTTTTACTTCAACATTTTTGATTAATTTAAGAATCAAATATCAGCATGTTATTATTAGGTATTGATCTGGGCACATCTTCTGTAAAAGTTTCTGTATTGAATGTAGCAACCCAACAAACTATTGCGGCTGTTCAGTATCCCGATGCAGAGCTGGATATCATTTCCACGCAACCGGGCTGGGCAGAGCAAAGCCCAGATCTTTGGTGGGAAAATGTGAAGCAGGCAATTTTAAAATGCAACGCCACCAATTTGTACGATCCAAAAGACATCGCAGCCATTGGTATTGCCTATCAGATGCATGGTTTGGTTTTGGTTGATAAGGAACAACATGTTTTAAGGAACTCCATCATCTGGTGCGATAGCCGTGCAGTAGAAATAGGCGATGATGCTTTTGCAAATATTGGCGATGAAAAATGTTTATACCATTTATTGAATTCGCCGGGAAATTTTACCGCATCCAAACTGGCATGGGTAAAAGAAAATGAGCCGGCTATTTATGAAAAAATTGATAAGGTAATGTTGCCCGGCGATTTCATTGCCATGAAATTAACCGGCGAAAGCACAACAACTGTTTCTGCTTTGTCCGAAGGTATTTTTTGGGATTACCGCAGCAATTGTATTTCAACTGATGTGATCAATTACTTTGGATTTGGTAATGCACTGTTTCCTCAAATAAAACCGGTATTTACACCACATGGATTTTTAAAAGAAACGGTTGCAACAAGATTATCTTTAAAAAAAGGAATTCCAATTTCATACAAAGCAGGCGATCAACTCAACAATGCTTTTTCATTGAATGTACTGCAACCGGGTGAAGTGGCTGCAACTGCCGGTACCAGTGGCGTAATTTATGGCGTAAGCGACCAGTTGGAATATGATCAACAATCACGTATCAACAGCTTTGCACATGTCAATCATCACACAAACAAAAACAGGATCGGTGTTTTGTTATGTATAAACGGAGCAGGTATTTTTAACCGCTGGATAAAAAACATGGTAGCACCAAACCGCTCCTATGTTGAATTAAATAATGCTGCAGAAAATATGGCTCCCGGTTCAAATGGCCTGCTGGCACTGCCTTTTGGCAATGGTGCCGAACGCATGCTGAATAACAAACAGATCGGTGCACACTTTCAAAACCTTGATTTTAATATTCATACAGACGCTCACCTGGTAAGAGCGGCACAGGAAGGTGTTGCATTTGCTTTTCGCTACGGATTGGATATCATGAGAGAGAACGGTATCTATCCAACTATTATCCGTGCAGCCAAAGCCAATCTTTTTTTAAGTGATGTGTTTACCACTTCATTTGTGAACAGCACCGGTGTTGCGATAGAATTTTACGATGGCGATGGCAGTTATGGTGCGGCGCTTGGTGCCGGTATTGGTGCCGGTATTTATACAGATGCAACTGAAGCTTTCAGCAACAGGAAGGCTGTTGGGTGTGTAGAACCAAATAAAAAAAATGATCTTGAAGAATTATATCAAAACTGGAAAGTTTTTTTGAATGAAAAACTGAACAGTGTGACCGAACCCATTCATATAGTTTAACCAAAACAAGTACAGATGAAAATTGTAACCGGAGTGAACGAATTTTTTAAAGGTATTCCGCAAATAAAATTTGAAGGAACAGGAACAGATAATCCACTGGCTTACCGCTGGTATGATGAAAATAAAATGGTGGCCGGTAAAACCATGAAAGATCATTTACGTTTTGCGTGCGCCTACTGGCATTCATTTGTTGGCAGTGGCGCCGATCCTTTTGGTGAGCCCACACATATTTTTCCCTGGGATAGTAAAACAGACGCTGTTGAAAGAGCAAAGGATAAAGCAGATGCAGCATTTGAGTTTATTACCAAACTTGGTTTGCCTTTTTATTGTTTTCATGATGTGGATGCAGTTGATTATACCAATGATGTGGCTGATAATGAAAAACGCCTGCAGGCAATAACAGCTTACTTAAAAGAGAAACAGGATGCAAGCGGCGTAAAATTATTATGGGGCACCGCCAATCTCTTCTCTCACAAAAGATATATGAATGGCGCTGCCACCAATCCCGATTTTCATGTATTGGCACATGGCGGTGCACAGGTAAAAGCTGCGCTGGATGCAACCATTGCATTGGGTGGAGAGAATTATGTCTTCTGGGGCGGGCGTGAAGGATATATGAGTTTGCTCAATACAAATATGAAAAGAGAGAAGGAACATTTTGCAAAATTCCTGCACACAGCAAAAGATTATGCAAGAAAAAATGGTTTTAAAGGGCAGTTCTTTATCGAACCAAAACCATGTGAGCCATCCAAGCATCAATATGATTACGACAGCGAAACGGTGATCGGTTTTTTACGCCAGTACGATCTGCTAAATGATTTTAGTTTGAACATTGAAGTGAATCATGCAACACTTGCCGGGCATACCATGCAACACGAATTGCAGGTAGCGGCCGATGCCGGTTTGCTGGGTAGCATGGATGCCAACCGTGGCGATTATCAGAACGGATGGGATACCGATCAGTTCCCCAATAACATTAATGAATTAACAGAAACCATGCTGGTTGTTTTGGAAGCCGGAGGTTTTAAAGGAGGAGGTATCAACTTTGATGCAAAGATCCGTCGTAATTCAACTGATGCAGAAGACTTGTTTCATGCACATATCGGCGGTATTGATTCTTTTGCAAGAGCATTGATCGTTGCAGATGATATTTTGCAGAAGTCTGATTACAAAAAAATAAGGACCGATCGCTACGCTTCTTTTGATAGCGGTAAAGGCGCAGCATTTGAACAAGGAAAACTGTCGTTGGAAGACCTGCGGGATCATGCAATTGCTAATGGCGAGCCTGCAGTAACCAGTGGAAGGCAGGAGTACCTGGAAAATATTATCAATCGCTTCATTTAAATAATCAACAATGAGACTGTTTCTGAACACAAAGATCATTCTTGGCCTGTCAGCAATTTTTGTTATCCAGCTGAATAGTGAAAAAAGTGTTTTACTGAATGGATGTAATCCCGAAACTAAAAGCCAGGAACAAAACCCATCGCTTAAAGAAGCATTCAAAAACGATTTTCTGATAGGTACTGCATTGAGCACAGACCAGATCGAAGAAAAAGATCCACGTGCAGTATTTCTTATCCCCCAACAGTTCAATGCCATTACCGCAGAAAATATCATGAAGAGTGAAAAGATACATCCGGGCTGGGATAAATATGATTTTGATATGGCGGATAAATTTGTGGCTTACGGAAAAAAATACAATATGGAGATGAACGGGCATACGCTTATCTGGCATAGCCAGTTGCCGGCATTTGTCCGCAATATGAAAGATGCCGATTCTGTAAAACAATTTTTTACTAACCATATCAATACAGTTGCCGGCCGCTATGATGGTAAGATATTTTCCTGGGATGTGGTAAATGAAGCCTTGGAAGAAGATGGTAGTTTACGCAAATCGATCTTTTCTGAAAAACTGGGAAGTGATTTTGTAACCGAAGCTTTTAAACTGGCACAAAAAGCTTCACCAAATGCGGAACTTTATTACAACGATTATAATATAGAGCAACCAAAGAAAAGAGCAGGTGCTATTGCCTTAATAAAAAAGATACAGGCCGCAGGTGTACGCATTGATGGTGTAGGCATTCAGGGGCATTGGCGTGCAACCAATATTCCCTTAAAAGAAATCGAGAACAGCATTCTTGAATATGCTGCCTTAGGCATCAAAGTGATGTTTACAGAGCTTGACCTGGGTGTATTGCCCAATCCCTGGGACTCGGATGCGGCTGACGTGAATTTAAAAGCAGAATATAGTGAGAAGATGAATCTCTACACAAAAGGCTTACCCGATTCCATGCAGGTGAAATTTACAAAAGGTTATGAAGACCTCTTTAAATTATTTTTAAAACATAAAGACAAAATAAGCCGCATTACTTTCTGGGGAGTGAACGACGGTCAATCATGGCTCAACAACTGGCCAATAAGAGGAAGGACAAATTATCCATTATTATTCGACAGGGAATTTAAACCCAAGCCTGCCTTTTATAAAGTGATCGCATTGAAACAATAAAACCTAAACCATCATGACCGGAACCGGACAAAAGTTATCAGTAAAAGAAAAAATTGGTTATAGTTTAGGAGACCTCGCAGCCAACCTGGTTTTTCAAACCCTGATGACCTACCTGGCTTATTTCTACACAGACATTTATAAGCTTGATGCAAAAGATGCTTCTGTAATCATGTTTATTGTAGGCATGGTTGCTGCATTTGGCTTTAACCCGATCATTGGCGCCCTTGCAGACAGGACCGTTTCAAGATGGGGCAAATTCAGGCCATGGCTTTTGTGGACAGCGGTTCCACTGGGTATAATTGCTTTACTGGCATTCAGTACGCCTGATTTTTCTTATAAAGGAAAAGTGATCTACGCAATTGTAACGTATACATTATTATTGTTGTTGTATGCTGCAAATAATCTTCCTTATTCTGCATTAAGTGGTGTTATTACCGGCGATATGAAAGAACGTAACAGTATGTCGGCTTATCGTTTTGTTGCAGTAATGTTTGCACAGTTTTTTGTGCAGGTTTTTATGTTGCCGATCATTGAATATGCGGGGGCCGGAGATAAAGCCATTGGTATTGAAAAAGTAATGACATGGCTGGCGATCATTGGAACGGTGATGCTGATCATCACTTTTTTAACCACTAAAGAACGCATCGTACCAAAGCCGGAACAAAAGTCAAGCCTGGGAGAAGACCTCGGCGACCTGTTTAAGAATAAACCATGGGTTTTAATGTTGCTGCTAACAACATTGGTCTTTATAACACTTGCCATGAAAGGTGGTTCATACGTGTATTATTTTAAAAATTATGTAGACAAACAAAGTCTGACAACATTCATTACGCCGGTACTGGATTTTCTGTCAGGTATCGGTGTTAATTTCTTCGGAGAAGATCCGGTATCAGCAGGTTTTGGTTTGTTTAATGCCGGCGGTATCATCTTTATGATCGCAGGAATCATGTTGTCAAAAAGGTTGGCAGATAAATATGGTAAAAGAGATGTGTTTGGTATTTTCTTATTTATTTCCACATTATTCATTTTAGCATTTTATTTCTTTCCGTCAGGATCGGTCGGATTGATGTTTGCTTCGCAAATACTGCACGGCTTTTTTTATGGAATCACCATTCCCATTTTATGGGCCATGATCGCCGATGTGGCTGATTACAGTGAATGGAAAAATAACCGTCGTGCAACAGCTATCATTTTTTCCGCAATGATGGTAGGGTTAAAAGCCGGATTGACTATAGGAAGTGTATTGCTCACATGGCTGCTGGGGGTATTCAATTATGTGCCCAACAGTGATGCGGTGCAAACAGAATCTACTATACAAGGTATAAAAATGCTTGTAAGTATTTTTCCTGCAGTTCCTTTTTTAATTGGAGCCGCTTTATTACTCTTTTATGAGATCAATAAAAAAATGGAAGTGCAGATCGAAACAGATCTTAAAGAAAGAAGGAAGTAATTATTAAATTTTATTAGTAATGCCTGAAGACAGTATTGACCACATTGATTTTGATGACCTGGATAAACGTGCGATCTCACAGCCACTGGTTAAACATATCTACACTGCAGATCCTTCTGCTCATGTATTTGATGGAAGAATTTATATTTATCCATCGCATGATATAGATGCCGGGGATGCCTTTGATGACCTGGGAAGCCATTTCGCCATGGAAGATTATCATGTGTTGTCAATGAATAGTCCTGGTGACGAAGCTGTTGATCACGGATTAGCATTGCATATAAAAGATATTCCATGGGCATCGAAACAAATGTGGGCTCCGGATGCAACTGAAAAAGACGGAACGTACTATTTGTTTTTTCCTGCCAAAGACCATGACGGTATTTTTCGCATTGGTGTCGCAACAGGCAATTCACCAACAGGGCCATTCATACCGCAACCGCAGGCAATTAAAAACAGTTTTTCCATTGACCCTGCTGTTCTCAAAGATGAAGATCGTAATTATTATATGTATTTCGGCGGTATTTGGGGCGGACAATTACAACGCTGGAGAACAGGGAGTTTTAACGCAGCGGAAGAGAAAAGCCCGGTTGCACATCTTCCTGCAGATGATGAACCTGCGCTGTGTGCAAAGGTTGTAAAGCTTACAACTGACCTGTTGGAATTTGCCGAAGAACCAAAGGATGTTTTGATCGTAGATGAGAACGGGAAACCACTGCTACAAGGCGATACCGACAGGAGGTTTTTCGAAGCAGCATGGATGCATAAATACAACGGTAAATATTATTTCTCCTACTCAACCGGCGATACACATTATATCTGTTATGCCATAGCTGATAATCCTTATGGGCCATTCACTTACCAGGGACGAATATTAGAGCCTGTAGTTGGATGGACTTCGCATCATTCTATTTGTGAGTTTAATGGCAAGTGGTATTTGTTTTACCACGACTCCAGCTTAAGTAAAGGTGTAACACATTTACGTTCGGTAAAAGTAACCGAACTTACTTATGATGCCGGTGGAAAAATAAATACTATCGATCCTTATGAAGCAAAATAAATTTGCTTCATTAAATTTGTACTACCATCTTGATTTAATGTGTAGTCCAAAGGGCTACAATGAAATCTTAGATGGTAGTATGCCGATCGTAGACTAAATTGAACTAAATGATGGTATATCGGCATAACTTCCCACAAAATAAAACCAGGTAAATATGAAGATGGAGCAAACCATGAGGTGGTACGGGCCAAACGATGCAGTAAGTTTGAGTGATATCCTGCAGTCGGGCTGCACTGGCGTTGTTACTGCCTTGCACCAGGTTCCGGTTGGTGATGTATGGAGTATAGAAGCGATCAACGAGCGAAAAAAAATAATTGAAGCTGCCGGGCTTACCTGGACAGTGATCGAAAGTTTACCGGTGCATGAAGACATCAAAAAGCAAACCGGTGATTACCTGCAATACATCGAAAATTATAAAACCAGTCTGCGAAATGTAGCTGCCTGCGGCTTAAAAGTGATTACTTATAATTTTATGCCTATTCTTGATTGGTTGCGCACTGATATTTCCTATACCATGGCCGACGGCAGCAAGGCATTGTATTTTGAACGTGCCGCTTTTATTGCTTTTGATCTTTTTTTATTGAAAAGGCCAGGTGCCGAAAAAGATTATTCTGAAGAAGATATAAAAAAAGCAACGGCAAGGTTTGATCAAATGAATGATGCAGAAAAAGAAAAACTGTTCCGGAATATGATGCTGGGGTTGCCAGGCAGCGATGAAGCATTTACTGCAGAACAGGTGCTTACTGCATTAAAGAATTATGAAGGGGTCAATGCAAAAAAATTACAGCAACATCTTTTTTATTTTTTAAAACAGGTTGTACCGGTTGCAGAGGAGTGCGGGTTAAAGATGGCTATTCATCCTGATGATCCCCCATACCCGGTGCTGGGTTTGCCACGTGTGGTAAGCACTGAGCAGGATGCATTGGATATCATCAACTCGGTGCCATCAGTTGCCAATGGCTTATGTTTTTGCACCGGTTCGTATGGAGCAAGGGCTGATAATCATTTGGTGAGTATGATACAGCGGTTTTCCAATAATATCCACTTTTTGCATTTGAGAAATACGAAAAGAGATAGCGAAGGAAATTTTTATGAAGCCGATCATTTAGGAGGTGATACAGATATGTACGAGATCATGAAAGAAGTGGTATTAATGATGAAACGCCGAAATGTATCTATACCTATGCGTCCCGATCATGGCCACCAGATGATGGATGATCTGAACAAAACAACTTACCCGGGATATAGCGCTATAGGCCGTTTGCGGGGACTGGCAGAATTACGGGGTTTGGAGTTAGGGATCAGCCGGTCGCTTTAATTCTTTCAATTGCTTTTCCGATCATTTCTGCTGTGCTGCAAAGGCTTACACGGATAAAAGTATTTCCGGCGCTGCCAAAAATTCCACCGGGTGTTATAAAAACATTTGAGTTGTAAAGTACTTTGTCGCTTAGTTCAAATCCATCTTTAAATGCAGCAGGTATTGAAGCCCATACAAACATACCTGCCTGTGCTTTGTCAAAATCGCAATTCAGTAAATTCAACAATTTAAAAACTTTCTCTCTTCTTGCACGGTAAACTTTGTTTAGTTCATCAAACCAATCTTTATCCAATTCCAATGCTTTGGCTGCAGCTAATTGAACTGGCAAGAACATGCCACTATCCATATTGCTTTTAAAACGCAGTACTTCTGTTATCTTTTCTTTAGCACCTGCCAGCATGCCCACTCTCCAGCCAGCCATGTTATGTGATTTACTCAGTGAGTTTAATTCAATAGCAATATCTTTAGCTCCATCAACTGCAAGTAAACTCATCGGGCTGTCATTCAAAATAAAACTATAGGGGTTATCATGCACCAGTAAAATATCATGCTTCTTTGCAAAAGCTACCAGCTCTTCAAACATTTTTTTTGATGGCAATTGCCCGGTTGGCATCTGCGGATAGTTTATGAATAAACCCTTAACAGGCCTGTCTGCATTTTCTTTGATCAATATTTCCAGCTGGTCAAGATCCGGATAATAATTATTCTCTTTCTTAAGCTGATAAAAAACAGGAATAGCACCTGAAAGCTTTACTGCACTTGCATAAGTTGGATAACCCGGGTTTGGTACCAGCACGCTTGTTGTCTCATCAAAATAAGTCATACAAATATGCATGATGCCTTCCTTGCTGCCTATCAGTGGTAATATTTCTGTTTCGGGATCAAGGTCAACACTATAATTTTTTTCATACCATTTCGCTATGGCATTTCTCAATACAGGGCTGCCTTTATAATTTTGGTATGCATGCGTGTTTGGTTTTGATGCTTCTTCAAAAAGTGTTTGTATCACACCCGGATGTGGCGGCAGATCGGGGCTGCCAATGCCCAGGTTGATCACCTGTTTTCCGGCTTTATTCAATGCGTCGATCTCTCTCAGCTTCTGCGAAAAATAATACTCATTAATACCATCTAATCTTTTTGCGGACTGCATGCTTATTTGTTTATGTTGATCTGTTTTCCGTTTTTATAAATACCCAGTACCTGAAGTACATCGGTTTTGTCTTTTATCATGGCCAACGCTTTTGTAAGCTGCTGCCTCGTTTCAAATTCCAGGTCTGCATGAAATGAATATTTAAAATCACTGCCCGGTATGGGCATTGATTGAAGTTTGCTGAGATTAATGCCTGCATTGGCAATATTGCTTAAAACCCTGGCCAGGCTTCCTCTCGAATGGTCTGTATGAAAATTGATAGAAGCCTTGTCAGCATTTTCTATTTCCATTGCTTCTGCTGCTCTTTGCAATACCAAAAACCTGGTATAATTATTCTTAAGCGTGTGAATATTGGGAGCGATCATGTCAAGCTGGTAAATTTCTGCAGCCAGCCTGCTTGCTATGGCAGCAATATGTTTGCTGTGGTGCTGATGTACATGTTTGGCGCTTAAAGCTGTGTCTTCTGTTTCGATCAGTTTCCAGTTGTACTTATCCAAAAAATCATAGCATTGTTGTATGGCCATCGGGTGAGAATGTACTTCCCTGATGTCTTCCAGTTTTACACCGGGATTCACCACCAGGTTTTGCCTGATGTGCAGGTAAACTTCGCCGATAATTTTCAGCTTGCTTTTTTGCAGGAGATTATAATTGGGTAAAATACTTCCGGCAATTGAATTCTCGATAGCCATGATACCCCCATCACTCTCATTTTTATTCTCAGCAACTTTTATCACTTCCCTGAAAGTAGAACAGCAGATAACATCTGCGCCTTTCCCAAAAAATTTATTTGCCGCCTCCTGGTGAAAACTTCCTTCAAAACCCTGTATGGAAACTTTAACTGCCTGCTCTTTTCGCATTGAATATAATTATGTATTGTTTTTACCTTGATCGTAGTTAAAAATCCTGGCGGAAATTAAGTATTTTCACTTGCATTTTGCTGCTTGCTGTTCATTTTAAATTATTAAACCTACGAAAATGGATCATTCATCCAACAGGGCGTTGCAGCATTTTCGAAGTGATGTAGGAATCAGGTTCCAGCTCTACAATAGTTTATTTACATCGCTTCCGTTTCACCGGATAGAAAAAACGGGTATTTTATTATCACTACTCTTATCCAATTGCGAGGAAGGCTATTTAAAAAAACAAAGCCCGCTTACCATCATTGACGAATTTTTCAAAAAACATACAACCTATATTTCTGATAAAGAAAAGCTGGACCTTCTTTTCCGTTTTGTGCAATACGCCGAAAGGCAGGTAGTGTTATTTGATGCGTTGGAAGACGCAGCTTTTAGTACGGTGCATGATATGAACGGCCCCGGTACCTTAAAACACCTCGAATCGGAAGTAGTGAAATTTGAAAAGATAGATGCGCTTACTGAAAAGCTGAAAGACTATTGCGTTCGCCTGGTGCTTACAGCACATCCCACACAATTTTATCCGGGTTCAGTATTGGGCATAATCAATGATCTTTCCAAAGCATTGATGGAAAACAATACCAACCAGATCAATATGTTCCTGCAGCAGTTGGGTAAAACAGCTTTCTTTAAAAAGCAAAAGCCTACACCATATGACGAAGCGGTAAGCCTGATCTGGTTCCTGGAAAATGTTTTTTACCAGGCAAGCGGCCGCATCATCAATTTTTTAAAAGGACAATTCCTGGGATCTTTACCGGAAGCCAACCCGGTCATAAAAATGGGCTTTTGGCCTGGTGGTGACAGGGATGGTAATCCTTTTGTAAATGTGGCAACCACATTGCAGGTCGCAGAAGCATTAAGAGGAAGCATTATTAAGTGCTACTATCTTGATGTAAGAAAAATAAGGCGCAGGTTAACTTTTGAAGGCGTAGAACAGGTTCTGGCAGGATTAGAGAAAAAATTGTATGAGAATATTTTTATTCCCGGCATGAGGACAGACCTCAGCCGAAAGGAAATACTGGAAACGCTGTATGGAATAAAAGAAACGCTGATCTATAAACACAACAGCCTCTTCCTTCATTTAGTAGAGAGTTTGATCAATAAGGTATTGATCTTCGGTTTACATTTTACATCGCTGGATATAAGGCAGGATAGCAGTAAACATGGCAGTGCCTTGAACAGCATTGCATTGCTATGCAATAACCTTGGTGAAGGCTATGCCTCGCTGGCTGATGAAGAAAAAATTCAAAGATTAATAGATGCTAAACCTTTGTTGCCTGGTTTAAAACTGAACGATGATGTTGAACAGGATTGCATTGATGTGGTTAGCGCTGTAAAAACCATTCAGTATAAAAACGGGGAAGAAGGTTGCAACCGGTATATCATCAGCCAATGTAACAGTGCATTAAATATAATTGAAGTATATAGCCTGTTCTTATTAGGCGGCTGGAAATCGGAAGAATTAACTGTTGATATTGTTCCGCTTTTTGAAACCATCGATGACCTGCAGCGTGCCGCCTCCATCATGAAAGAATTGTATGAGAACGAAACATACCGGCAGCATATTCAACGAAGAAAAGATCAGCAAACCATCATGGTTGGCTTTTCGGACGGAACTAAAGATGGAGGTTATTTGATGGCGAACTGGAGCATTTACAAAGCCAAGGAAGAATTAACTGCGTTATCAAGGCAATATAATATTGATGTTGTTTTCTTCGATGGCAGGGGAGGCCCACCGGCAAGAGGTGGCGGTAAAACACATAAGTTCTATGCTTCTATGGGAAAAAATATTGCCAGCAAAGAGATACAGCTTACCATACAGGGACAAACTGTAAGTTCAAATTTTGGGATGATCGATGCGGCGCAATACAATATGGAGCAACTCGTAAATGCAGGCCTGTTCAATGCACTGTTTTCTGATAAACCCAATACATTGGAAGCAGAACAGGAACAACTCATCAGTGAACTGGCAGCTGAAAGTTTCAATGCTTATTCCGCTTTAAAGAATCACCCAGGTTTTTTGGATTACCTGGGACATGCAAGTCCGCTGAAGTTTTATGCTGAAACAAATATCGGTTCACGCCCCGCCAAACGTGGCAGTGGAGGTAAATTGACTTTGAAAGATCTGAGGGCGATCCCTTTTGTTGGTGCCTGGAGCCAGATCAAACAAAATGTTACCGGTTATTATGGTGTAGGCACAGCCTTAAAAAAGGCAAAAGAAAATGGTAAGCTGAATGAACTGAAAAAATTATACAAGGACTCTTTATTTTTTCGAACCTTGATCGATAATTGTGAGATGTCGATGAAGAAATGTTATTTCCCCCTGACTTTTTTCCTGGCCGATCACCCGGTATATGGAGAGATATGGAATGATATTTACAACGAATTTGAACTCACCAAACAACACCTTTTTTTACTTACCGGTAATAATGAGTTGATGCAGGATTATCCTGTTGAACAGTTATCAATTCAAATGCGTGAACGGATAGTTTTGCCATTGATCACTATTCAGCAATACGCAATAACCAGGGTTAGGGAAATAGAAGAGCAGGTAATTAATAACCCGGAGAGTGATGTTTTTAGAAAACTGGTGATGCGTTGTTCGTTTGGTATTATCAATGCGGGGAGGAATTCGGCATAATGCTGATTTGCAATGCCCTTAAGTTCAATTGCCCTGCCCTTCAGGGCAGGGATAAAATCAATACTCGCAACCGGGCTTTAGCCCAATAGCCTAATAGCCCAATTTTGGCTAAAGCCGGAAATACATTTTAATCTTACCCCGCCCTAAAGGGCGGGGCAACTCAATAAAAACTCCTTAACTTAATTACATTGCCCGCCTGGGAAGCCATTTTAATGTTCATTCATGCCTGGTTAAAGCAATTCCTGCCATCAACGTATTGACTACGTTCTTAAAAGAGTTGGCGTAGCAGCCAGTTAAGGTAAATCCGCTTCCAGTTGAGGTAAACCCTGCCACAGTTACAGTTTCTCCGCACCCAGTTGAGGTAAATCCGGTTCCCGTTGAGGTAGATCCGGTCACTTTGTCCTAAAGTGATACGGAGACGGATTAACTGGTGGAAAAGATGGGTTAACTGTAGTTGAAGCTTCTGTTACAGGCATTTCCGGATCGGTATTATCTGCAGGGAGTTTGGATTATAGTATTTAAGTAGGATCAATTCAAACTAAAGAGCCCCCTGTAGAAACAGGGGGCGTTTTAACGATTGCTTGCTATATGAAAAAGTTTGGATCAAATTCATCAGAATGAATAAATAGCTGCCAATAAAAAGCTGGATGCCGATCTTTTAAATGCACCGGTTTTATTGGTAAACAGGATCGGTTTACTGGTATTATCTATTCTGAACTCAGGAATAAAAATAAATCCACCTGCTTTTAAATTGGCAGATAAGGTTGCAGCGAAAACATTGCCCCCTTCGGTAGCTCCGCTGAAAACTTTGTATTGCTTTTCATCACCAAATAATTCTGTACGAAGCGTAATTCCAAGCCATGACTTTGGATCATAGTTAAAGTATAAAGCCGAACCCCACCAGCTTTCTGCTTTATTACTTTTTACACCATTCCATGTTTGAGTGCTGGTGATGGTTCCATTATAACCAATATTAAATTTAGGGCTGATCCTGGCTGTTACCACCGCATCAAACTGGTTTGATTTTGCAGTATCAGGAGATTGTCCGCCTGCATAATTCAGGTAGATACTGATGGCATCAGATGGTTTAAAACTGTATTGGGCAATAAAGAATTTACGGTTTATCTGTCCATCCGGAATAACCCTGTGATCTGTTGCATTGGAAACACCAACCATCAAACCATGTTTTCCTTTTGTAAGTTCTCCTTTTAAACCGGTATGCGAAAAAGGCCCGTTGGTAAACATATAACTCATGCTGTAATTGCGATTCAACTGCGGATCCAGCAGTTCATAACCAACATGTGTAGCCCAGGTACCGAAAGTGAATTTTAACCAACCGGCAGGAGCGTAGGTCACATATAGTTGTTTGATAGCTTGTGTTATTCCATCATCGGTGTAAGCAAAATCTTTTGCCCTTGGGCCAAAGCCAAGATCGGCTACTGCACTTACTTTTCTTCCCTTGTGCTCAAATTTTACACTGGCCATACCTAAAGCAAAGCTGTTGTGGGTTTGAGTAAAACTGGTAAACCCGTTCGCCTTTGTATTGGCAAGATCAACCTTATAGTAAACATCTGCCGAGCCGGTAATTAATAAGAATGGCTCTTTTTTTGTTTCATCGGGTGGGGGAGCAATAGCGCCTGTGTCAGCCTTTGGTAAATTTATTGATGCAGTTTGAGCAATTGTGGTGTTTATTGACAGCACAAATATGGCTGCCACAAATATTTTTTGTAACATTGTTGTACATTTTAGATGTTAAGAAAAGGGCATGGCGGGAATGGACTTTTGCAAGAAGTTTATTCCATTAACGCAGTGCCTTTTTCGATTTTGTTTACTTAAAGTTCCACTGATTTTTCTTCGAGAATGCCGTTGTTGTGCACCAGTAAAGTTCCCTGCAGGTATTTTTCATTATGCTGCGAAGCATCGAGGCCTAACTCTTCATCTTTTTCGCTAACCCTTATTGGTGTTACAAAATTGATGAACCTGAATATGCCGTATGAAACTGCAAAGCTGTATGCGGCAACAATGCCCATGGCTTTTAGCTGTGTAAAAAAGAAGCTGGGATTGCCATAAAATAATCCGTTGGGCCCGCCGGCAATTCCATGAACAGCAGTGCTTGCAAAAACACCGGTAAGCAATATGCCTACCATACCGCCAATACCGTGACAGGGAAATACATCGAGGGTGTCATCAAGTTTTGAACGTTGTTTAATGCCAACAGCTATATTGGAAACAATGGCGCCAACCAGGCCAATAACTATACTTTGTGGAATGCCTACATAACCGGCAGCAGGTGTAATGGCAACCAGGCCAACAACAGCGCCGATACAGAAGCCGAGTACAGATGGTTTCTTTCCTTTGATGACATCAAAGAACATCCACGCAAGACCTGCAGCTGAAGCTGCTGTGGTGGTTGTGCCCAATGCATTTACGGCTAATCCATTTGAACCCAATGCGGAACCTCCATTGAAACCGAACCATCCAAACCAAAGCAATCCTGTTCCTATTAAAACATAAGGAACATTTGCCGGTGGTATCTCTTTGTGATCGAGATGAGATTTTCTTCTTTTTAAAACCATGGCCCCTGCCAAAGCTGCACAGCCTGCGGTAATGTGAACCACAGTACCGCCTGCAAAATCCCAGGCACCCATTTTAGCCAGGAACCCTTCGGGATGCCAGCTCCAATGTGCAACCGGTGCATACACCAGCAATGCAAAAAGCACAATGAACAAAACGTAAGATGTAAAACGGATACGTTCTGCGACTGCACCTACAACCAGCCCCGGTGTAATGATGGCGAACATCAGTTGAAACAAGGAAAACAGGGTTAAGGGGATAGTAGGAGCTCCCACCCATGGCGCACCTGATTTTACACCATTGTAAAAGGCAAAGGTTGTTGGGTTGCCAATAACGCCGCTAACAGATTCGCCAAATGCAAGGCTGAATCCGCAAACGACCCAAAGTACACCCACAATACCTGCTGCAACTACACTTTTGATCATGGTAGAAATTACATTCTTACGGTTTACCATGCCACCGTAAAAAAAGGCCAATCCCGGGGTCATTAAAAACACCAGTGCAGTAGATACCAACACCCAGGCGATGTCGGATGAACTGTACTGGGTTTCTGCGGCTCCCGGCACATAATCAGCCGCTGGTTTAATGAACATAGCAATGATAGCAACCGCAACCAGAAGAATGAATGGCAGAATTTGTTTAGCTTTACTGTACTCATAATCTTGAATTGGGTTTAAACATGAAAAAATAAAATAATTAAATGTATTTGAGTAAAGAAAACTAATAAAACGTATAATTCATAAAAATAAAACACATATTTTTTAACAAAATGTGGAAATCTGTATTATTTGTTCAAATAAATACAGATAAAAATAAATAGTATATAAAATATTAGGCAGAATTAACCTATATAAAGGTGCAGAGATTTATCCCTGGATTCTAAAGTACTCATCCCGTTTACCAGGAATTCATCTACTTTCCGGGCACATTCGCGCCCTTCACTAATAGCCCAAACAACTAAGCTTTGGCCCCGGCGCATATCACCGGCAGTGAATATTTTAGAGATATTGGTTTTAAATTCTGTTTCTGATGCCAGTATATTTCCTCTTGCATCTATATCAATTCCCAGTTCATTAATTAAACCAACATGCTGGGGATGCACAAAACCCATTGCAAGTAAAGCCAGTTCGCAGGGTATCTCCCGTTCGCTGTTTTCAATCTCAACAAATTTGGCAGGACGCCCATCAACGATCTTCCATTCAAGGTCAACGATCTTTAATGCAGTTAAGTTACCATCAGCATCACCTACAAATTCTTTGGTAGCAACAGCCCCATTTACGGTCGGCGCCTTCTTCATGCGAACTGGTTTCTTTCAACAGCATCGGGTAAACCGGCCAGGGCATAAATTCATCTCTTTCCTTTGGAGGTTTTGGCAAGAGTTCAAATTGCGTTACTGTTTTTGCACCATGCCTGTTGGATGTACCTACACAATCACTACCGGTATCGCCGCCGCCAATAACAATTACATTCTTTCCAGCCGCCATTACTTCTTTGTGTAAAATATTACTTTCAATATTTGGGTTAGATAAGCAGTCTTTTCCTGCAACACGTTTATTATTTTGTTTTAAAAAATCCATAGCAAAGTGCACACCATTCAATTCCCTGCCGGGGATAAAAAGATTCCTGGGCGTAGTGCTTCCTCCTGCTAAAACAACAGCATTGTATTCACGCAGTATATCATTGATGGGAACGTTTATACCCACATTGGCCAGGCATTTAAAAACAATGCCTTCCTCTTCCATTAATTTTATCCTGCGGTCAACAATCGATTTTTCCAGTTTGAAATCGGGGATGCCATAACGCAGCAATCCGCCTGGTGCATCATCTCTTTCATAAACAGTTACCGCATGGCCGGCAGCATTTAATTGCGCTGCCGTTGCCAGCCCTGCAGGGCCTGATCCAATCACCGCAACCTTTTTACCCGAATACAGGTTTGGTTTTTTAGGGTGAACAAATCCTTTTTCAAAAGCAATTTCAATAATATGCTTTTCAATTTCTTCAATGGCAACAGCGGGCTGGTTGATTCCCAGCACACAGGCTGTTTCGCAGGGTGCAGGACAAATACGCCCGGTGAACTCCGGGAAATTATTAGTTGAATTTAAAATGTCGTAAGCTTCTTTCCAATCCTCATTATATACAGCATGATTAAATTCGGGTATCACATTTCCCAACGGGCAACCATGATGACAAAAGGGTACACCGCAATCCATGCAACGACCAGATTGCTGGTTTAATTTTTCATCGCTATAGCGCTCAACAAATTCGCTGTAGTGTTGCAGCCTTTCCTGCACCGGTTGTTTGCCCGGTAATTCTCTTGTAAATTCTTTGAAGCCTGTTGGTTTGCCCATGGTAAAAAAATTAAACGGTTATATTTCGAAAAAGCTGTCAGCCTGAGCTTGTCGAAGGCGGTGCTGCCTGATATTCTCAACCCGGCTTCGACAAGCTCAGCCTTACACCCTTAAACACAAAGCAATTCTATGCATCCTGTTTTACATGCTCAGCTTTCTGCAACAAAACCTTTTTATAATCTTTAGGAAATACTTTTACAAAATGTTGTAATTGATTATCCAGGTCATCCAGGATGAATTTGGCTACCGTGCTGCCTGTGTACTCAACATGCTTTTGTAACATGGTGAACAATTCATTTTTATCATCCAGGCCGCAACTATCCAGGTCAACCATTTCTGCATTGCAATTTGTTGCCAGTTTTTCTTTGATATCGTACACGTACGCAATGCCGCCACTCATGCCCGCTGCAAAATTTCTTCCGGTGTCACCCAATATCAAAACCATACCCCCGGTCATATATTCACAACCATGATCACCGATTGATTCTACCACAACCCTGGCTCCGGAATTACGCACCGCAAACCTTTCACCTGCCTTGCCTCTTATGAAAGCTTCGCCTGAAGTAGCACCATATAAAGCCACATTACCGATGATACTATTCTCTTCAGGTATATAGGTAGCATTTTTTGGTGGGTAGATGATCAGCCTTGCTCCACTCAATCCTTTTCCAAAATGATCATTGGCATCGCCTTCCAGTTCTAGTGTAATGCCTTTTGTGTTGAAGGCGCCAAAGCTTTGCCCGGCTGTTCCCTTAAATGAAAAATGAATGCTGTTATCGGGCAAGCCTGCAGCTTTATATTTTTTACTGATCTCGTTGGAAAGCATAGTGCCAATTGCACGATCTGTATTGATGATATTGAATGAAGCCTTAACCGGTTCCCTGTTCTCCAAAGCAGGTTTGGCAGCATCCAGCAATTTCCAGTTAATGCTTTCACTTAAACCATGATCCTGTTTTTCGCTGCAATACAAAGTGGTGTAAGGAGCATTTGGTTCTTTGTATAGAATGGGAGAAAGGTCAACGCCTTTGTATTTCCAATGATGGATATTGCTACGCACTTCAAGATTATCGACCTGTCCAACCATTTCGTTAATTGTTCTAAAACCAAGCTCTGCCATGATCTCCCTCAACTCATGTGTTATCATTTTGAAGAAATTAACCACATGATCAGCATCGCCTTTAAAACGGTTCCTTAATTCAGGGTCCTGTGTTGCAACACCAACCGGGCAGGTATTTAAATGACATTTACGCATCATGATGCAACCTTCCACAACCAATGCAGCCGTTGCAATGCCCCATTCTTCTGCACCAAGTAAAGTTGCAATGGCAATATCTCTTCCTGTTTTTAATTGTCCATCTGCCTGTACTACCACACGACTGCGTAATTTATTTTTTACCAGTGTTTGTTGTGTTTCTGCCAAACCTAATTCCCAGGGTAGACCTGCATGCTTGATGGAACTGATCGGAGAAGCACCGGTTCCCCCATCATGCCCTGCTACCAATACCACATCTGCCTTTGCTTTGGTAACACCGGCAGCAATGGTGCCAACGCCTGCTTTACTCACCAGCTTCACACTGATCCTCGCCTGGCGGTTTGCAGTTTTAAGATCATAGATCAATTGCGCCAAATCTTCAATGCTATAAATATCATGGTGTGGTGGCGGAGAAATTAATCCAACACCAGGAGTAGCATGGCGAACTTTGCCGATCCAGTCATCAACTTTATGTCCCGGTAATTGCCCGCCCTCACCGGGTTTGGCGCCCTGTGCCATTTTTATCTGCAGTTCATCTGCTTCGGTGAGGTATAAACTTGTTACACCAAATCTTGCGGAGGCAACCTGTTTGATGGCGCTACGCATGGAGTCGCCGTTCTCCATCAAATCATATCTTTTTTCATCTTCACCACCTTCGCCGGTATTGCTTTTTCCACCAAGACGATTCATCGCAACAGCCAAAGTAGTATGTGCTTCCCATGAGATGGAGCCAAAACTCATGGCGCCGGTTGCAAAGCGGTTATAAATATTTTCTGCAGGTTCTACTTCATCAATGGAGATAGATGGTTGTTTGCTTTTAAATTCAAACAAACTTCTGAGTGTGCAGGCTTTTTCGCTTTGGTCGTTTATGAACTTTGAATATTTTTTGAAAGTATTGTAATCATTCATTTTAGTTGCGTACTGCAACAAATGAATGGTTTGCGGATTGAATAGATGAAACTCACCTTTTCTTTTCCATTGATACAATCCTCCTGCCGGCAAACGATCAGTTGGAATATCTTTTTTGTTGAAAGCAAAGAAATGTTTTGCCAATACTTCTCTTGCAATTTCATCCAGGCCCATGCCTTCAATGCGTGAAATCGCCCCGGTAAAATATGAATTCACCACATCTTTGTTCAATCCCAGTATCTCAAATATCTGTGCGCCCTGGTATGATTGTAAGGTAGAGATCCCCATTTTGGAAAATACTTTCAGCAAGCCATCATTAACAGCTTTTGTATAATTTTTCTTCAGATCATCATCACTTAATACTGTTTTTCCACCAGACGCTGTGCGTAATTTACCAGTTTCTTTCATGTCTCTTATAGATGAAAGCGCCAGGTAAGGATTAATTGCCGTTGCACCAAAACCGATCAAACATGCGAAATGATGTACTTCCCAAACATCGCCGGCTTCCACAATAATGCCCACTTGGCCACGCATGCCTTTACGAATAAGATGGTGATGAATAGCCGCTGTTGAAAGCAATGATGGAATAGAAGCATGGGCAGAATCTATCGCCCTGTCCTGTAATATCAGCACACGGAAACCATCTTCAACAGCTTCTGCTGCGTAATTGCAAATCCTGTCGATGCCTTTTTTCAATGAACCCGGCTGGCCATCAGCTTTAAAATAACACTGGATGGTTTTTGATTGAAACATGCCGGTATCAATGCTTCTTATTTTTTCCAAAGAGTAATTACTAAGCACCGGATGCTTCAATGCTACACTATGACAGGTAAGCGGATCTTCTTCCAACAAATTACCATTGTTACCGGCAAATGTTGCCAGCGACATCACCAGTCTTTCCCTTATCGGATCGATCGGCGGATTGGTAACCTGTGCAAATAATTGTTTAAAATAACTGCTCAAATGTTGTGGTTCATCGCTCAATACAGCCAGCGGTACATCTGTTCCCATCGAGCCGATCGGTTCCTTACCATCCAGTGCCATGGGTGCAATGATGGTATCCAGGTCTTCTTTACTATACCCAAATGTTTTCTGGTACTTAAAAACCTGTTCGTGTTCAAGATGTGTGAACAAAACCCTCGGCTCTGGTAATTCTTCCAGTCTTATTTTATATTTATTCAACCAATCACCATAAGGTTTTTGTGAGCAGATCTCTTTTTTCAATTCTGTATCGCTGATGATCTTTCCTTTCTCCATATCTACCACGAACATTTTTCCGGGCTGCAATCTTCCTTTTTCAATGATGATGGCAGGGTCAACAGGCAGTACACCGGTCTCTGATGCCATAATAACACGGCCATCATTGGTAACACAATAGCGTGAGGGACGAAGACCGTTCCTGTCAAGCGTCGCACCAATTATTTTTCCATCGGTGAAAGAAATGGAAGCAGGCCCGTCCCAGGGTTCCATGAAAGAAGAGTGGAACTCATAGAATGCTTTCTTAACCGGGTCCATTTGTTCGTTCCCATCCCAGGCCTCCGGTATCAGCATCATAATTACATGGGGTAAAGAACGACCAGTGAAGGAAAGGAGTTCGATCATGTTATCCAAACAGGCAGAATCACTTTGCCCGGGCGTAACCGTAGGTAATAACATTTCCATTTCTTCTTTGGAAAAGTATGGAGATGTAAAACCTTTCTCACTTGTCTTCAACCAGTTTAAATTTCCCTGTAGTGTATTGATCTCGCCGTTATGTGCAATAAAGCGAAAAGGCTGCGCCAGTTTCCAGGAAGGAAAAGTGTTGGTCGCAAATCTTGAATGCACTAAACCAAAAGCACTCACTAATCTTTTATTTCTAAGGTCGGGATAGTAGCCTCTTAACTGCAGGCTGGTTAGCTGTCCTTTGTAAACAATGGTTTTATAAGAAAGCGAAGCGATATAAAAACCGATACTATCTTTTCTTACAGTGCTGTTTACAATATGCGATGTATAATTTCGGAGGACAAATAATTTTCTTTCAAAATCATCCGGGTTACTGATATGGTCTGGAGAGGCAATGAATACCTGTTCTATTTCGGGCTCAACGCTTAATGCTGTGGGGCCAATGCCATCGGTATCTATCGGTACTTTTCTGAAAGCTAAAATTTCAAGTCCCAGTTTTTCTGCACTCCTGCTTAAAATATCACGGCACTCTTCACGTAAGCGAATTTCTTTAGGAAAGAAAACCATGCCCACACCATACTTGCCATAGCTGGGAAGATGCACACCTAATTTCAAACATTCATCAAAGAAAAATTCGTGTGGAACCTGTATCATAATACCGGCACCATCGCCAGTGTTGATCTCACAACCGCAGGCACCGCGATGTTCCATATTTTCCAGTACGGTG
>Ga0193752_1000728_pt1 | contig 30026 bp, 40 predicted proteins | sample H1c1metaG_FD_144924 | JGI IMG/M metagenome (GOLD analysis project Ga0193752, IMG submission 144924) | Soil microbial communities from a riparian zone of the East river system, Colorado, United States - H1c1 | ecosystem: Environmental > Terrestrial > Soil > Riparian zone | place: USA: East River... | reverse complement strand
CAGCGGATCCGGATCCGCATTCACCGCCGCGCAGTTTCCGGTGGCGAATGCGGATCCGGATCCGCTGCGCGATCCGGTGTCTTTATACGCGGCCAATCTCATCAAACGCTTCGGGCGCGACTGGAGTACGCCCGCCGCGCAGCTCACTGCGCGCCGCATGCGAGCCTGGGGGCTCAACACCGCGTACGGCCCGGCGCTCAATGACGCGCTCGCACCCACACCTACGCTGCGCCAGGCCTATGTGTACCCATTGCGCGGTTGGCAGCGAGTCGAAGGCGCCATCATGGGCATGCCCGATGTGTACTCGGACTCCTTTGCCAAACGCGTCGATGTGGAAGCCGCGCAGCAGCTGGCGCCGCGGAAAAACGATCCGTGGATGATCGGCTACTTCATCGGCAACGAACCGCCGTGGCCGGCGCGAGAGAGTCAGTTGGTCGACCTGGTTCTGAAGGGTCCGGCGACGGCCCTGCAGAAGCGGTTCAAAGCGGAGCTCGCGAAAAGCGATACCCCGGCGGCCCGCAAGGCGCTGGTACACGCGGCGTTCACGCGCTACCTGGAGATCGTCAACGCCGCGGTGAAGCGGCACGACCCCAACCACCTGAAGCTGCGCATCCGATTCGGCGGCACGCCACCCGACGACGTAATTGCCCTCGCCCGCGGCTTCGACGTGTACAGCATGAACAAGTACCGCTGGGCGCCGCCCCCGGAGTTCATCGATCGCGTGTATGCAATTACCAAACTACCGATCCTCATCGGCGAATTTCATTTCGGCGTGCCCGAACACGGCATGGCGCCGGGCCTGGTCCAGGCAATGAACCAGGCCGAGCGCGGCGTCGCGTACTCCTACTACGTGGAGCACGCCGCCGAACACCCCGCGATCATCGGCACGCACTGGTATCAGTGGATCGATCAGCCCGTGACCGGCCGGCGCAACGGCGAAAACTACAATATCGGCTGGATCGACGTGACCGATCGGCCCTACCCCGAGCTCGTGGCGGCCGCCAAGGCCACGCACGCCAAGCTCGATGACATCCATTCGGGCAACCTGGCGGCGACCACGCGACGTTCAAAGGCGTCGGAATTCGGCACGCCCGAAGATTGATATGCGTCATGTCCTTGAGCGCCCTTAGCGCGCGGATTCAACACGCGCCATGACGCATAGCGGTTGAGCTGAGCGCCGCGCGCGCTGCTGTTTGAGCTTGGCACTCTATCTCTCACGCGTGCGCTCCAGCGACTGGTTAGGAGGCGACGTCACTTGCGTGGGCCGGAGTACGCGGAATGAACAATCCGCACCAAACGATCACCTTCGAAGTTTAACTCAACTTCGCACGTGCGATCGCAGGCGCGGATAGTCGGGCATTCGCACACTGAAGTATCCAAATACCACAAGTCCGCCTTCATCAAGCGCTCACGGTTTGCGCCGCGGACGTCATCCATCGCTGCTTGTTGCGCAACGAACACGCCTTCGGGATCTATTAGAGCCAACTTTCCGAGTTTACCTTCCCGCTGCATCGCAAGAACTTGCTCAAAGGTCTGTTCCTTCGTGGATTGAATGGAAACGCCCGCAAATGCTCCCGAATCGTACGCGTGTCGAACAGTCCACGGCCAGTTGTCGAAGGTCATTCCGCAGGAGTACATGAGCCAGGCGAGCGCTGCTAGCGCGCAAGTGCCGACGCCCAACAAGAGACGACGTGTGAACGAGCGAAGACTCACGCGGTGCCTCCTAACGGTTGAGCTGAGCGCCGCGCGCGCCATCGTATGAGCTTGGCACTTTATTCCTCACGCGTCCGCTCCAGCGATTTGTTAGGCGACCAATCATCCCTTGGTTGGATGGCATGTAGCAAAAATCGAGTCGGTGCTCACAAGTTTCCAGGCTGATGCTTGATGCTCGAAGTGGATGTTTGTGCCGTCGCCACAGAAATCTCCCGTGAAGAGCCGGATCGTGCCGCTTGGCGTTTCGTACCAACACTTTGAGGCCTTGCGGTCGACCGCATCCAGCTGTGCCGAGAGGGCCTCCTAAAACTCAGGCTTAAGAATAATGTTCAGATCCACAGCCTCCCGCCGCCGCGGGCTGTACGACACGCATCCCGCCTCCTCACCCGAGACTCGAGTCCAGTTCGGATTTGGGGAAGGCTCTATTGGTGCCGCCGCGCAGCCTCCAATGGCTACCGGTAGCAGGAAGATGAGCAGACGTCTCATGGTCGCCCAACGGCTGAGCTGAGCGCCGCGCGTGCTGCTGTTTGGGCTTGGCACTTTTTCTCCCATGCGTGCGCTCCAGCGAGGTGTTAGGCGACCGATTGCACAAGACAATATTTCTCGACGAGCAGTTCAGCTTGAGTTTTTAATAGAGGTGGGAGAGTGCTGTCTGTCTTTAGCGCAAGCAACACATCTTCGATGCTGATGGCTCGGACACGAGCGGAAATCTTTGGATTTACGCGAACTAGGACTGCGCGTAGAGGCCCCCAAAGGGCTGTGTTGCCTTTCGGAAGGAGGAAGACTAGCGAAGCGTCCGGTTGGCGAGCGACCAACCAAATGTTCCGCAGTATTTGGTAGTTGCAAAAGAACTCCTCCGGCTCGAGAAGCAAAGGATCGCAATGGCCTTCGAGGTTTGGACGATAGAACTTTGAGAGTTTTTCTCTGTGGCGTCCGTCGTCGGTAGCCGTGCCAAACTCGGCTTCAGTGAGCTTGACTTCGCAGTAGGTCCAAGCGCCGCCCGATCCTTTCCATGCAACGTCTACGTTCGTTCCTTCCTCGAAGCTCGGGACAAGTTCAGGCTGCCAATGAACTACAGTCCCGGGCGTACGCAGTGCGTTAAGCAGCTGGGCTGCCCCGCCCATTTCAAAAAAAGGATAAAACAGGTTCAAAGCAAACGCTTGGGACGAATTTAGGTGGTGAAAGTACTTGTGCAGCTTTATGGCTGGGTTTGCAGCCAAGTACTCCTGAACTCCGGTGCGGCACGGCTCTAAGATGTTCAGCCACTGCATCTCGTTGGGGAGGATGTGCGCTCGAGGCACGGATTTGCCGTGATACAAAAAAATACCTGCTTCACTGACACCAAGGCAGCGCGCCTTGTATTGGCCAAGATGGCTATGGAAAGATTGGGCGAAAGTTGGCATGACGATCGGCTGCTGCCTAACGGCTGAGCTGAGCGCGCGGCGCGCTGCTGTTTGAGCTTGGCACTTTATCTTGCACGGCTGCGCTCCAGCGAGGTGTTAGGCCACTCACTACGGCTTAGAGAGGCGAATCATTCCTATATTCTGCGTGCGCGGCCCGGTATGCGGCCACCTCAGATCTTGCTTGCAGGGGAGATAGCCAGGCGCAACTATCTCGATTGATCCCTCAGCAACGAAGCTCTCAGCGAGGATGGAATTGATACCCCACTGGTAGTAGGGCGGCACATCAAACGTCCCATTACTGGCGGTGGCAACCGATAGTTCCCGCACTAGGTCCTTGCGAGGAACCGCCAGTCGGATTAACGCACCCGCCACGGGCTTGCCGTCGTCTGAAGAGATGACGGTTCCTTCGATACCGGGTCGGTACGTAAATCTGGCCGGCCAACAGCCAACGAGCAGAGAAGCTGTTGCGAGGGTGATGATCAGTCGCGCGAGCATGAGTGGCCTAACGGGTGAGCTGGGCTCCGCGCGCGCTGCGGTATGAACTTGGCACTTTATCCTTCACGCGTCCGCTCCAGCGATTTGTTAGGTGGCACATCAGGCTCATACATTTGAGTCACGGGCGATTGAGGTAGAGGGGTGACTGGCGGCGGCGCTTCCAGATCAAAGTGCGGCTCGTACGGATCGGTAGTAGCTACATGGACTCCGCTCCAGAATGCGCCGACTGCGAGCACAAAGGCCACACCACCAAATGCCACCCTCGCATCTCCGCGGGCGAAAGCCGCAACAATCGCGCAGGCGACCGCTGCAAAAGCGAGCACGGCCACAAGCCAACGAAAACCGTTAGGTGGGCACTGAGCCGCAGAGTATGTGGGTTTGTGTTGATCGTGGAGCAGGGGATGTGGCGCAAGCGTCTCAGTGCCCACCTAACGGTTGAGCTGAGCGCCGCGCGCGCTGCAGTATGGGCTTGGCACTTTATTCTGCACGCGTGCGCTCCAGCGATTTGTTAGCGGGCACTACTTCACGACTGGGGCATCGATGGTCCACGCCAACCAGACCCACAAGATGGTGAACGGAGGCCCCAGAGCAGCGAATACCTTTACCCACTTCTCATTCACCGTCACCTGACCGCGAAAGCCAGAGACCTGAATCAGATTCAAGGCAATGGCGAGTCTCGCCCCGCCTCGAAAAAGCACCCAGTAGGCGAAGGCGCAAGACAGAAGGAAAATCGAGACATACCAAGACCACACGTAGGGGTTCAAATCCTGCGGGCGAAAGAAGCTCCAAACGTTGGGAACCTTGCCTACAACTTGGCTGATACCCATCACAACCCACGGCAGGATTGCTGCGCCAAAGATGCGGTGTCGTATCGTTTGTAACTCCGCGGCGTTCTCTACGTCGTCGGTCCTGGGCGCCCCATTTCGTGGAGCGAAGACATAGAAGTTGAGGGCTGTTACTCCGATGCACAGTGCCCAAAAGTACTTACCGACCAAATCGAACATGCCGTTGCCTGTGCCCGCTAACGGTTGAGCTGAGCGGCGCGCACGCCGCCGTTTGAGCTTGGCACTTTATCTATCACGCGTCCGCTCCAGCGATTTGTTAGCCGCCACCAGGCTTTTTGCCCTCGTCTTTGGTCCAAGCGATGTCCTTCGCTTGCGCTGCCGATAGACGCAGAGATGATTTCTGGCTTTCATGAGCAATCGCTCCTGACACGTGCGCACCATCGAAAATGCAACTTTCAAACGAGGAGCGGCGCAAATCTACTTTGATCAGGTTTGCTCGGACGAAGCGAACCTGTGAAAAAGTAGAGCATCGAAGGTCCGACGATTCGAGCGATGCGTCTGAAAAGTCGACGGAAATAAAGTCGTTCCAGCAAAGATTTGACTGTGCCAGATCCGTGTTTAAAAACGAAACACTCTGTATCTCGGAACGCCCAAAGAACGTGCGCCTCAACGTCAAGTTATCAAGATGGACAGTCTCAAGACGTGTGCGGAAGAAGTTCACGCCCAGTGGTTCGCGATCATCGTACTGAGGTAGATGGTCTGGCATCGGCGGGGTCTTGCCTGAGTCGAGATACCCCAGTTTTTGAAGCAGACGGCAAGAATCGTCGTACGGAAGTCGCATGGGCGCCCCCAGGGCATCTGCAATCGTCAGCGATAGTGGCGCGGCGAGAACTACGCGACGGGTGAGCATGGCGGCTAACGGCTGAGCTAAGCGGCGCGCGCGCTGGCGTATGAACTTGGCACTTTATCCCTCACGCGTCCGCTCCAGCGATTTGTTAGCCGTCAAAAGTGATGTGCCCGGCTTCGGCATACATTAATGCTCCAGGAGCGTTCGCATGGTCAATGCCCGGAATCTGAGGAGCAAGCCTTACCCAAGCCATCAGCATAGTCTCACCACTTTTCATGGCTTCAAAGAGGCTGTGGAAAAACTCGGCAAAGCTATTTGTTTTTCGATCGACCACCAAGACGGTGTTGGCTCCCCAACTATTTCGAGGACCAAGGGCATTCATGTAGTTATTGGGCGGATTCTCACTCGCCACCACAGCGACATAGGCGCCAGCCGCTTCTGTCAGGTCACGAATCCCCGCCGCGGATCCTGCGACGCGACCGTCAGCGCCCACGTTGCAGTAGAGAAAAATGACTTCGCATCTCGGAACGGCGCCATCCGTCAGGAATGATTCCCTAAATGGTGGTGCAAGAACCTTTCGGTCCTCCATAGCCAGGGACGCACCTGGTTCACCTTGAAGGTTGAGAAAGCCGATACGCGGTTTGGAGATGCGTAGCGGCTTGCCAACTGTAGTGGTCCGAGTTTCAGACCCACGGGCGCCGAAGAGTTTAGATAGAAGGGACACGCCTGCCTCTTTGACGGCTAACGGTTGAGCTGAGCGGCGCGCACGCCGACGTATGAGCTTGGCACTTTATTTATCACGCGTCCGCTCGAGCGATTTGTTAGGCGGCAGCCAGGCCACGGAGAGATCATGCTCGTAGCACCCAACGCACACTCAAAGTCCCCGCTGCAGTGAATGCAGCGAAGAAGACAAAGCTGAGTACGTAGAACAAGATGAGCTTTGGCTCCGATGTCGAATCGAATCGATGACGGAGAACGTGGACAAGAAGAGCCGCAGCAATACCAGCAACAAGTCCACCTGCGCCTCCAAGCCAGAGGGGTGCGCCAGCAACACTCACGGACATCGCCGAGAGAGTCCCCACAACGGAAATTGACGACCCCAGATCATAGATGGCTAGTGGTGATCGACCGCTGCGACGTGGAATCCAGATCAGGAGCACCGAAAACACAATAATTGAGATCGCCGCCAAGAACGCGATTTGGGTGGGTGACATTGTGCTGAGCCCTCCTGCCGCCTAACGGTTGAGCTGAGCGGCGCGGCCGATTTAACTAGAGCACGCCCCCCGCGCTGTCGTCAAACGAGTCCGCGTGCTTATGCAACACGTCCATAAACCACGGCTTCTGGACCAAGTCCGGCAAGTGATTCGCAAACGCCACTACACCTACCGCACCGAGAAGCAATACGTCGGATGGATCCAGCGCAAAAGACCGGGTGACGATGCTGCCCGAAATAGCAGGCTCGCCGTTACGCACGCGTCTCAAGTTCCATCGACCTGAGAACTCCCGCGATTCAACTAGCCCACTACTGCTTGAGCGTGATCGATTCCATCAGCGTTCGGCCGAGCGCGCCGCATCCCGGATCGCGCGCTTCCATGCAGTTGTACGACACCACGAGCAGCTGCCCTTCGAGTGAAGTCATCGTCATGACATTGCGGATCGTGCCGTCGATCGCCGGTGAATCGAATACCAGGAAAACAAAATCCGCGCCGTTGAGCTTGCGCACGCCGCTCGATTCGAACTTCACGCCGGTCATTCCCTTGCGGACCGCCACTTCGAATTCGCGCAACTCCGCAGGCTTGATCAGCACGGGCTTCTGATCGAAGGCGATGTTTATGGTGGTCGCCTCGTTCGAGAGTACGTAGGCGGGAGCCCGCGCCCCCGGATACTTCACGCGGCGCATCTCGTCGGACATGAGGGAGAACTCTGACGGTACGAGCATCGTGAGCTTCCCGTCGAGCAGCGCACGACGCTGCGGCGGTTCGCCTGCCCCAACGAGCGTGCTCGTCACCAGTGCACCCAGCAACAACAGCATGGCCTTCATCTCATACCTCCCGCCGTACGGATGAACAGCTTCGCACGGCGGAGGCGGTGATGAAACTCGGGAGGCGGGCGCCGGTGGCCCAGAACCCCCCTAGTCTCCTGCTCGAGCGCCTGCAATCGGTAAACAGGGCTCGCGCGTTCCGACACCACCGGCGCCAACTCACGTGAGTAGCGCGAGACGTGCCGGAGGTTCCATGAAGTGAAGCTCGCTTAGTAACCCTGCGCCGCGCCGTCCTTGCGCGATTCCGATGCACCGAAATACACACCCTCGGCATTTCTCATGATGGCCTGGTAACCGCCGAAGTCGCCGTCGTTGGCCACCTTGACCTTGTGACCGCGCGCCTGGAGCGCCTTCACGGCCTCGGGTGAAACGCCAACCTCGAATACCACCTCGCCACCGTCGTGCATCTGCTCATCCGTCGGCTCGCTCGATCCGTCATGCCGCGCGCGCGGCGCGTCACCCGCTTCCTGCAGGTTCATGCCGAAGTCGATGAGATTCACGAGGATTTGCACGTGTCCCTGCGGCTGCATGGCGCCGCCCATCACACCGAAGCTCAGCCAGGGTTTGCCATCCTTGGTGACGAATGCCGGGATGATGGTCTGGAACGGCCGCTTGCCGGGCGCATACACGTTCGCGTGGCCCTCTTTGAGCGAGAACAGCTCGCCGCGATCCTGGAGGATGAAACCGCAGCCATCGGGCGTCATGCCGGAACCCATGCCGCGATAATTGCTCTGGATCAGGGAGATCATGTTGCCGGCTTCGTCGGCAACGGTCATGTAGATGGTGTCGGCCTGGTCGAGCGCCTTCGAATCCGTCGGATACTCGAGCGCGGCCTTGTCCATGCTGATCAGCGCGCGGCGCTTCGCGGCGTAATTCTTCGACAACAATCCCTTGAGCGGAATCTTCGCGAAGTCCGGATCCGCGTAGTAACGCGCCCGGTCTTCGAACGCGAGTTTCTTCGCCTCGATGAACACGTGGAGGTAATCGGCACTGCCGTAACCCATCTTCTTGAGATCGTACGCCTCGAGAATGTTGAGCATCTGCAACGCGGCGACGCCCTGCGAATTCGGCGGCAGCTCCCAGACGTCGTATCCACGGTAGTTGGTCGAAACCGGCTCCACCCACTGCGAATGATGCGCGGCCAGGTCGGCGGCGGTCAGATATCCGCCGTTCGCACGCATGTAGGTTTCGATGCGTCTGGCGATGTCGCCCTTGTAAAACGCGTCGCGGCCGCCATTCGCAATGGCGGTCAACGTGTCGGCCAGCTGCGGATTGCGGAACACTTCGCCCTTGGCCGGCGCGCGTCCGTTCGGCATGTAAACTTTTTCGAAATTCGGAAACTTCGACAGAACGCGGGCGTTGCGCGCCCAGCCTTCGGCGATCACTTCAGTGACCGGAAAACCGTCGCGCGCATACGCGATCGCGGGCTGCAGCAGCTCCTTCATCGGGAGCTTGCCGAACTTGCCGTGCAGCTCGAACCAGCCATCGACCGCGCCGGGCACCGAAACGGGCAAGGGCCCGTTCTTCGGAATGGTCTTCGACCCAAGCTTCGTGAGTTCCGCGCGCAGTTTGTCGAGGGTGAGGGATTTCGGCGAACGGCCGCTGCCGTTCAGTCCGTAGAGTTTTTTTGTCTTCGCGTCCCAGACGATGGCGAACAAGTCGCCGCCGACGCCGTTTCCCGTGGGCTCCATGAGCCCGAGCGCGGCATTCGCCGCGATCGCCGCATCCACCGCGGTACCGCCGCGCTTGAGCACGTCGAGCGCGATCTGGCTCGCGAGCGGCTGACTGGTCGCGGCCATGCCATGGGTCGCCAGAACCTCCGAGCGGGTGGGCACCATTGAGCCGCTCGGGCGCGGACCGGCGAACGACCCTTCCATCGTCATGAGAAAAAGTGCCGCAAAGAACAGCGCGCGGCGCGGATCAGGCCGGCTTCTGCGCGCGTGCGAGGCCCGAGTCGAAAACCTGTCGGACTTCGCCATTGGTGACACGCTCCTGGAAACGTCCCTGCGTGTAGTTAGCCACCACGCGCCGCCAGAATGCGACGGCCACGGGGTTGCGCAGGTATTCGATGATTTCCCAGCGCCCGGCAAAGCGGTTGAGAATGAGTTCGACAGCGAGGCGGCCGACGCCGCGGCGGCGAAACGTGCGCGCGACGAAGAATTCCGCCATGCGGTAGTCGACGGGCTTGCCGGCCGTAGCGCTGCCGCGCGCCACCATGGCGAATCCGACCGGTTCAGCGCCGCGCACGATGACCAGCGGATTGACGGTGGAGTCGCCGAACCAGCGCGCGAGCTGATCGGACTCGCTGTAGCCGATTTCACCGAGCGAAGTCGCGCTGAACACACCGGTGTTCAACGGTGAGAGGTCGTCGAGGTAATCGCTGTAGACGCTTTCGATCCACTCGCGGTCGCGGACCGCGCCGCGCGCATCTCGGACACTGACTGTCACGCTCCCCCCTGAAAGACAAAGCCCGGGCAGACGTTGTTACGCACTGCCCGGGCCGTCATGAGCCTGTTGGCTCGCGAAGATCTAATCGAGTTCGATTAGTTCTTCGGGGCTTCAGCCGGAGCGGCCGGAGCGGCAGCATCGGCCGGCGGCGCATCGGCAGGGGCCGGAGCCATGGCACCATCAGCAGGCGGCGTGGCAGCGGCATCAGCCGAAGACGCAGCGGCGTCGGCGGAGGAGGCAGCGGCATCGGCCGAAGAGGCGGCAGAGTCAGCAGCCGGAGCAGCCGTCTCGGCGGCTTCCTGCTTGCTGCAGCCCATCAGCGCGAAAGCCGCGATAGAAGCGGCGAGAGCAACGTTCAATTTCATGTAGGGGTACCCCAAAATTATCTAGTGGTAAGTGAGACCAAACAAACGTTTGTTACGCGATTCACATCGCGGCGCGCGATTTTATCGATTCCCCGATGCATTTGAAACAAGTGCAATTTTTGTCCGTTGGTGGCGACAGGTCCGGAGCAAACGGCGTTGCGCTTCGTCGTCCAATGCTGACTGGCCGCGCATGCAAACGCCGGAATGATCGATTTGTTGCGCTGCATCAACACGTTACGAGCGTGCCGGGACGCATAGAATCGAGCCATGAATTCACCAGCCATTAAACAAAACGCGGACAACTGGACCGCCCTCTTCGCCGAACACATCGAACGGGTGAAGAAGCGCAGTGGATCAGCACTGCAATCCACTGGATTTGACGCGCTGCTGGTGCACGCCGGCACGCCGCCGCTGCTGTTTCTGGACGATCACCATCTGCCGTTTCGTGCGCAGGCGCCATTCAAGGTGTGGGCGCCGCTCCCGGATGCGCCGGATTCGTTCGTTTACTTCGCGCCGGGCAAGAAACCCCAGTTGCTGATTCACCAGCCGGTCGACTACTGGCACAAGTCGCCCGAATTGCCCGATTCCTACTGGACCCAGGCGTTCGAGATCGCAAGTTGCGCCGATCGCGCGGCCTCCCGCGCGGCGCTGCCCAAGGATTTGTCAGGCGCTGCGTTCATCGGCGCGCCGTTCCCCGAGCTTGTCAGCTGGGGCGTGAAGGCCATCAATCCGGAACACCTCATCGCTCAACTCGACTTCGGACGCGCCAGCAAGACGGCGTATGAAGTCGCCTGCCTACTCGAGGCAAACTTGCTCGGCGCACGCGGCCATGGGGCCGCGGAGCGGGCGTTTCGTGCCGGCGCGAGTGAATTCGAGATTGCGCTGGCGTTCATGGCCGCCTGCGGCCAGCGCGAACGCGAGCTGCCTTACAACCCGATCATCGCGCTCAACGAAGGCGGCGCGGTGCTGCATTACCAGGTCCAGCAGCGTGACAAACCGGCGAAACTGCATTCGCTGTTGATAGACGCCGGCGCGGAATTCGGCGGTTACTCCTCCGACATCACGCGCACACACTCCCACCACGACGCGGAATTCGCATCGCTCATCAAGGGCTTCGACCAACTGCAGCTCAAGCTGTGCGCGCAGGTGCGCGCCGGCCTCGACTGGCGCGATTTCCACCAGGCGTCGTACCGCGCCATCACCGAGTTCTTGCGTGAAGCCGGCGTGATTACCGTGAGCGCCGACGAAGCCATCGACAGCGCGCTCACGTCGGTGTTCTACCCGCACGGCATCGGTCATTTGTTAGGGCTGCAGGTGCACGACGTGGGCGGCCAGCAGGCCACGCCCGACGGTCAGCAGATCGAGCGGCCGTACAACCATCCGTTCCTGCGCCTGACGCGCAAGCTGGAGGACGGATTCGTGGTGACGGTCGAGCCGGGTTTCTACTTCATCGACCAGTTGCTCGACGAGGCGAAGACGAAGCCGATCGGAAAGATGATCGACTGGAAACGCGTGGCGCAGCTCAAGCCCTTCGGCGGCGTGCGCATCGAGGACAATGTCGTCGCGCGTGCGGGCACGCCGGAAAATCTCACGCGGCAGGCATTTCAGGCGTAAATCGCGGGCGCCCTGAGAGAATTTCGCGACTCGCGACAGAGAATGTTCGAGGCGGTTTGCAACTCGCCCTCCAGGGAGATCATCGATGACGACACATCGCAAGTTGGTCGCGCGGCTGGTCGCCGCGTTCTGTATCAGCCTCGCAACCACGTCATCCGCCGCAGAACCTGCCAAGGAACGGCCGCGCCCGGCGCTTTCGGTAGGCAGCATTCCCGAAGACGCGCTCGGCAAGGATCTCGACGGCAACCAGGTGCGCATCAGCGATCACGCGGGCAAGGTCGTGATCGTGTCGTTCTGGGCCTCCTGGTGCGGACCCTGCAAGCAGGAGTTGCCCGTGCTGGCAGGTCTCGCGAAACGGGTCGGGACCGAGCACATGAAGATCATCGCGATCAACTATCGCGACGAGTTGCAGCCATTCAAATACGTGGTGAAAGTGCTCAAGGACTATCCGATCACGATCCTGCGCGACTCGAGCGGCAAGACGGCGCGGAAGTTCGAAGTGCAGGGTATTCCGCGCATGATCGTCATCGGTCGCGACGGTAAAGTCGCAGCGGATCACACGGGCTATGGCGAAGGCGCGCTGCCGGGGCTGGTCGAGGAGCTCAACGCGTTGTTGGCGCAGCAGACCTGAGACGCCGGCGGCTATCCCGGCGTTGTCACCCGCAATTTCACGTGCGCGGGGCGAACAACACCCGAAACGACAGCGCCGCGTACAGACCGCCGACGATCGCGACACCGAGCAGAAACAAGACTCCCGGACCACTCGCATTCGGGATGAACAGCGCGGCGCAGACGCTGACCACCACCGCGCCCACTGCGGAAAGGCCGATCGCGAAGCGTGCGCGCCGAAACAGAAACACGGCAACGGCCACTGTAGCGGCGCCGAGCGCCAGCACGTAGGGACGATGTTCCGCCTGCCGTTCCGTGAACAGCGCCGTCCACATCCAGCCGAGCCCGAGCAGCATCGACACGACGGCCGCGGTCCGGAACATCCAGGTGTAACGAACCACGGCCATCGACTGATCTCGTTAGCTGACTACTTTTTCGCGAGCAGGTCGCGGATTTCCTGCAACAGTACTTCCTGCCGCGGGGTCGGCGGCGGCGGGGCGGCCGGGTCGGGTTTCTTGAGCTTGTTGATTCCGCGGATCAGCATGAACAGCACGAACGCGACGATCATGAACTGGAAGGTGATCTGCAGGAAGTTGCCGTACTTCAGGATCACGTCCTTGCCGCCGGGATCCGTGCCAAGCCTCACCGCGAGGTCGGTGAAATTCACGTTGCCGATCACCATGCCGAGCGGCGGCATGATGATGTCTTCGACGAGCGAGCCCACGATCTTGCCGAACGCCGCGCCGATGATCACACCGATGGCGAGATCGACGACGCTGCCCTTCATCGCAAATTCTTTGAATTCTTTGCCGAGACCCATGGCTCACCCCTGGCTTGTCATTGAAGTGCGGGCGAGCTTACGGCAGCGCAACGCGACAAGGCAAAGCGCGGAACTGGCTGCGCTCCCAAATGCGAAACGGGCGCCCTGAGGCGCCCGTTTCGCAATGCTTTGCAGCGTCGACTTACTTCGAAGATTTCTTTTTCTTCTTCGGAGCAGCGGCTTTTTTCTTCTTCGGCGCGGCGGTCTTCTTGGCTTCCTTGGCAGCGGCGACCTTGCTGGCCTTCTGCGCCTTGGCAGCCTTTTCCCGCACCTTCTTGGCTTCGGCCTTCGCCTTCTTGTCGTCCTTGCTCTGGGCCGCATCGACCTTCGGCTTGTCGGCTTTCTTCGCCTTCTTGTCTTCCGGCGCGGCATCGACGGCCACCGGAGCCGAACGCTCGACCAGCTGCATCAGCGCCATCGGGGCGTTGTCGCCCGCGCGCGGCGCCATGTGCAGGATGCGCGTGTAGCCACCCGGACGCGCCTTGAAGCGCGGACCGATGGTTTCGAACAGCTTGGTGACGATCTCGGTGTCACGCAGGCGCGCAAAGGCGAGACGGCGATTGGACTCGCTGTCTTCCTTGCCGAGCGTGATGAGCGGCTCGACGACCCGGCGCAGTTCCTTGGCCTTCGGCACCGTGGTGCGGATGGTCTCGTGACGCAGCAACGACACCGACAGGCTGCGCAGCAGCGCATGTCTGTGAGGCGCGTTGCGCGACAGCTGGCGACCGGAAAGGTGATGACGCATTTAACTGATTCCTGACTATTAAATCATGCCGCGATCGGCATCGTGCTTGAGGCCGGCCGGCGGCCAGCCATCGAGACGCATACCGAGCATGAGCCCGTGGCTCTGCAGCACTTCCTTGATCTCGGTGAGCGACTTCTTTCCGAGGTTCGGGGTGCGCAGCAGCTCGACTTCCGTGCGCTGCACGAGATCGCCGATGTAGTGGATGTTCTCGGCCTTGAGGCAGTTGGCCGAACGCACGGTGAGCTCGAGCTCATCGACCGGGCGCAGCAGCAACGGGTCGAACTGCATTTCAGAGACCTTGGTCGAAGCTTCTTCTTCGCCCTGCAGGTCCACGAACACCGACAGCTGATCCTTGAGGATGCCGCCGGCGCGACGGATGGCTTCTTCCGCGTCGATGGTGCCGTTGGTTTCGATGTCGATCACGAGTTTGTCCAGATCCGTACGCTGCTCGACGCGCGCGGCATCGACCATGTACGTCACGCGACGCACGGGCGAGAACGAAGCGTCCAGCTGCAGGCGGCCGATCGGACGACTCTGCTCTTCGAACGCGGCGCGATTGGCAGCCGGGCGATAGCCACGGCCGCGCTCAACACGCAGCGTCATCGTCAGTTCACCGGCCTTCGTGAGGTTCGCGAGCACCAGCTCCGGGTTCACGACTTCGATGTCATGGTCCGTGTGGATGTCGCCGGCCGTCACCGGGCCCGGGCCCTTCTTCGACAGACGCAGCTCGGCGCTGTCGCGCGTGTGCATCTTGAGAGCGACCTGCTTCAAGTTCAGCAGGATGTCGACGACGTCTTCCTGCACGCCTTCGATCGAGGTGTACTCATGCAGCACGCCTTCGATCTCGACTTCCGTGATCGCGGCGCCCGGCATGGACGACAGCAATACGCGACGCAGCGCGTTGCCGAGCGTATGGCCAAAGCCACGCTCGAACGGCTCGATGACGACGCGCGCCTGGCGCGGGGCCGTCGGCTGCACTTTCACGACTCGGGGCTTGAGAAATTCGCTGACTGATCCTTGCATAACTACCTCTGGCGCTCGCGCGCCACTTTCAACCCGCCGAAGACGGCGGGTCCGAGAAAATCAATTACTTCGAATAAAGCTCGACGACGAGGTTCTCGTTGATGTCCGGCAGGATCTCGTCCCGTCCCGGCACCGACTTGAACACGCCGCGGAATTCCGTGCCGTTCACGTCCACCCAGTCGGGCAGACCCACCTGCGTCGCAATCTGCATCGCGCCCTGGATGCGCAGCTGCTTCTTGGCCTTCTCGCGCACGGTGATCACATCGCCGGCCTTGCATTGGTACGAGGCGATCGTGACGCAGCCGTCGTTCACCGAGATCGACTTGTGCGACACCAGCTGGCGCGCTTCGGAGCGCGTCGAGGCGAAGCCCATGCGATACACCACGTTGTCGAGACGGCACTCGAGCAGCTTCAGCAGGTTTTCACCCGAGGAGCCGGTGCGGCGCGCGGCTTCCACGTAGTAATTGGAGAACTGGCGTTCCAGGACCCCATACATGCGGCGTAATTTCTGTTTTTCACGCAGCTGCAAGCCGTAATCGGACAGACGCTGCTTGCGCTCGCCCTTGATGCCGCCCGGCGGCACCTGGAACTTGCACTTGCTCTCGAGCGGTTTGACGCCGCTCTTCAGGAAAAGATCCGTGCCCTCGCGACGCGAGAGCTTGCACTTGGGACCGGTGTACTTTGCCATCTGTAGTTGTCCTGCTTAAACGCGACGCTTTTTAGGCGGGCGGCAGCCGTTGTGCGGAATCGGCGTGATGTCGGAAATGCTCGTGATCTTCAAGCCGCAGGCGTTCAGGGCACGCACCGCGGATTCGCGACCGGGGCCGGGACCGCCGACGCGGACTTCGACGTTCTTCACGCCGTGTTCCTGCGCCGCGTTGCCGGCCTTTTCAGCGGCCACCTGGGCCGCGAACGGCGTGGACTTGCGTGAACCGCGGAAGCCGCAACCGCCCGAAGTCGCCCAGGAAAGCGTGTTTCCCTGGCGATCGGTGATCGTGATGATGGTGTTGTTGAACGACGCGTGCACGTGCGCGATGCCGTCGAGCACGTTCTTGCGCGCCTTCTTCGGCTTCTTCGGGCCACCTGCCTGCGCGGCGCCTGCGGCACCCGCGGCCGGCGCGGCTTCAGCTTTCTTTTCGTCTGCCATGTTCTATCTAGCCTCTTAAACCTTGCCCGGAGGAGCGTTCAACTTCACTGCCTGCTTGCGCGGGCCCTTGCGCGTGCGCGCGTTGGTGCGCGTGCGCTGGCCGCGGACCGGCAAACCCTTGCGATGACGGATGCCGCGATACGCGCCGAGATCCATGAGACGTTTGATGTTCATGGAGTTCTCGCGGCGCAGGTCGCCTTCGACCGCGGTCTTGGCGAGCGCCGAGCGGATCGCGTTGACCTCGACTTCGGTGAGATCTTTCACCTTGGTCGTGGGGGCGATGCCCGTCGAAGTGCAGATGTCCTTCGCGCGCGAGCGGCCCACGCCGAAGATGTGCGTGAGGCCGATGACGACGTGCTTGTTCATCGGAATATTGATGCCGGCAATGCGAGCCATGTTCGTTTCCTACCTGTAACTCTTCTCAGCCCTGGCGCTGCTTGTGGCGCGGGTCCGAGCAGATGACATAGACGACGCCACGACGGCGCACGACCTTGCAGTTCTTGCAGATTTTCTTGACGGAGGGACGTACTTTCATTTTGGAAAACCTTGTTAGCCTTGCGGCGCGCCACTGCGGCCGTAACCCATCAGATTCGCTTTCTTCAGGAGCTGCGGGTAGTGATGCGACATCAGGTGAGCCTGAAGCTGCGAGAAGAAATCCATGGCGACCACGACGACGATCAGCAGCGACGTGCCGCCGAACACGAAGGGCACGCCACCCTTGACCACCAGCAGTTCGGGCAGGAGGCACACCGCGGTGATGTAGACGGCGCCCCACAGCGTGAGTCGCGTCAGCACCTTGTCGATGTAGTCGCCGGTCTGCTGACCGGGGCGGATGCCGCGAATGAAGGCGCCCGACTTCTTGAGGTTGTCGGCCGTCTCGCGCGCGTTGAACACCAGCGCCGTGTAGAAAAAGCAGAAGAAGATGATCAGCACGGCATAGGCCGCGATGTGCGCCGGCTGGCCGTAGCCGAGCGTCGCGGAGAAGGTTGCGAGCGCGTTGCCCCACCAGGTGTTGGTGTTCTGACCTGCAAATCCGGCAATGGTCGCCGGGAACAGCAGCAGCGACGAGGCGAAGATCGGCGGAATCACGCCCGACATGTTGAGCTTGAACGGCAGGTGCGTGGTCTGGCCGGCGTACATGCGGCGGCCGACCTGGCGCTTCGCATAGTCCACCGGGATGCGACGCTGGGCCCGTTCGACGAACACGCAGAATGCGGTCACACCGAGCACGACGATGATCAGGACGATCGCCAACAGGCCCGACATCGTGCCGTCGTTGATCTGGCCGATGGTGCGGCCAATGGCGCCGGGGAATCCGGCCACGATGCCGCCCAGGATGATCATCGATATGCCGTTACCCACACCACGCTCGGTGATTTGCTCGCCGAGCCACATGAGGAACATGGCGCCGGTGGTCATGGTGATCGTGGCGGTAAACAGGAACTGCGGTCCGGGCGCCATGACCATGCCCTGCGCCTGCAGGCCGCTCGCGGTGACGAACGACTGGAACAGCGCCAGGCCGAGCGTGCCGTAACGCGTGATCTCGGTGAGCTTGCGCCGGCCGGACTCGCCTTCCTTGCGGTATTCCATCCACTGCGGCACCACCATCGCCATCATCTGCACGATGATCGACGCGGAGATGTAGGGCATCACGCCCATGGTGAAGATGGACAGGCGCTCGAGCGCGCCGCCCGAGAACATGTTCACGATGCCGAAAATGGTCTCGGCATTGTCCTTGAAGAAACTGGCCACACGCTCGGGGTCGATGCCCGGCACGGGAATGTACGTGCCGATGCGATAGACGATCAGGCCGCCGATCAGGAACAGCAGGCGATTGCGTACGTCGCCGAAACGCGCCGCGTCGCCGAAGACTGATGCCGGGTTTTGTGAGCTGTCTGCCACGATGGTCTGGTTTTCCTTGGCCTTTATTCCTGAGCCTTGGTCTTGGCCTTCAGTTTCTCGGGCTTCGGCTTCTCAGGCAGGGCCTCGACCGTGCCGCCGGCCTTTTCGATGGCCTCGCGCGCACCCTTGGTGGCGCCAATGCCCTTCAAGGTGACGGCTTTCTTGATCTCGCCCGAGAGCACGACTTTCGCCTGGTCGGCGAATGTCGGGATGATGTTGGCGTTCTTCAAGGCGGCAAGGTCGATCACGGTGCCTTCGACCTTGGCGAGCTCGTCCAGGCGGACTTCCGCGCTCAGAGCCTGCATTTTCGAGCGGAAACCGACCTTCGGCATGCGGCGCTGAATGGGCATCTGGCCGCCTTCGAAGCCGACCTTGTGGTAGCCGCCCTTGCGGGCGCGCTGGCCCTTCACACCGCGGCCGCAGGTCTTGCCCTGGCCGGCTGAAGCGCCACGTCCCACGCGCAGGCGCGTCTTGCGGGCGCCATGGGCGGGTTTCATCTCGTTCAAACGCATGGTCATGTGCTTACTCCGAAACCTTCAGGAGGTGCGAAGCGGCGCCGATCATTCCGCGGTTCTGCGGCGTATCGGCGACCTGCACCGTCTGATGCGGGCGGCGCAGGCCCAGGCCTCGCGCCGACGCAGCAATGCTCTTCAATTGGCCCGCCAGGCTCTTCACCAGCGTGACCGTGATCTGTTTGTTTGCCATGAGTGCGTGATCGTGGCTTACGCCAGGATCTCCTCCAGCGTCTTGCCGCGCTTGGCGGCAATGGTCTCCGGCGAATTCACATTCGCCAGCGCGTTGACCGTGGCACGCACCACGTTGATCGGGTTGCGCGAGCCGTAGCTCTTCGCGAGCACGTTGCGCACGCCGGCGCACTCGAGCACCGCGCGCATGCCGCCACCGGCGATGACGCCAGTACCGTCGGACGCGGGCTGCATGTACACGATGGTCGCGCCGTGCTCGCCCTTGATCGCGAAGTGCAGCGTGTCGTTCTTGAGCGCCACGTTGACCATGTTCTTGCGGGCCTGCGCCATGGCCTTCGAGATGGCCACCGGCACTTCACGCGCCTTGCCGAATCCGAAGCCCACGCGGCCGGCGCCGTCACCGACGACCGTCAGCGCGGTGAAGCCGAACTGACGTCCGCCCTTGACCACCTTGGCCGTGCGATTGACTGCAACCAGCTTCTCGAGGAACTCGTCCTGCGCCTGGTTCTTGTTTTCGGGTCGTGCCATGTTGTTAGGTCCTGTTAAAACTCTAAGCCGGCTTCACGCGCGGCATCAGCCAGCGCTTTGACGCGGCCGTGATACATGAAGCCCGCGCGATCGAAGGCGACCTTGGTGACGCCGGCGGCCTTGGCGGCCTCGGCGATTGCGGTACCCACGGCCTTGGCCGCATCCACGTTGCCGGTGCCCTTCAGGCCCTTGGCAACCTTCTCCTGCACGGTGGACGCCGCGGCGAGCACTTTGCCGCCCGAGGAGTCGAACACCTGCGCGTAGATGTGCTGCGGAGTCCGATGAACCGTGAGGCGGGCAACGCCCAGCTCGCGGATCTTCATGCGGGTCTTGATGGCTCGGCGCTTGCGCCGGTCTTTCTTGGTGATCTGCATATGAGTGCCGAAGAATTACTTCTTCTTGCCCTCCTTCATGACGATCTGCTCGCCTGAGTAGCGCACGCCCTTGCCCTTGTACGGCTCCGGCGGACGAATGCCACGAATCTTCGCGGCGACCTGGCCGACCTTCTGACGGTCGATGCCCTTGATGATGATTTCCGTCTGGCTCGGCGTTTCCATCGAGATGCCATCCGGAATCGGGAAATTGACGGCGTGCGAGAAGCCGAGCGTGAGACCCAGCACCTTGCCCTGCACCGCCGCGCGATAGCCGACGCCGACCAGCTCGAGCTTGCGCTCGTAGCCCTTCGAAACGCCCGTCACCATGTTCGCGAGATGCGCGCGCGTGGCGCCCGCGGTCATGCGGTCATTCGGCGCGACGAACTTGACGGCCAGTTTCTTTTCCTGGCTTTCGACGCTCACACCGTTGGCGACCGTGATGGACAGCTCGCCCTTGGCGCCCTTCACCTTCACCACGTTCGCGGCAATGGTGGCGGTGACGCCCTGTGGCAGATCGACCGGTCTGTTTGCTACTCGGCTCATAAATTCTCTACCTGGTTAGGCCACGATGCAGAGCACTTCGCCGCCCTGACCGATGGCCCGCGCCTGTTTGTCCGTCATCACGCCCTTCGGCGTGCTGACGATGGCGGTTCCGAGACCACCCTGGATTTTCGGCAGTTCGCTCTTGCTGCGATAAATGCGCAGGCCGGGACGCGAGACACGCTCGAGGCGGTCGATGACGGGGCGGCCTTCGTAATACTTCAGCTCGATCGTCAGGGTGTGCTTCGGGCCTTCGCCCGCGGTGTGGAAACCGGCGACGTAGCCTTCTTCCTGCAGCACCTTGACGAGCGCGGTCTTCAGTTTCGACGACGACACTGACACATCGGGCTTCCGCGCCAGCTGCGCGTTGCGGATGCGGGTCAGGAGATCGGCAATGGGATCGGTCATGCTCATGCCATTCGCTCCTACCAGCTCGCCTTGGAAACGCCCGGCAACTCGCCGCGCGCAACCGCTTCACGGACCTTCACCCGCGCAAGGCCGAAGCGGCGATACACGCCGCGGGAGCGGCCGGTAATCGCGCAACGGTTGCGGCCGCGGCTCGGGCTCGCGTCGCGCGGCAGCTTCTGCAGCTTCGCCTGCGCGTCGACACGCACCTCGGGGGAGGATCGGGGGCTGCGAATGAGCTCTTTCAACTGAGCGCGCTTCGCCGCGTATTTCTTCACGATCTTGGCGCGACGCTTCTCGCGCTCGACCATGTTTGTCTTGGCCATACCCTATGGTTCCTTACTTGCGGAACGGGAAATTGAAGGCGCTGAGCAGGGCACGACCCTGCTTGTCATCCTTCGCCGTCGTCGTAATCGTGATGTCCATTCCCCGGAGCTGATCGATCTGGTCGTACTGGATTTCCGGGAAAATGATCTGTTCCTTGATGCCGAGGCTGAAATTGCCACGGCCGTCGAATGAGCGCGGGTTGATGCCGCGGAAGTCACGGATGCGGGGAATCGCGATCGTCACGAGACGATCGAAGAACTCCCACATGCGCTCCCCGCGCAGCGTCACCTTCGTGCCGATCGCGAGGTTCTCGCGCACCTTGAAGGACGCGATCGACTTCTTCGACATGCACAACACGGGCTTCTGCCCCGTGATCTTGGTGAGATCGGCGACGGCGGCGTCCATGACCTTGCGGTCGGCCACTGCCTCGCCCACGCCCATGTTCACCGTGATCTTGGAGAGCTTCGGGACCTGCATGGCGTTCTTCACGCCGAGGTCCTTGGTGAGCTTCGGGATCACCGTCTCTTTGTAGAAATCTTTTAACCTGGCCATTGCTGCCTATTCCTGTTGAGAACGACGCCCTCAGGCGTCGATCACTTCGCCGTTCGACTTGAAGAAACGCACGCGCTTGCCGTCATTCAACTGCTTGATGCCGACGCGGTCGGCCTTCTTCGCGCCCACGTTCCAGATCGCCACCTTCGAGATGTGCAGCGGCATCGTCTTGTCGACGATCGCGGCTGCAATCTGGCGTTGCGGGTTAGGCTTCTGGTGCTTCTTCGCCTTGTTGATGTTCTCGACGGTGACCTTGTCGCCATCGACGACCAGGACGGTGCCCTGACGGCCCTTGTCCTTGCCCGACAACACGACGACCGTGTCGCCTTTGCGGATCTTGTTCATCGCTATTTACCTCAGAGCACTTCAGGCGCGAGCGACACGATCTTCATGAACCGCTCGGTGCGCAGTTCGCGCGTGACGGGTCCGAAGATGCGCGTGCCAACCGGCTCGAGCTTGGTGGTCAGGAGCACCGCGGCGTTCGTGTCGAAGCGCAGCAGCGAACCATCGGCGCGACGCACGCCCCGCCTGGTGCGCACGACCACGGCGTCGTACACCTCGCCCTTCTTGACCTTGCCGCGCGGAATCGCGTCCTTGATGGAAACCTTGATGACGTCGCCGACCTGCGCATAGCGACGACGGGTACCGCCGAGCACCTTGATGCACATCAGCGTGCGGGCGCCGCTGTTGTCAGCGGCGTTGAGCATGGTCTGTAACTGGATCATTGCGCGCTCGCTTTCTCGACGACCGAGACCAGCTTGTACGACTTGCGGCGCGACAGCGGACGGCACGGCGCGATCGACACGGTGTCGCCTTCGCGGGCTTCCTTGTTTTCATCGTGCGCCAGCAGCTTGGTGGTGCGGCGAATGAACTTGCCGTAGCGCGGATGCTTGATCAGGCGCTCGATCTCGACAGCAATGGTCTTGTCCATCTTGCTGCTGACCACGATGCCGGTTAACGCGCGGCTCGGCTTTTTGACTTCGACTTTGTTTTCTTCAGTGGCGCTCATTTCTTGGCTCCCGCAACCTTGGCAACTGCCAGCTGCTTCTCACGCTCCACGGTCTTCAGGCGCGCGATGTTCCGCTTCGCCTTGCCGAAATCCGACGACTTGACCGTCTGTCCGCTCGACGCCTGCATGCGCAGGCTGAACTGCTCGCGGCGCAACTTGATGAGGTCGGCGCGGCTTTCCGCGGGTTCCTTCTTGCGCATCGCCTCGACGATGCGGCGAATTTTCTCGGTCATCAGCGGACCTGCCGTTTCACGAACATGGTGGACACCGAGAGCTTGGCGCCGGCGAGACGGAACGCTTCGCGCGCCGTCGCCTCATCGACACCTTCGATCTCGAACAAAACCTTGCCGGGCTGCACTTTCGCCACCCAGTACTCGATGTTGCCCTTGCCCGCGCCCATGCGGACTTCGAGGGGCTTCTTGCTGACCGGCACGTCGGGGAACACGCGGTTCCACACCTGGCCACCGCGTTTGACGTAGCGGGTCATGGCGCGGCGCGCGGCTTCGATCTCGCGCGCCGTCATGCGGGCGCGGCTGGTCGCCTTCAAGCCGAATTCACCGAACGACACCTTGCTGCCGCGCTGGGCGAGGCCGGTGTTCGTTCCCTTGAACTGCTTGCGATATTTCGTGCGCTTGGGCTGAAGCATGGACATAAATTTGGGACCTGTTTAAACAGCCGGTGGCGGTGCCGGAGCAGCCGCTGCAGCAGCGGCGGCAGCGCTCGCGGCGGCGCCCTGTGCAGCCTGCGCGGCCTGCGCGGCTTCAACGTTCTCTGCCTGTTGGGCGAGCTCGGCCTTGTCGAACACTTCGCCTTTGAAGATCCACACCTTCACGCCGATGACGCCGTAGGTGGTGCGGGCTTCGCCCAGGCCGTAGTCGATGTCGGCACGAAAAGTATGCAGCGGCACGCGGCCTTCACGGGCCCATTCCGTACGCGCGATTTCCGAGCCGTTCAGACGGCCCGACAGCCGCACCTTCACGCCGAGCGCACCCGAACGCATGGTGCTCATCACGGCGCGCTTCATGGCGCGGCGGAACATCACGCGCTTTTCGATCTGCTGCGCGATGCCGTCGGCGACCAGCTGCGCATCGAGCTCGGGCTTGCGGATCTCCGCGATGTTGAGGCGCACGTCGGTCGGCGGCAGCTTGAGCATCTTGGCCGTCTCGGAGCGCAGTTTCTCGATGTCCTCGCCCTTCTTGCCGATCACGATGCCCGGACGCGCAGTCTGGATCGTGATGTTGACGCGCTTGGCAGCGCGGTCGATGAGGATCCGGCTGACCGAGGCGTCGGCGAGCTTGGTCTTGAGGAACTGGCGCACGCGGTAATCCGTATGCACCTGGATCGGGAACTGCTTCTTGCTCGCGTACCACTTGGACACCCAGTCACGGGTGATGCCTAAGCGAATGGCAACCGGATTGACCTTTTGACCCATGACTTACTCGTCCTTCTTGCCATCGCCGACGGCGACGGTGATGTGACTGTTGCGCTTGATGATCTGCGTGCCGCGGCCCTTGGCGCGCGCGCCGAAGCGCTTGAGCACCGGGGCGGCATCGACGTGGATCAACGTGACCTTGAGGTCGTCGACGTCCGCGCCCTTGTTGTTCTGCGCGTTTTCCACGGCCGACCACAACACCTTGTAAACGAGGTCCGCGCCTTTCTTCGGCATGAACTTCAGCGTGTTGAGCGCCTTGGACACGTCCGCGCCGCGCACGGTGTCGGCCACCAGGCGGCACTTCTGCGGCGAGATGCGCGCGTATTTCAGTTTGGCTGTCGCTTCCATCTAACTATCCGCGGCGTTAAGCCGAGGCCTCGACTTTCTTGTCGCCCGAGTGCGCCTTGAAGGTGCGCGTCGGCGAGAACTCGCCCAGCTTGTGGCCGACCATGTTTTCGGTGATCAGCACCGGAATGTGCTGACGGCCGTTATGCACGGCGATCGTGAGACCGACCATGTCGGGGATGACCATCGAGCGGCGCGACCAGGTCTTGATCGGCTTGCGGTCGCTCTTGGCGGCGGCCGTCTCGACTTTCTTCAACAGGTGAAGATCGACGAACGGACCTTTTTTCAGTGAACGAGGCATGGCAGATCCTCTTAACGAATGCGGTTCTGGCGACGCTGCACGATCATGCTGGTCGTACGTTTATTGCGGCGCGTCTTCAAGCCCTTGGCGTTCTGGCCCCACGGGCTGACCGGGTGCGGATTGCCCTGGCCGGACTTGCCTTCACCACCACCGTGCGGGTGATCGACCGGGTTCATCGCCTGACCGCGCACGGTCGGGCGGATGCCGCGCCAGCGCTTCGCGCCGGCTTTGCCGTACACGCGCAAGTTGTGCTCGTCGTTCGACACTTCGCCGATCGTGGCGCGGCAGTCGACGTGCACCTTGCGGCTCTCGCCCGACTTAAGGCGCAGCGTCGCATGGATACCTTCGCGCGCGGTGAAGCTGGCCGAATTGCCGGCGCTGCGCGCCATCTGGCCGCCCTTGCCGGGCTTCAACTCGATGTTGTGCACGATCGAGCCAACCGGGATATGGCGCAGCTGCATGGCATTACCGGACTTGATCGCCGAATCGGCGCCCGAACGCACTTCATCGCCAGGGGCCATGCCCTTGGTGGCGAGAATGTAGCGACGCTCGCCATCCGCGTACTTGATCAACGCGATGTGGCTGGTGCGGTTCGGATCGTGCTCGATGCGTTCGACCACGCCCTTGATACCGTCCTTGTCGCGCTTGAAGTCGATGTGACGGTACTTGTGGCTGTGACCGCCGCCCTGGTGGCGCGTGGTGATGCGGCCCACGTTGTTGCGGCCGGCATTGCGCGACTTCGCGGAAGTCAGCGGCTCGTACGGCCCACCCTTGTGCAGGTGCGACTTGTCGAGCTTCACGACAAAGCGTGTGCCCGGCGAGGTCGGTTTCATCTTGATGACTGGCATGTCTAACTACCTTCAGACCTTGAGCTTGGCTTCGTAGTCGATCGTCTGGCCCGGGGCGAGACGGACGTAAGCTTTCTTGATGTCCTGCGTACGGCCTTTCATCTTGCCGAAATTACGCGCCTTGCCGATCTCGTTGACCAGGTTCACTTTCGCAACCTTCACGCCGAACATGAGCTCGACCGCAGCCTTGACGTCCGGCTTGGTCGAGTCACGCAGCACGCGAAACGCGTACGAGTTGTTGTTCTGCATCGCGAGCGAAGTCTTCTCGGTGATGTGCGGGGCGATCAGGATGTTGATCAGCTTTTCCTGGCTGGTCTTGCGCTCGGCAACTACGACCTTCGCCTTCTTCACGACCTTCGCTTTCTTGGCGGCCGGCTGGTCGGCGCTGACCTTGACGTCGTCGGCCTTGCTGTCGGCTTTTGGGGCGACTTTCTTGGCGGGGCTCACTGCAGTTTCTCCTCGATGAGTTTCACGGCAGGGACGGTGATCAACACCTTGTCATAGCTCACGAGCGACAACGGATTGAGCAGCGACACTGGCAGCACCTGCACGTGCGCCAGATTGCGAGCGGCCATGAACAGCTTCTCGTCGATGCCCTCGACGATGATCAACACCTTCTGGAGGCCGAGCTTCTTGAGCTCGTTCGCGACCAGCTTGGTCTTCGGCGCATCGACCGTGAATGCCGGCGTGACGATCAGGCGATCCTGGCGGACGAGCTCCGACAGCATCGACTGGAGCGCGCCGCGGTACATTTTCTTGTTCACTTTCTGCGCGAAATCGCGCGGCTTCGCGGCGAACGCACGACCACCGCCGACCCAGATGGGCGAGCGGATCGAGCCGGCGCGCGATGTGCCGCCGCCCTTCTGCGGGCGCGGCTTGCGGCCACCGCCACGCACTTCGGCCTTCGTGAGCTGGGCTTTCGTGCCCGCACGGCCGCCGTTGCGGTAGGCCGTGACGACCTGGTGCACCAGCGACTGGTTGAATTCCTTGCCGAAGGTTTCGTCGGAAACCTTGAGCGCGGCGCCACCATTGATGACTTTGAGTTCCATGTGTGCCGCCAATTACTTCTTGTTGGACGTGCCGGGGTTTACTTTGGCCGGCGCGATCTTCTTGCGATTCTTCTGGCGCATCGCCTTCACCGACGGACGCACGATGACCTGGCCACCTTCCGCACCCGGAACAGCGCCGCGGATCAGGAGCAGGTTGCGCTCGGCATCGATCTCGACGACTTTCAGATTCTCGGTGGTGCGACGCATGACGCCCATGTGGCCCGACATGCGCTTGCCCTGGAACACGCGGCCCGGCGTCTGGCGCTGGCCGATCGAGCCCGGGGTTCTGTGCGACACGGACACACCGTGCGATGCATGGTGGCCGGCGAAGTTGTGACGCTTCATCGTGCCGGCGAAGCCTTTACCGATCGTGGTGCCCGTCACGTCGACGATGGCGCCCACTTCGAAAATGCCCGCTTTGATTTCGCTGCCCACGGCGAGGTCAGTGCCTTCCTTTTCCGTGAGTCGGAATTCCACCAGCGAGCGGCCCGGCTCGACATTCGCTTTCGCGTAGTGACCGGCGGCGGCTTTCGACAGCAGCTGCGGACGCTTCTTGCCGTAGCTGACCTGGATGGAGCGGTAGCCGTCCTTGTCGACGGACTTCACCTGAGTGATGCGATTCGGCAGCACTTCGATGACGGTTACCGGAACCGTCTCGCCCGCATCGGTAAAGATGCGAGTCATGCCGGCCTTGCGGCCAATTAGAGCAACGCTCATGACTATCCTCTCGTCTAACTATCGCAGTCGCTTGCGCGACTGCGTAAAAACTAAAACGAGGGAGCACTGGAGGACGCGGCCGCAGAATTGCGCCGCGATGCTCGAGTGGTCTTGGATTTGAGCCCGAAGGCCCGCCCAACCTCGCCCGATTTCGCTGGAAATCAATCGCTTGGTCTCAAAGCTTGAACTTGGGGACCCCGCGAAAGGGCGCGCAGTATATGCAGCGACCTTTTGCATCGCAAGCCCGGTTTCCCCGCGCGGGCGAGGCGGGCTCAGGTCGTGGATGCTTGCTCGCGGCGCGCGCTGCCCAACAATCAATCGCCGATAGAATGCCTTTTCAATCAAAGACTTATGTAAAAGCGCCACTCTATATATATGGACCATGGCCTGCCTGGCCGGGTCGGCGACAGGCCTAGACTGCCGCCGATGCAGTCTTCGCGTCGCGCTTTCCCGCTCCTTCGCCCGCGCGCGGCCCTTGCGGCGCTCGTTATCGGCGCCTTCCCGGCGTCCGGGCTCGCCGGCCAGGCGCCGTCGGAGCAGCCCGCGCCGTCGCTCCCCGCCGCCAAACCGGCGGACCATCCCGCACCAGTCGTCAACGAGGTGGTGGTTACCGGCGAGCGCCCCGCGGTCGAAACGCGGGTCGACCGTAAGATCTACAACCTGTCGCGCGAATTGCAGGCCACCGCAGGATCCGCGGCCGACGTGTTACGCAACCTGCCGTCGGTCAGCATCGACATCGACGGCAATCCCAGCCTGCGCGGCGATCCGGGCGTACTGATTCTCATCGACGGCCGGCGGGCGCCGCAGTTCAACAATGACGATCGTGGCACGGCGCTGCAGCAGCTAGGCGCCGACAGCATCGACCGGATCGAAATCATCCCCAACCCGCCTGCCAACTTCAAACGCGACGGCTCGGCTGGGATCATCAACATCATCACGAAGCGCCCGTCGGGCTCGCACACGGCTGCGGCACAGGCGAGTGGCGGCAGCCGCGGCAGGTACAACCTCAGTACGAGCCAGGGAGCGCAGTGGGGAAAGCTGAGCTTGCGTGGCTCCGCGGGTCTGCGCCACGACTTGCGCATTCGTGACATCGAGAGCCGGCGCATCGTGCGCGACCCCGCGTCGGAAGCCGTTCTCTCCGACCGGCAGTTCGAAGCCGCCGCCGAAAACGATCGCCTGTCGAAGACCATCACGCTCGGCGCGGACTACGACATGAGCGCTGTCGACCGTTTGAGTGCCGAAGGCAGCTACTTCCGCCGCGACGCCGATGCTTCGTTCGACGACAGCACCCTCGTGCTCGATTCAGGCGGCTCGCCAACTAACCAGTTCGACCGTAGCCGTCGTGAGCGCGAACACGAGTACGGCAGTTCCGCGATGCTCCGTTACCATCGCGCCGGCGAGAGCGACGGCGATGGCTTGTCCATTTCCGCGGAGCGCTCCGAGTATTCGGAACACCAGCCGCTGCGGTACACGAACACGTATTTCATTCCGGTCCAGGCACCGACGTCCCAGAACCAGGTCTTCGATGAAGGCGAAGTCACGCGCGAATTCAGCGTCGACTACGTGATGACGCTGTCCGCGAGCAGCAAGTTCGTGTCCGGCTACGACCTGCAGCGCGACGACAATGCGTACGACAACCTGCAGACCATCCCGGTGAATCTCGGCGGCGTGGGCGCGCCGGATCCGGACTTCACCAACCTGTTCAAGTACGACCAGACGATTCACGCAGTGTATGGATCGTACGAACGGCCACTCGGTCGCTGGACCGTGCTCGCTGGCCTGCGGCTCGAGCAGACCGACATCAGCACCAACCAGGTGACGAGCGGCGCGCACAGCGGCCAGGATTATTTTCGCGCCTATCCCACGCTGCATTTCGCCGACAAGCTGAATGAACAGCAAATGCTGATGTTCAGCTACGGGCGCCGCATATCGCGTCCGCAAGGCAGCCAGAACCTGAATCCATTTCGGAGGCAGCAGGACGCCGCCACGCTGCGCGAGGGCAATCCCGATCTCGCACCCAGCGAAATCGATTCGCTCGAAGCGGGCTGGTCGTACAACGAAGGACGCACGTCGCTCGGCACGACGCTATACGCGCGTCGCGACCGCAACAACGTCACCTACGTCTCGACGCCCATCAGTCCGACCGTGGTGCTGATCAGGCCGGAGAACCTGGGCGAGAGCGTTTCGGGCGGACTCGAGCTCACCGCGTCGGGGCGCCTGGGGAAGCAGCTCGACTACAACTTCAGCGGCAATGCCTATTACAACGAGATCGACGCCAGCAACCTCGGGTTTGCGGGCACCCGATCGGCGTTTGCCTACGAGGCGAAAGCGGCCTTGAATTGGCGCGCGAGCGCGCAGGACACGCTGCAGATCAACCTGGGCTCGTCCGGAAAGCGGTTGACGCCACAGGGATATCTGCGCGGCAATACCGCACTCGATCTCGGCTTCCGTCACCAGCTCCGGCCTAACTTCTCAATCACCGCGACCGTATCGGACGTGTTCGCGAACCGCCGCTTCGAGTCGGTTCTCGAAACACCGGAGTTGTCGGATTCGACCAGGATGCGACAACCCGGCAGGATCGTGTATGTCGGCGTGTCCTGGGTACTGGCGGGCGCAAAGCAGGAGCAGGACGAGAATTTCGAATACGGTGAATAGAGTCCTTTTTTCTACAGGATGAATTCCACCTGCGCCCAGAGCTTATCCGTGGTGCGCGCAACGCCGGGAACCCCCTGCTGGTAGTCGGCGTACTTGAGGATCACGTTGAACCGCTTGTACTTCGCGGCAATCGACGTGTCCCACTCGTGGCCGTAGTCGGCCGAGATGTGTTCGGCCGCATAGTCGTGGTAGCTCACGATGAAACCAAGCGTGTCCAGCTTCGCCACGGCCTTGAGCGTGGCGCTGAGATTCAGATACCTGTCTTTGATGCCGTTTGGCGGTG
>Ga0193752_1000727_pt1 | contig 30030 bp, 27 predicted proteins | sample H1c1metaG_FD_144924 | JGI IMG/M metagenome (GOLD analysis project Ga0193752, IMG submission 144924) | Soil microbial communities from a riparian zone of the East river system, Colorado, United States - H1c1 | ecosystem: Environmental > Terrestrial > Soil > Riparian zone | place: USA: East River... | reverse complement strand
GCCTTATGCCGAGCGTTTCGATAGCCGCGCTCGCGGCTTCGTCCGCCTCGTCGATGACGAACATGGCGCAGATGTCGTGATAGAGCGATGCAACGCCCGCCGCCGATACGTCGTGGCCGAGCTCCGCCATCATCTTGTCGGATGGCCCTTTCAGCGACTTGCCGCCGACGAGCGGACAGACCGCAACAACATCCGCCCGCCGCTTGCGCAAGGCCCCACGAACGGCGGGCACCGCGAGGATGGGGCCGATGCTGATCAACGGATTGCTCGGCGAGATGACGATGCCGTCCGCCTCCTCGATCGCCTCGATCACGCCGGGTGCAGGGCGCGCGCGCTCGACGCCTTGAAAAGCGATCGCCTTCAGGCGCGGTTCGCAACGCCGGCGCACGAGATAGTCCTGCAAGTGCATGCGGCCCTCGTCGGTGTCCAGCATGGTCGGCACGGCATCATCGCTCATCGGCAGCATGCGCGCGCGGACGCCAAGCGCGGTGCGGATCGAGTCCATCGCCTGCGACAGCGTCGCGCCGTCCTGCAGCAGCGCGCTGCGGTGGATATGGGTCGCAAGATCGCGGTCGCCGAGCTTGAACCACACCGGCCGGTCGTATCGCGCAAGTCCTTCGGCGACGCGGAAGGTTTCGCCGGCGATGCCCCAGCCGCGTTCTTCATTCACCACGCCCGCGAGCGTGTAGGTGATGATGTCGGGATCGGGCGACACGTGCAGGCCGTGCATGACGATGTCGTCGCCGGTGTTGACGATGATCGTGAGATCAGCCGGGTCCATCACCCGGTACAGACCGAGCAGCAGCTTCGATCCGCCAACGCCGCCGGCGAGTGCCGCGATCTTCATCGGCTAGTAGCCGACGCCGACCGGCACATGTTTCGCACTCAACCGCTCGACCGGCAGACGCTCGTCCGTGTCCGGTTCGGCAAAGACCTTGCGGATTTCATAAGTCGTGTAACGCTCAGCGGGCACGCGGCCGATGCTGCGGATCAGGCTGCGCAACTCGCCCGGCAGTACGGATTCGCCGTAATCGGCGCCCGCGGCCTTGGAGATGCTTTCCTCCATCAGCGTGCCCGAGAAATCGTTGGCGCCCGCTTCGAGGCATGCGAGCGCGCCGTCGAAGCCGAGCTTCACCCAGGAGACCTGAAGGTTCGGGATGTGATTGTTCAGCAGCAGACGCGCCAGCGCATGCACGATCAAGTCTTCCGAGAACGACGCGCCCGCGCGTGCTCCGCCCTTCTGATAGAGGCGCGTCTCCGAATGGATGAAGCCGAGAGGCACGAACTCGGTGAACCCACCGGTGTCCTTCTGGATGTCGCGCAAGAGGAGCATATGGTTGACCCAATGATCGGCGCGCTCGGTGTGCCCGTACATCATCGTGCAGGTCGACGGGATGCCGAGCCCGTGGGCCGCGCGGATGACTTCGATCCAGCGGCCGACCGTGAGCTTGTTAGGACTGAGATCGCCGCGCACGCTGTCGTCGAGGATTTCCGCCGCCGTGCCCGGAATGCTGCCGAGCCCGGACTCTTTCAGGCTTATCAGATGGTCGCGCAGCGAGAGCCCGGTCTTCTCTACGCCGTACGAGATTTCCATCGGCGAATAGGCGTGCAGGTGCAGATCGGGCAGCTGCGAATGGATCGTACGCAGCAACTCCGCGTAGTAGCGGCCATCCAGATCGCGCGGTAGACCACCCTGGATACAGACCTCGGTGGCGCCGAGCGCAACGCCCTCGCGGCACTTGGCGAGCAGCGTCTCGTTGGAATGGAAATACGCGTCCTTGGCCTTCGGTCCGCGCGAGAACCCGCAGAAGCCGCAGCCGACAATGCAGATATTGGTGAAGTTCAAATTCCGGTTCACGACATAGGTGATGGTCTCGCCGATTTTGCGCCGGCGCATTTCGTCGGCGACCTTCACCAGCGCGAACAGATCGGAGCCTTTGACGGTCGCGAGCATCATGCCGGCCGCGAAATCGAGCTCGCGGCCTTCCAATCCGGCTTCCAGCACGCGTGCAATCGCCGGAGTCGCCTGCGACAGCGCCTGCTGCCACGACACGTCCCGCCAGCCTGGGTCCATCGCCTTGGTCATGGTTCAATTCGCACGCGCATAGCAATCGGCATCCAAATGGCGGTTGAGTGATGAGCGAACCTGTTCATCCACGAACTCGGGCCGCTTGGCAAATTCGGGATAGATGGCGAGCCGCTCCCTGAGTTCGAAGCCGGCGTCCGCCGTCCGCTCGTCCAGCATCGCGATCTGCGGCCACGCGGCTTCGGGATTGATGAAGTCGCGGGTGACGGGCGAAATCCCGCCCCAGTCGTTCAGGCCAGCCTCAAGCAGGCGGGGATAATCGTCCGCGACCAAATTGGGTGGTGACTGCACGTTCATTTCGGGCCCGAAGATCAGCCGCGCCACCGCGAGGGTGCGCAGCAAATCGTCGAGCGGCGGCTCCCCCGCCTGCGCCATGCGCGTGTCGGCCTTGGCGCGGAAGGGTTGGATCAGCACTTCCTGGATATGACCGTAACTGTCGTGCAGGCGCTTGATGGCGAGCAGCGAGTCCACACGCTCCACCGGCGTCTCACCGATGCCGCTCAGGATGCCGGTCGTGAAGGCGATCTTCTGCCGTCCGGCCTCCTCGATCGTGCGCAACCGCAACGCAGGCGCTTTGTCAGGCGCGCGCCAGTGCGGCCCGCCCCGCTGCTTCAGCCTCGGCGAAACATTCTCCAGCATCAACCCAAGGCTGACATTGGACTGGCGCAAGCGAGCGAGGTCGGCCGCGCCCATCACGCCGGGATTGGCGTGCGGTAAGAGGCCCGTCTGCTTCAGCACCAGCTCGGTCATCGCGGCGAGATAATCGAGTGTGCGTTCGTAGCCGAGCTTGTGCAGGGCCTCACGCGCTTCGGGAAATATCCGCTCCGGCTGATCGCCGAGCGAAAACAAAGCTTCCTTGCAGCCAGCCCGTACGCCCGCTTCGGCGACAGCAAGCACTTCGTCCGGCGTCATGTACGCAGCGACGCCCAGTACAGGATCGGCGCGGAACGTGCAGTATCCGCAATAGTCGCGGCAGAGATGGGTGAGCGGGATGAACACCTTCCGCGAATAGGAGACGATCCGTCCTTTGCCGCGGTTGCGCAGCCGCGATGCCGCTTTCAGCAGCCGGTCGAGATCGGCATGTTCGATCAACTCCAACGCGTCATCGCGCGATAAATCCACGTCCCCCAACGCGGGGAGGTCGAAACGCCGCAGCGCGTCAGCGCGAGGCGGTTCGGGTGGGGGGAGTTTTGTTGGCGCTAAAGGCACGCCTACTCCTGCCGGACATTCTTGCTGAAATCGTAGTTCACGCTGCTTTCGCTCTCGAAGCGCCAGCGCACCTGATCTGCCTTCCATTCCCCGGCAAAGACGTCGCGCAGGAACCGCATCTGCGCGGTCCAGCCGGCGTCGGCCTGCGGCTTGCGGTAGCGGCCGGGCATGGTGTCGTTGAGCCAGCCATGCGGCGCGCCGGCATAGAGGTGCATTTCATAAGACTTCTTGTGGCTCTCTAGCGCATTGCGCAGCCGCCGCACATCGTCGATCGAGATCAAATGATCGTCCGAGCCGAACGCGGCGAACACGGGGCAGGGCAGGGCGGCGATGATGCCGTCGAATCCCTTCGGCTGTAGGGCTGTGACGTCCCACTCGCGCGGTGCGGCCGCGCCGTACCACAGCACCACCGCCGAAATCTTCTGCTCGGCCGCGAACACCAGCGGATGCCGTCCGGTCTGGCAGTATCCCGCGACCGCAATCTTGCTCAGATCGGCGGCCGGGTGGCCTTCCAGAGCGGTCAGCGCCGCCTTGATCAGCTGCACCGACTCGGGATCGGAGAGATCGTAGCGCGAATTGCCCGCGTTCAGCGTCCGCTGATCCGCATGCTTGAAAAAGAAATTGGGCGCCAGCGCCAGCACGCCGTCACCCGCAGCGCGCAGCGCCAGGTCCTTGCTGTGCTTCACCAACCCATAGCGCTCGTGCATCAGCACAACCACCGGGAATGTGCCGGGCCGATCGGGTCGCGCCAGGAACGCCGGCATGCCGCCGGGGCACATGATGTCTTCGCTGCGGACTGCTGCTTGAGCCATCGATCCCTCCCGTCAAACCGTCATCAGCGAGACCGCTTCATCGACCGTCATCACGCGCGCCATGCGCGGGAACACCCGGTCCATGAAGAACTCGTGATTGTTGCCCCGCGACGAATAGCAGGCGTCGCGCACGACGACGATACCGTAGTCGAGATCGCGCGCCGCGAACACGGTGCTGGCGATTCCGACATCAGTCGAGCCGCCCGCGATCACGATGGTATCGATGCCCCGCACCTTGAGCTGAAGATCGAGATGGGTCTGGAAGAACGAGCTCCAGCGCTGCTTGGGCACCATGACGTCGCTCTTGGCCGGCGCGACCTCCTTGGCGATCTCCGCCGCCCACGAGCCGGCATGGAAATGAGGCCGGATCGGCTTGTCCGCGCTGCCGCCCGGATTGAGGTCCATGTCGGTGTCGGTCAGCCGATCGACCGAATCCGAGCCGTCCGGCGCATGCGCGCCCGCAGGGTAGAATGTCGTGAGCCCCCCGCGCCGCGCGCCTTTAAGCAGGCCTTCGAGATTGGCGATGATGTTGCGCTTGGCCAGGAACTCCTGCTTCGCCGGGTTCTCCGGATGCAGATACCCATTGAGCGCATCGAAAAGCACCAGCCCGGTGTGGCTGGCGCCCAGATGTTTTTCCAGCCGCGCAATCTTCGCCATGTTTCCCCACTCTCAATGCAGTGACAATGTTCTCAGCCGCGCGACGATGTTCGGCGGCGTGCGGTAGGCATCCTCCAGAACGCGCTGGATCTGCGCGCCGGTGCGCGGATTGTCCACGCCGAGCGCCATGCGGTTCGAATCCGCCAGAAACGCTGCGTCCTTGAAGGTGTCCTCGAATGCCTTCCGCATAATCGCCACGCGCTCGGCCGGAACACCCGGCGGCATCAGATAGGGCCGGCCCATCGTGACCTGCGCAAGACCCGCTTGCAGCAGCAACTTATCGTCGGGATCGGTGACGAGATCGAGCGCGGAGGGCACGTTCGGCAGCGCCGGCTCTTTCTCCAGCCCGTATTGCAGGATCAGCTTGATATTGTTTTCCGTCCGCCATTTCGGCCGGGTTGCGTTCAGCGTGTTGTAGAACAGGCTCGGAAAACCGTCGACCTCGCCGCGCTCCATGGCGAAATAGACCTCGTTCTGTCCGGGATAGCCGACGACGATCTTCATCTTCGTGCCGAGCGTTTCGTTCAGCAGGCGCGCATAGAAGCTCGGCGTCGAGTTGGCCCCAGACGACCCCACCGTGATCTCGCGGCGCTTCAGATCGTCGATCGTGTTGACAGGGGCTGTCCGCCAAACCGCGATCAGCCCCACTTCGATGCTGGGCGAGCCGAGCCAGTTGAATTTCGTCGAATCGTACATCGCCTCGCGCGTGCCGAGCAGCGGCTCGAACGGCAGGTTGTTCTGCACGCCCGCGATGGTGGTGCCGTCTTTCGGTGCGGCGCGATAGAGATAGTTCATCGCGACGATACCGCCTGCGCCCGGCATGTTGTTCACCACGACCCTCGGATTGCCGGGAATGTGCTTGCCCAGATAGCGCGCGATGGTGCGGCCCATGATGTCGTAGCCGCCGCCCGCGCTGGAGCTCACGACAAGCGTGATCGTCTTGCCGCGATAGAAATCGGTTTGTGCTATGGCGGCAGACGCGCATAGCACAAGCGCCGCGCCAAGCGCGACGGCAATGCCGTGAACACGCCCGATCCTCAATTCGACCTCCCCCTTGCGGGGAGGTCGAAGCGCCGGAGCGAAGCGAAGCGCTTCGGGTGGGGGGCGGGCATCAACACGAGCGAGCCATGTCCTAATACGGCCGTGTCGTGCCGTTGACCGTGGTGCGCAGCATCAGCCGGCGCTGATCGGCGGGAAAATCGGTGCGCGCATGGCTCGAGCAGCGATTGTCCCAGAGCAGCAGATCGCCCAAACGCCACACATGCTCATAGACGAACTCCGGCTTCTCCGCGTGGTCGAACAGCGCGTTCAGCAGCTCATCGCTTTCCTTCGGATCCATGTCGACGACATGCATGGTCATCAGCCGGTTGACGTAGACGGCCTTGCGCTTGGTCTCCTCATGCGTGCGGAACACCGGATGGACGAATTCGTTGTACGCTTCCGTGCCGCCGCCGCTGCCGCGCTGCTGATTGCCGTAATTGTAGTGATGCAGTGCCCGCTTGCCTTCCAACCGGTCGCGCAGCTTCTTGTCGAACGTCTCATACGCCGCATAGCCGCTGGCGAATAGCGTGTTGCCGCCATGGGTCGGGATCTCCACCGAATAGAGCAGCGTCCCCTTGCTCGGCACTTCGCGATGGATCATGTCGTGATGGAACATCATCTCGCCGTCGGGGAGCGCGCCGATCGGCTCGCCGTTCTCGCGGATGTTCGAGATCAGCATGATGCCCGGCAGCACACGCGAGAACCCCGGCGGGTGGTACTTCGCCGGCCGGCTCAGCTCGCCCAGCTCCCCGAAATACGACGTGGCCCGGATCAAATCTTCCTGAGACAGAGTTTGCCCCGGAAAGATGATCACCAGATGGTCGAGCCACGCCTGATATATCGCCTTGACGGTCGCCTCGTCCGGCCGCTCGCGCAGATCGACGCCGCGGATTTCCGCGCCGATATGCTTGGTCAGCGGCACGACTTCCAGTTTCGTCTTGGTCATGAGTGTCATGGAGGCCTCCCTACGCAGGCCATTGATTTCCTTTGTGAGATCGATTGTAGGCCAGCCGGGCTCGCGTTTCCAACTCCTCGGCCTCAGTGCGCAGCGGGTCGTCCCCTGATCATATCCGCGGCCTTTTCCGCCATCATCAGGACGGTCGCGTTGATGTGAGCGGAAACGAGATCGGGCATGGCCGAGGCATCCACCACACGCAGCCGCTCGGTGCCCAAGACCTGCATCTCGGGATCGAGCACGCAATCTTGGGTCGTGCCCATAGGGCAGGTGCTCGCGGGGTGATGGGCGGTGATGACGGTCTTCTTCAGCCAGGCGTCGATCTCGGTATCACTCTTAACCTTGTCGCCGGGGGACGTTTCCTTGCCGCGATAGGGATCGAGCGGCTTCTGCATCGCCACCTCGCGTGCGCGTTTGAAGCCATCGCGCAGCTTGGCGAGGTCGTCCGGGGCCGATAGCAGATTGAACATGATCCGAGGATGCGCGCAGGGATCGGACGAGGGGAGCTTCACCTCGCCTCGGCTTTCGGGATGCAGCAGTGTCGGACGGATGCCGTAGCCGTCGACATAGGCGCGCCTCAACAGCGGAAACCACAGATGCGCGTTCGTCGGCGCGCCACGGAACATGAACTCGATATCGGGCACGGCAAGCTCGGGACGTGTCTTGATGAAGGCGTGCAATCCCCCGGGCACGACGGTCGCAACACCCGTACCAAAGAGATGCGCGCTGAGCATCCCCATCGCCATCCGGTCGAAGCGCATCGCGTCGCGGAACGGCCCAGCGCTCGGCCGGCTGTACATGATGAGCGCAGCGGGGTGGTCCTGAAGCTTTTGTCCCACCGGGAGATCGAGCACCGGTGTGACGCCCACCGTCTTCAGATGCGCCGCTGGTCCGATGCCCGAGAGCATCAGGATCTGTGGCGTGTTGAACGTGCCGCCCGAAAGGATGACTTCCGTCACCGCCGTCGCGCGGATCGTCTGCCCGTTTTGGAGATACTCGACGCCGGTCGCCGTCGTTCCCTGCATCAGCACGCGCGTCGTCAGCGCGCCGGTCTCGACGATCAGGTTGCGCCGCTTCAGCACAGGTTTCAGATAGGCCGCGGCCGCTGACGAGCGGCGTCCTTTGTGGATCGAATACTGGCTGCGGCCGAAGCCCTCGTGGCTGCCGGCGTTGTAGTCCTGCACATGCGAATAGCCGGCGGCTTTCGCGGCTTCGATCCAGGCCGCATACAGCGGATCGTTCGTCCGCGCCCACTCGACGCCGATGTGGCCGTTCGCGCCGCGCCACGCGTTCTCGCCCTCCTCCCAGCGTTCGACGCGTTTGAAATAGGGCAGCACGCCGTCATACGACCAGCCGAGCGCGCCTTTCTGCGCCCAGCGGTCGTAATCCGCCGGATCGCCGCGCGTGAACGCCATCACATTGATCGAAGATGAGCCACCGAGCACCTTGCCGCGCATCGCCTCGATGCGGCGTCCGTTCAGATGCGGCTCGGGCTCGCTGTCATAGCCCCAGTCGAACATGCGCTTCTTGTGCATCAGGCCGAGGCCAAGCGGGATGTGGATGTAGGGATGACTATCCTTGCCGCCGGCTTCGAGCAGCAGCACGCGCGCCCCTTCATCCTCGCTCAGCCGATTGGCCAGCACGCATCCGGCCGAACCTGCGCCGACGATAATATAGTCGTAGGCTTTGTCCACGTGGCTCAGCGCACGAGCTGCGCTGCACGCTGCACGATCGGTCGCGGCGCGCTGTAGCCCGTCTTCAGCAGCGCCTCAATTTGCGCGCCGGTCAGAGGATCGATTTCCATTTGCAGCTTGGCGGCATCGGCGAGGAAGGCCGGGTCTTTCAATGTCGCCTCGAAGGCCGCGCGCAGGATCGCTACACGATCGGCAGCAACGCCCGGCGGCATCGCGAAGGGCCGGCCCATTTCCTGCCGGATCAGGATCAGCTCCAGCACGCGTCTATCGTCCGGATTGCTGATGAGATCGAGCGCGTTCGGCACATCAGGCAAATCGCGCAGCTTCTGCAGCCCGATCTGCACGATGATGTTCACTTTGCGATCGCGGAACCAGTCGGCGTGCATGGTCCTGAGCGTCGAATAGGACAGTCCGCACACGCCGTCGACCTCGCCCCGCTCGAGCGCCAGCGTTGACCCCGAGCCCTCGGCGTAGCCGCCGATCACCTTGAATTTCGTGCCGAGGAATTGATTGAGGATTTTCGGCACGATCGAGGAGTTGCCGCCCGCACCCGACGCGCTGACCGCGACCTCTCTCGTCTTCGCCTGCTCGATGCGCGTGATGGGGCTCCCTTGCCAGGTGACGCAGATGTTCTCGAGCTTCCCGATGCTGCCGATCCAGTTGAGCTTCTGGGCGTCGAACCGCGCGGCGGTTTCGCCGAACAGCGGCTCCATCGCGGCGCCATTGGTGAGCGCCGCAAACGTGAGCCCATCGGGTGCGCTGCTGTTGTAGAGCGTGTTCGCCGCGATCAGCCCGCCCGCGCCCGGCAGGTTCCTCGGCACGATCACCGGATTGCCCGGAACGTGCTTCGTCATGTGGCGGGCGAGCGTGCGCGCATAGGTGTCGTAGCCGCCGCCGGCCCCGCTCGCGATCAGCATCGAAACCTGCTTGCCGCGATAGAACGGCGCAGGCGGCGCCTGCGCGATCGCGCGCTCCGTGACTGCAAACATGAGCAACACTGCAAACAGCGCCACGAGCATAAACCCATACCTACCCCTTGCGGGGAGGTCGAAGCGCCAGAGCAGAGCGGAGGCGCTTCGGGCGGGGGGCGTTCGATGTTCTCGCGGAGACGCCATATCCCACTCTAGCCCGGAATCATCTCAGACAGCAGCCGCCCATAACCCGGCACCGGATGGTTGACCGTCAGGCGACGCTGGATTTCCCAGCACCGCGCGGGCACCGGATGCAGCACCGGCACGCCGAGGTCGCGTTCCAGCAGATCGATGATCCCCATCACCCGCCAGCCGGAACCCAGGAGATAAATTCCCTCCGCCTCCTTGCGATGCTTCAGGAACGCCTTCTTCACGTGGGAGTAGACCAGTTCGGGCGACAGGTTCCCGACCTCCTTGAACGGCACGTCGATCCCCTCCATGGCGAGCACGTCGAAACCGGCATCGACGAAATACTTGCCAAACGTGTCGTTGATGCTGCCGGAGAAGTATGACGCGCCGACGAAGCGCTTGACCTTCAGCGCGTGCAGAGCGCGGATGTGGTTCGTGCCCGACGTGAACACTGGCGTGCGGTATTTCTGCTCCCACTTCTTGATCAGCTCGGCCTCGCCCGCATAGCCGAGCACCATGAAGGGTGGCGCGCCCTCCGGGTGGATCAAATCCACCTCGTGCTCCGCGAGCTTCGCGATCATCGGCTCATAGCTTTTGAGGATCGTGGTGAATTCCTCGCGCGCGCCACGCTGGATATCGAGGAAGAGCGGGATGATGCCGATGCCTTCGGGTAGGATGCGGCACAATTCCTCGACCGAACCGGGACGCATGGTCGGTTTGATGTTGCCGACCACGCCGCGCCAAGATGTAAACGCCACTGTGAACCCCTATGCTGGATGGGGCTCGAAATTAGGCCTTTTGCGAGGCCGAATCCAAGCCTTGTTGGCGGTTCGTTTCCTTGTATAACCCGGCCGCGGACCGCTAAAGCAAACCCATGGCATACCGAGTGACCGTCGATACCGGGGGCACATTCTCCGACTTCGTCTATCTGAACGAGGAAACGGACGAGGTCACGGTTGCGAAGCTGCCCTCGACCCCCGACGACCCCTCGCGCGCAATCCTCGCGGGCGTCGAGGTGCTGTTGCACCGGGGCGTCGCGCCGTCCGACATCTTCTATTTCTGTCACGGCACAACGGTCGGGACCAACGCGCTTCTGGAAGGAAAGGGCGTGCGCGCCGGACTTCTGGTCACGCAAGGTTTTCGCGGCATCTACGAGGTCGCCGAGCAGTGCCGGCCGCATGGCTCGGCCATCTTCGACATTTTCTACGATCGCCCGCCGCTGCTGGTGCCGGAGAGCCGCACGGGCGAAGTCGCAGAACGCATATCCGCGCAAGGCGAGGTGCTGCTGCCGCTGGACGAGACCGCGTTGCTCGCAACCATTCGGGATCTGCGCGAACAGGATGTGAAATCCGTCGCCGTCTGCCTGCTGTTCTCGTTCCTGAAGCCGGAGCACGAGGAGCGCGTGCGCGCCATCATCGAAGAGGAGATGCCGGGCGTCGCGGTTTCGCTCTCCTCCGACATCGTGCCGCAGATCCGCGAATATTACCGCCTCTCGACCACGGTGATTAATGCGTATCTCGAGCCGATCCTGGCGCGCTACATCGCCAATCTCGAGTCACGTTTGGCCGAGGTTCGCGTGAAGACGCCGCAGAAATACATCATGCAGTCGAACGGCGGCATGGCGACGTTTTCGGCAAGCGCGAAGAAAGCCGTGGCGACTGTCCTGTCGGGACCTGCGGGCGGCATCACCGCAAGCGTGCAGACCTGCCGCACCACGGGATTGAAGAACCTCATCACCTTCGACATGGGCGGAACGTCCTGCGACGTCGCGCTCATCAAGGACGGCGAGCCCTCGGTGCAAAGCCGCGGCAAGATCGAGGGCCGCGATATCGCGCTTCCCATGATCGACATCAACACGGTAAGCGCGGGGGGCGGTACGCTAGCCCGCGTGGACCGCTTCAGCATTCTCGAGGTGGGCCCGCAGAGCGCCGGTGCGATGCCCGGTCCTGCCTGCTACAGCCGCGGCGGTACGGAACCGACAATCACCGATTGCAATGTCGTGCTCGGCTATATCGGCGAAGACAATTTTCTCGGCGGCAAGATGAAGCTCGATTCCGCCGCGGCCTATCGCGCGGTCGAGACGCATGTGGCGAGGAAACTGTCGCTCAGCGTTGAGGACGCTGCCGAAGGCATCGTCCGCATCATCGATGTGAAGATGCAGGAGGCGATCAAGGCCATCTCCACCATGCGCGGTCACGATCTCTCGGACTTTCAGCTGTTGGCGTTCGGCGGCGCGGGGCCGCTGCACGCAGCGCGGATCGCCAAAGAGCTCGGCATGGCGGGCGTCGTCGTGCCGCTCTATCCGGGCGTCTATTCCGCCATGGGCCTGCTCATGTCGGACGTGAAGCACGACTACATCCGCTCCAAGCTGTCGCCGCTTGCGAAGGTCACCGAAGCCGCAATCGCCAAAGTGTTCGACGAGCTTCAAGCCCACGCGTTGCGCGATCTGACAGCGGAGAATTTCCGCGACGATCAGATCGGCATCGAACGCGCGCTCGACATGCGCTACGCCGGGCAAGGTTACGAGATCACGGTCGCTTGCGACGCAGAGCTTGACCTTGTCGCGCTCCGCCGCAAGTTCGACGATAGTCACAAGCAGATGTTCGGCCACACCGCGCCCGAGGAACCGGTCGAGATCGTGTCCTATCGCTTGCGCGGGATCGGCCGCGTGCCGCCCGTAAAGCTGCCGAGCTATCGTCGCCAGGGTCTCTCGCTGAACGACGCCCTGCGCGAGACGCGCAAAGCCCGCTTCGGTGGCGTGACGCTCGATTGCCCGGTCTATCAGCGCGACCGCCTGGATGTTGGCGTGAGTTTGGAAGGCCCCGCCATCATCGATCAGCTCGACGCCACGACCGTCGTTCCCCCGGGACAATCCGCGCGTGTCGACGCGTTCAAGAACATCCTCATCAACGTGGAGGGCGCGTGATGGCCCCGACCGGACAAGCGAAGCTTGGCGCGATCGACATCGAGATCGTGAAAGCCTCGCTTTCCGGCATCGTGCAGGAGATGCAGAATTCTCTCTTCCGCACCGGCTTCTCGACCATCGTGCGCGAATCCCAGGACGCCTCCTGCGCCATCATGGACGCACGCGGCGATGTCGTCGCGCAACACGTCGTTCTGCCGCTTCACATGGGCGCGTTCCCCGCCTGCTGTGGTGCCGTGATCAAAGCCTATCGCGGCGACATTGAAGACGGCGACGCCTATCTGATCAATCACCCGTATGAAGGCGGCAGCCCGCACGCACCCGACATGGCGGTGATCACGCCGATCTTTGTCGAGCGCGAGCTGATCGGTTTCTGCGGCTCGATTGCGCACAAGAGCGACATCGGCGGTCCCGTCCCCGGCTCGTGCTCGGGCCAGGCGCGCGAGACCTTCAACGAGGGGCTGCATCTGCCTGCCGTGCGCTATCACCGCGGCGGCCAGCGCAGCATCGAGATCGAACAGATCATTGCCGCCAACAGCCGCACGCCGGAGCTGGTGCTTGGCGACATCCGCGGTCAGGTCGGCGCAGGCCGCCTCGGAGAGCAGCGCGTGCGCGAGCTGATTGCAAAGTTCGGCAAGGCCAATTCGCTGGCCGTCTTCGCCCGGCTACTGGAGCTCGCCGAAATCAAGATGAGGAGCGCCATCGCCGAATGGACGGATGGTCGCTTTGAAGCCGAGCGCTTTGTCGACGACGATGGCATCGATCTTAACCAGCCTGTGCGCATCCATGTCGTGGTGGAGAAGAAGGGCGACTCCATCCACTTCGATTTCTCCGGTTCCGCCGATCAGACCAAGGGCCCGGCCAATGTGCGCCCCCCGCTGGTCAGAGCGGCGGTCAGCTATGCGCTGATCTCGCTGGTCGATCCGCTGATCTTCATAAATTCCGGCATCATGCGTTCGTTCACGATGACGACGCGCGAGGGAAGCGTGCTCAACCCGCGCTTCCCCGCACCGGTCAACACCTACAACGCGACCGTCCATGCCATGGTGGAGTCGCTGTTCTCGGCGCTCTCGCATGTGGTGCCCGCGCGCGCCCGCGCCGACGGCTGCGGCAGCCGCTCGATCATCATCGGTGGACGCTCGACCTCGGCCGGCAAGGCGTATGTGCAATACGAGATCGTCGGCGGCGGCGCCGGCGGCCGCGCCAGCAAGGACGGTGCCTCGGGAACCTCGGTCAATCAGAGCAACGCCAAGATCGCTTCGATCGAGATCATCGAGAGTGAATTTCCGACCCGCGTACTGCGTTTCGAACTGATCAAGGATTCGGGCGGCGCGGGCGAATTCCGCGGCGGGCTCGGCATACGGCGCGAATACGTCAATCTCGCCGATGCGCGGTTTTCCATCCGCTCGTCCAAGCACGTCATCCCGCCCTTGGGCGCGGCCGGCGGCGGCGAAGGGCGCACGGGCGACATCATCATCAATCCGGGCACGGAGTCCGAGAAACATCTTCCAACACGTTACGCGGACTATCCGCTGAAATCGGGTGACGTGTTCCGGCTCGACACGCCAGGCGGCGGCGGCCTGGGCAACCCACGCCAACGTGATCCGAAGGCCGTGCTCGCGGATGTGATCGAAGGCTACGTTTCACCCGAGGCGGCCTCGCGCGACTACGGTGTCGTCGTCACGCGCCAGGCGCGCGACTGGCTCGTCGACGAAGAAGCAACCGCCGCCCTGCGCGGAAAAGAATCTGCAACACGGAGGAGTTGACATCATGAGCGTGAAACACACCGGCATCGTCGGGCTCGGCGCGATGGGCTATCAGATGGCGCGGCACATGGTGCTGAAGGGCTTCGACGTTGCGGGCTATGACGTCGCGGCCGAAGCGATGACCCGCGCCAAGGCGGCCGGGATCAAAACCGTGGCCAGCGTCGCCGATGTCGGCGAGAGCGCAGAGGTCGTTATCGTCATGGTCGCGACCGACAAGCAGGTCGAGGATGTGGTCGTCAATTCCGGTCTGCTCAACCGGTTGAAGACGGGCTCCGTCATCTGCATCTCCAGCTCGACCTCGCCCGAAACCGCGAAGGAAATGGAAACCATCTGCGGAAGGCGCGGCATCGGGCTCCTCGACACGCCGGTCGTGCTCGGCCAGGAAGCCGCCGACACCGGCACGCTCACGGTGTTTTGTGGCGGCGAAGCTGCATCGTTCGAGAAGGCGAAGCCCGCCCTCTCCGCGTTCGGCGCCAAGGTGATGCATGTCGGCCCTTCGGGCATGGGGCAGCTCACCAAGACCGCCAACAACATGCTGCTGTGGGCGTGCATGGCGGCCAATTACGAGGTGCTCAGCTTCGCCAAGAAAATGGGCGCAGACATCCCGAAGCTCGTGGATGCACTGCAATTCTCCAGCGGCGCCAACTGGTCGCTTGAACGCTGGGGCCGCAGCACAGCCAAGTGGGTCGAGAAGGACATGGACGTGGCGCTCGAGCTTGCGCAGGACGCCAAGGCGCCCGTGCCGCTCTCCGCCCTCGTCGACCAGCTGATGAAGGGCATGAACCAAGCCAAGATGCAGGCGCTGCTGCAGTAAGCCCCCTCATGCTGAGCCTGTCGAAGCATGAGCGAAGCACGCGCAGCTGGCGCCATGACGAATATGCCGCCACAATGCGCGCGCTCACGCGTGGAGGAACAGGTGAGGTTCTTGCCCCTGAAGGTTCTGGCGTTCTCCGCCCTTGCGGCGGCGGTGGGTCTGTTCTCCGCCTCGGCACCTGCCGCGCCAGCACCCGCGCCGCAAAAGCTGGTCCCGCTGAAAGTGGCCTATGACGGCTACTCCATGACCACGGCGCCGATGAACTACGCGGTGCAGAAGGGCATCTTCAAGAAGCACGGGCTCGACGTGACCATCAGCTATGTCGATGCCGGTACGACGCTGACGCAGGCCGTCGTCGGCGGATCCGTCGGCATCGCGCAGAACGGCTATACGCCCGCGGCCGCGGCGGCGGTTCAGGGCGCGGACATCGTCTTTATCGGCGGTATCTCGAACCAGCTGCCGTTCCAGCTCGTGGTGAAAAGCAACATCCGATCCGCCGCCGATCTGAAGGGCAAGAAGATCGCGATCTCGCGCATCGGTTCGTCCACCGACATCGCGGCCACCTACGTGCTGCGCCATCTAGGTCTGAACCGCAGCGACGTCGCGATCCTGCAATTGGGCGGCGAAGGCACGCGCACGGCGGCGATGCTGTCGGGCCAGATCGACGCCTCGCTCGAGCAATATCCGCGCACCGGCGAGCTCGTGGCCAAGGGCTATCGCGTGCTCGTCGATTGCTTGGAGATCGCGGTCGACTATCCCAATACGTCCTATGTCTCGACGCGCGCCTTCATCCAGAAGAATCCGGACGTCGTGAAGCGCTTCCTGATGGGCATTTCCGAAGGCATCCACGAATTCCGCCAGAACAAGGACGAAGCGCTCCGTCTTACAGCGTCGTTCCTCAAATCCGCGCCGGGGCCCGATCTGGACAAGGCCTTCGACGTCTTCACGACGCGCGTTTATCCGGATATCCCGCGGCCCTCGCTCAAGGGGATCGGCATCGTGCTCGACGAGATGAAGGCGCGTGTGCCGAAGGCAGGCCAAGTGAAGCCGGAAAGTCTCATCTACACCGCTCCGTTCGACGAGTTGGAGAAGGAAGGCTTCTTCACGAAGCTGAACTAGGCGGCCAGATTATGGATGCAGCACGCCGACCCAAGCTCGAAGCCTTCAGGTGCTCGACGGCATCGATCTCAAGCTCTTCGAAGGCGAGCTTGTCGCGATCGTCGGACCGTCCGGCTGCGGCAAGTCCACCTTCCTGAACGCGGTTGACGGTCTCGCCAAACTCAACAGCGGCGAAATCCTTGTCGACGGGAAGCGCGTCGCCGCACCCGGCCCGGACCGCGCCATGGTGTTCCAGCAGGATTCGCTCTTCCCCTGGTACACGGTGAGGCGCAACGTGATGTACGGGCTGGAGTTGCAGAGCCGGCTGGGCAAGGACGAGAGGCTCGACCGCGCCGATGCGCTGATCGATCTCGTCGGCCTCACCGGTTTCGCCGATCATTATCCGCATGAGCTCTCCGGCGGCATGCGTCAGCGCGTCAACATCGCCCGCGCGCTTGCGCCCGAGCCGGAGCTGCTGCTGCTGGATGAACCTTTTGCCGCGCTCGACGCGCAGACGCGTGAGTTCATGCAGGTCGAGCTGATGAAGATTCTCGCGCGAGCCCGCAAGACCGCGCTGTTCATCACCCATCAGATCGATGAAGCGATCTTCTTGGCCGACCGCGTCGCGGTATTTTCCGCGCGTCCTGCCCGTGTGAAAGAAATCGTCGCTATCGATCTGCCCGCCAGCCGCACGCTGGAAGTAAAGCTGCAGCCGCGCTTCCGCGAGCTCTACAACCACGTCTGGCGCCTGATCCAGGAGGAATCCGTGCGCGCAGGCTTTGTGCAGGCTGACGGAGGCGCCGCATGACGGTTGTTCCCGCCGACGAACTGGCTGCGGCGCGCGACAGCGAAGCCGACGCGCCGCCCGAACGTCCGCTGTGGAGGCGGAACGAGAATTTCATTCTCGGCCCGTTTCTGCTTTTCTGGGTATTTTCGGTGAGATCCGCTTGGGTCAATCCGCTCTTCACCAGTTCGCCGACACGCATCTTCACCACAGGCTTCGAGATGTTCCGCGACGGAAGCATCTATCCAGACCTTTGGGTCAGCGCGCAGGAATTCGTGCTCGGCTACGGACTGGCCGTCATCATCGGCGTGCCGCTCGGCATCCTGATGGGCTGGTACACACGGCTCAACGCGCTGCTCGATCCCTTCGTCAGCGCGCTCTACGCGACGCCGCGCATCGCGCTGATGCCGCTGATCATCATCTGGTTCGGCATCGACATGTCGGCGAAGATCGCGATCATCTTCCTCTCTACCGTGTTTCCGATCATCATCAGCACCATGACGGGCGTGCGCACGATGGAGCGCGATTACGTCAAGGTGGCGCGCTCGTTCGGCGCTTCCGACCGCCAATTGTTCACCACGGTGGCACTCCCCTCATCGGTGCCGCACATCCTCACCGGATTGCGGCTCGGTCTCGGACATGCGCTGATCGGTATCGTCGTCGGCGAGATGTACGGCGCCTCTGCGGGCATCGGTTACATGATGCAGACCGCGGGTGCGACATTTCAGACCGACAAGGTGATGGTCGGAATTCTCATCATCGCCGGCGCCGGTATGGCGCTCACGCAGGTGCTGAAGATGATCGAAGCGCGCTTCGACGTTTGGCGCCCCGACCACAATGTATAAACAAAAACGCCGGTCGTCCTCGGCAACAAACTTACAATGCCTTGGAGATATTGGATTTCCTTCTCGCGTTAAGCGTTTGTTAACCCGCTGCGTTCATCCTTCTTAACGAGGGGGCGCTTCCGGGGAGGAGGTGCTGAGTGGCAAGTTACAGAGACGACATCTCCGCTTACCGGCGGATCAAAGACGCTAGTCGCCCGAGGCCGGAAATCGCGGGATCCTCGAGGGTCGATGCGAGCGAGCTCCGGGCAAGAGCGGCGCGCTACAGACAACTTGCGGAGATCCTTTACGATCCGCTTGTCGTCGCGGAAGTGCAAGCGTGTGCGCGTGAGCTCGATATCGAGGCGGCGTGGATCGATAGACAAACGTCCTTCGCTGCACCGACGGTCATTCAACGCTACCGCATCGGCAATTGAAGGCTAGTCGATAGTCTGTCGCCGGTGGGCCATGGAAAGATCCTGAGCCACCGCGCGCCACCCAGCATGTCCCCGTCGCGAAACAGAGAATCCGCCCGGTGCGCCGCCAAATGGCCGGCGTCGTCGCCATGCTCGGTTATGATCCGATCGGCGTCTGTCGACAGGGGAAGTCATCACGGTCGCCGTCTTCGCGGCCTGCGGCAGAATCATGAGAATATGCATCGTTCCTCCCCCCTACGACGCAATAAAATAGGTCTATCACATCGTCCCGCGTAAATTTAGGGAACGCCTGTCGCACCCCTAATTTGTACCAATGTGGCACAGCGATCACAGGGTCTTTCGCTCGTCTGGCTCTGCCGGTCGCAATACGGCGGCAAGCACCGCAACGCCGGCAAGCGCCGAGGCCAGCGAACCGCCTAGGACGCCAATTCGCACCGGCGCTGCCAATTCGGCGGCGTTGAACGCCAGCCCGCCGATGAATAGGCTCATTGTGAATCCGATCCCCCCGAGCATGGCGATGCCCAGCATCGCCATGCGGCTTGCCGGCAAAGGGCGTTTCAAAATCATCGCGGCGAGCACGGCGGAAAGCGTGATGCCGATCGGCTTGCCGAGGAAAAGTCCCAGCCCGACGCCAATGGCGATCGGGTGGAGCAGTACCGCCGCATTGAGTCCGTCGAGAGGCACGCCGGCATTGGTCATCGCGAACAGCGGCATGATCGCAAGCACCACCCATGGCTTGAGCGCATGCTCCGCGGTGACGAGCGGCGAGTGACTGTCCCCTGCGCGCATTGGTATTGAAACGGCGGTCAACACCCCGGCGATCGTGGCGTGCACACCCGAGAGCAGCATGAAGATCCACAAGACGAGCCCTGCGATCCAATAGGGCCACAGCCCGCGCACGCCCATGCGGTTTAGCGCGAGCTGTCCTCCGAACACGAGCCCAGCGCACGCAAGCGCCCAGACAGTGATCCCTGCCGTGTAGAAAAACGCGATGACGAGGATCGCGCCGAGATCATCGACGATCGCCAGCGCCAGCAGGAACAGCCGCAGGTCGCGCGGCACGCGCGGTCCCAGGAGCGCCAGCACACCGATAGCGAACGCGATGTCCGTCGCCGCCGGTATCGCCCAGCCGCGGGAAAGACCGGGGCTCGAACCCGCGATCAAGAGATAGATCAGCGCCGGACCGATCATGCCGCCGGCGGCACCGATCACCGGCAGCGCCGCCTCGCGCGGGTTCTTGAACGGTCCATCGACCGTTTCCCGCTTCAGCTCCAGCCCGACATAAAGAAAAAATAGCGCCATCAGGCCGTCATTGATGAGCACGTGCAGCGTCAGATCGCGTCCGGCGCCAAACGCGGCGATACGCCCAAACGGGGTTTCCAGCAGGTCGTGAAAGGGATCGGCGGCCGGACTGTTGATGACAAGAAACGACACGAGGGTCGCGAGAAGTAGGGCATAGCCGGGCGCCGTATCGCGCGCCCACCACGTTTTGGCGGGTTGTTCATGCGAAGGAGTCAGCGCCACACCTCGTCCGCGATCTCGCGATCCTCGGTCGCCTTGATCTCGCCAGCACCAACCTCACATGGCCGGCCCGGAACGGGGAAGATGTCCGCATCGCCATGGATGAAAGCGTCGCATGACTTGGCGGAGACCGGTAGCCAATATGGCCGCCGATCCCACCTGGCGTGTACAGTTCAGGTCGCGCGAGTCGCAGCTATCTCACGCCACGCCGCGGACGCCTCGGGCTTCAGCCAGCGCTGCACAAGGCCTGCGAGCGCAGCACCAATCACCGGCGCCACCCAGAACGCCCACAATTGCTCCAGCGCCCAGGTGCCTTGACAGATGTATGAGCGTCAGCGCGAGTCCGATGGCCAGCGGCGCAAAACCTTTCGCCGCGCCCTCCGTCGTGGTGCCTAAGATTACCAAGAGGAACATGAAGGTCATCACAACTTCGCAAATCAGAGCCGCCTGCATCGAATAGCCCTGCGGCGAATGCTCGCCGTAGCCGTTGGACGCGAAACCTGCGGTGACATCGAAAGCGGGCGCGCCGCTCGCGATGGCGTAGAGCACTGCGGCCCCCGCAATGCCGCCGGTCATTTGTGCGAGAATGTACGGAATGACGAGCTTTATCGAAAAGCGCCCGCCGACAAAGAGGCCGACCGTCACGGCCGGATTGAAATGCGCGCCCGAGATGTGGCCGAAAGCATAGGCGCCGGTCAGGACCGTCAGTCCAAAGGCGAGCGAGACGCCGGCATAGCCGATGCCGACATCGGGCACGCCGGCCGCAAGCACCGCCGACCCGCATCCACCAAGTACAAGCCAGGCCGTTCCAATAAACTCAGCAGCGAGCTTGCGCGACAAATCCATGACTGCCTCCCTTAGCGCGCCTCAGTGGCGAGCGTCCGTACAACTTACATCCGTGTCGTCGGAGTCAGGGAGTGGCAATTGCCAAGCACGTGCTTTTCTTGCGCTCATGCGCGGACGCGATCGATCCATGTCTCGAAGCTCTTCATCACCTTGTGCAGGAAGTCCACCGTGCTCGCGTTGGTTAGGTGCCCGCTCTCGTCGAACAGGGCGCTCGCGTTGCCGATGTAAGCCTCCGGCTGCTGCATCGCGGGCATGTCGAGGAAGACGAGCGATTGGCGAAGGTGATGGTTGGCGCCGAACGCCCCCAGTGGGCCCGGAGAGACGCTGACGATCGCGGCCGGCTTGCCCGCGAACACGCTCTTTCCGTATGGACGCGAGCCGACGTCGATCGCGTTCTTCAGCACGCCCGGGACGGAGCGATTGTATTCCGGTGTCACGAACAGAACCGCGTCGGCATCCGCCACCTTGCTGCGGAACGTCGCCCAGGCGGGCGGCACAGCCTCTTCGAGATCGGGGTTGTAGTAAGGAAGCTCTCCGATCTCGACGATCTCCACCTTCAAGCGATCGGGCGCGAGCTCGGTCAGGGCTTGCGCCACCTTCCTGTTGAGCGAGCCCTTCCGTAGACTGCCGACGAGCACAGCGATCTTGCGAGTGGTATCCATCGTCACTTCCTTCAGTGAGTGGTAACGCGGGCGCTCGCGCCGCGTGCGTTGGCCCGCTTCTCGAGGCTGAATGCGCCGGGGCCCGCCGCAACGAGATACAGGAACAGGAAGCTGAACAGGATCGCTGCGTCGCCGCCGTTCACGGCCGGATAGACGCTGGCCGGCGCATGGAACATCCAGTAGGCGACTGCCATCTGGCCCGAGGCAATGAAGGCAGCGGTTCGCGTAAAAAGACCCAAGGCGATCAGGCCCCCGGTCGCGATCTCGATGAGGCCGCCGACGCCGAACAGGCTCAGCAACTCCTGCTGTCCGGGCTGCGCGCCTTCCGGAAATCCCGCAACCTTCACCAGGCCGTGGGCCAGGAACAGGACGCCCGCGACGATGCGCAGGGCTCCAAGAACGTGCGGAGCGTATTTCGATGTTTCAATGTTCGACATGATCGATTCCCCCAAACGGCTCTGATCTCTGTTTGAAGATGGCCCGCCCACCATCTGTTGATAATATGGCATTTCAGGAGCACACTGTTTCCAAATAGGAAACAATCTATGGAACGCTTGGACGATATACGGGCCTTCGTGTCCGTTGCAGAAGTCCTGAGCTTCGCTGAGGGAGCGCGCCGGAGGCGGCTTTCGGCTGCCCAGATATCCAAGCTCGTTGCCCGGCTGGAGGACCGCCTTGGCGCACGGCTACTCAATCGCACGACGCGCGACGTCTCACTCACCGATACCGGTCGCGCCTATCTCGACCGCGCCCGCGTTCTGCTCGACGATTATGACACGCTGCAATCCTCGGTGCGGGACCTGAAGGGGCCGCGTGGCCTGATTAAGGTCTCCGCGCCGGTCGCCTTCGGCGCAGCCCAGCTCGAACCCGCCCTCCTTGATTTCGCGCGCACCTGGCCCGAGGTGGGACTCGAAGTCGGCTTCACCGACCGCCTTGTCAACCTGGTTGAGGAAGGCCTCGATATGGCGATCCGCATTTCGCAGCTGGCCGATTCCTCGCTGATCGCGCGGCGGCTCGCGCCGGTCAGGCTCGTGACGTGCGCCTCGCCCGCCTACCTCGAGCGGGAAGGCGAACCGCAGAGTCCGTCCGACTTGGTCAATCGCGAAGTCATCGTCGACTTGAACGTGAGCGACCCCGCGCTCTGGGTTTTCGGTCAGGCGGGAAACCGCAGTGAAGTCCGCGTGCAGGGCCGGCTGCGCTTTGCCAGCGCCGATGCCTGTGTTGCCGCCGCGCGCGCCGGCTTCGGCATCGCGCGTTCGCCAGCGTTCGTCGCCGCCGAACATTTGCGCGCAGGGACCTTGCGCTCGATCCTGAAAGCGTTCGAGCCCGAGCCGCTTTACGTGCACGCCCTCTATCCCCATGCGCGCCATCTCGCGCAAAGAGTGCGCGCGCTGGTGGATTTCCTGGTGCAGCGTTTCAGCGGCGAGCCCAATTGGCATCAGGGTTGGACCTGACGCATCAGATGTTGGTCTTGGCTCCGGGGACGCCTTTCACGGGCGGCGCTCCGTTGCCGGAGATGCTGCCGGGACCCGATTGCGCATCGAGCGCATAGGAGGTCATCGACAGCGACCCCATCGCGTATCCTTCCACGAGCGCCTTGGCCGGGTGGCCGGCCGCAGCGGCGAGCCCCGCGAAATACAACAGCGGAAGGAAGTGGTCCGGCGTCGGCGCCGCGAGCGCGTAATCGGGGTGTGCTTCCATCCGCACGAGCTCGGCAGGCGTCGATGTCATCGTGGCTTTCACGGCATTGTCGAACCGCACGTTCCAGTCGAACGCGGCATCGGGCTGGGCCCGGTCCATTCGGCGCAGATTGTGGACGACGTTGCCGCTCGCGGCGATCAGCACGCCGCGCTCGCGCAACGGGGCGAGCCTTGCGCCAAGCGCGAAATGATACTCAAACGGCTTCTGCGCGTTGATCGAAAGCTGGATGACAGGGACGTCCGCTTCGGGAAAGGCGTGCACCAGAACCGACCACGTTCCGTGATCGAGACCCCAGCTGTCTGTATCGAGCCCGACCCAGTCCGGCTTGAGCACCGCGGCGACTTCCCCCGCGACGTCCGGCGCTCCGGGCGCAGGATACCGGACCGCAAACAACTCCGGGGGAAAACCATAGAAATCGTGGATGGTACGCGGCTGCGGCATCGCGGTCACCGCGGTCGCGTTGATGTACCAGTGTGCCGACACCACGAGGATTGCGCGCGGCCGTGGGACCGCCGCACCGAACGCCCGCCACGACTCCGTATAGCGGTTGCGATCCAGTGCGTTCATGGGCGAGCCGTGGCCGAAAAACACCGCCGGCATTCGCTGCTTGTCCATCGTCTCACTCTAGCGCTGTTTGCAGCTCACGAAGTAAGAATTCGTTCATTCTCGTGCATGCGTGTTAGGAAGAATTACGTGTTGAATCAGCCCCTTGCGCGCAAGCACAGCGCGATACGCAGGATCCCCGCCTTCAGGCCTGGTTCAGCAAAATTTTAGTTTCGGCGACTACTCTGAGGCGGTTCGCGGGAACTAACGCTACCAATGGGTGCAGTCCGGCGAGCATTTTAGGTTTGGAGCCCCGTTTCGCCGTGAGACGCGCTCACTCGATTGGCACGCTGCTTCTGGCCGTTACGGCCCTGATGACGCTTGTGCTGGTGACGATCTTCGCCGTCGATGCGGTGCGGGCTCTTGAGAGCGGCGATCAGGCTCGGCGCGTACCCAAGATTGTCGACATCTCGACGGACCTCTTCTTTGCAATTCAGAACTTCCGCGTCGAACGCGGAACGGTCAATACCGCGCTTGCGACGCCGGATATTGTAGCGAGCGAAGCGCAAAGCGAAATCGCAGCACTGCGGGTCCGGTCGGCGGAAGCACTCGATGGCGCGCTCGTGAAACTCGAGGCCATCAAGGTCCCGGACATCGAAGGCGTACTGGACAGAATAGAGACCTCGCGCCGGGCGCTCGACGAAGCGCGGCTAATCGTCGATGCGGCGCTGCTTCAGCTGAAACCCGATCGTCCGGCCGACAACGGGCCGAACTGGATTTCTGCTGTCAACAACACGGTGCGCGCAATCGAGAGTCTCTCCAGTTCGCTCGAAAGCGAACTCTCCCGAACCGATGCCTTCATCGCGGACATGACGCGCATCAAACAGATCGTTTGGTCCGTGCGGTCCGATTCCGGTGACGACCGGCTCTTGGTGCGCGAAGCGATGGTGACCGGCGACCGCCTGTCCGACCTCCAACGGGAAGCGCTCGCGCGCCTCGCCGGCCGGATCGAGGGCGCGTGGAAACTCGTCCAGGACGAGCGCCATCTCACGAGCACGCCGCCTCAGCTTCAGGCCGCGATCGACACGGTGGACCGGATCTACTTCGCCGGCTTCCGTCCTATTCGCGACCAAGTCGTCAGAGATCTGGCCGCGGGCAAATCCGTCTATATCCCTCCGCGCGAATGGCTCGAACTGTCGACTCCCGGGAGGCAGGCGTTGTTCATGGTCTCCAAGACCGCCTTCGATCTGGCAGGCGCACATGCGCTCGCGGAGGCGCGGGCGGCTGAGCGGGAGCTTTATGTCGCAACCCTGTTCGTCGCGCTCTTTCTGGCGATAGGTGCTTTCACCGGAACCTATGTCTTCAGACATGTGGTGCAACCGATCGCGCAAATCACGCGGACGATGGGACTCGTGGCGGACGGTGATCTGTCGTGCGAGATTCCGCACCAGCATCGCACCGACGAGATCGGTTCGCTGTCGCGCGCGCTTGGCGTGTTCCGCGATACCGCGATCGAGCGGCAGCGCCTGCAAGTCGCAAAACTCGCGGCCGAAACCGCAAACCGCACCAAGTCCCAGTTCCTGGCCAATATGAGCCACGAGTTGCGAACGCCGCTCAATGCCATTATCGGGTTCTCGGACCTCATCCAGAGCCGGATGTTCGGTCCGATCAGCGACCGCTATCGTGATTATGCCCTCAACATCCTGACCAGCGGCAATCATCTGCTCAGACTGATCAACGACGTGCTCGATCTGGCCAAGCTTGAAGCCGGACAGCTGGAATTGCACGAGGAGGACATCGACCTTCTCGATATCATCGCCACAAGCCTGCATTTCGTCGAGCCGCAGGCGCGGAAATCGAACGTTCAACTGTCGAAGGTCATCGACGAGCGCGCTCGCTTCATCCGTGCCGACGAGCGCCGCATACGGCAGGCCGTGACCAACCTACTGTCCAACGCCGTCAAGTTCACACCGGCGGGGGGCAGTGTCCGGATCGTGTGCGCGCACACCGAGGGTAGTGTCCTGGTCCTCGTCAGCGATACCGGTGTCGGGATGGCGCCGATGGATATTCCGAAAGCGATGCAGGCGTTCGGTCAAATCGACAGCACGATCAGCCGCAAATACGAAGGGACCGGACTGGGCCTGCCGCTCGCCAAGGATCTTGTAGAGCTGCATGGCGGCACATTGACGATCGAAAGCCAAGTGAATGTCGGAACGACCGTCACCATCGTTTTGCCGGGAAACCGGATCATCGCGCCGCCGTCGCGCTCGGTGCAGCGGCCCGAGCGCAAACCCGCGGTGTAAGCAGGTCCCGACTACGCCGACGCCGTGGCCACAACCTGGGCCAGGAATTGCTCGCGCCGCGATGGCGACCGGCAGGATTTCAGGGTCGCCGCAAAATCCTCGAGCACGCCGCCTTCGAAGGCCGTGACCACCGCGTCATGGACATAGCTGCGGCGGCACACCGCCGGTGTGTTGGCGAGCTCTTCGGCTGCGAGGCGCACCGCCTCGCGCACCTGCTTCCGGCGACCCGTCGCGCTCGCGGCCGGCACCGTGCGCGCAAGGTGATCGAGCACGGAGGCCGAGGCGCACAGCGTGCGGAAATCCTTGAGCGAAATGTTGCAGCCGGCAATCTCGCGCAGGAACACATTGACGTCGCGCGCGCTCACGCGCCGAACCGTGCCTTCGTCGTCCCGATACTGGAACAGGCGCCGTCCGGGCAATTTCTTGAGGATCTCGATCGCGGAGGCGAGACGCGGCGACTTGAACTCCTTGCGCACGTCCTTGCGGCTCTTGCCGCGGAAGACCAGGGTGATCATGTCCTCGCCGACGCGGACATTGGATTTCAGCAATGTCGTGGCGCCACGCGAGCCGTGCTTCTTCGCGTATTCCTCGCTGCCCGGGCGGATCGCGCTTCCCGAAACGAGTTCGGTGATCGCGGCGAGCGCGAAGGTACGGGTCGGCTCGCTCGCGCCCAGATGTTGAGTAACCGAGCGGCGGATTTTCGGCAGCACCTCGACAAGGGCCGAAAGCCGCTGCGCCTTTCCCGCTTCGCGCACCTTTTCCCAGTCGGGATGGTAGCGGTATTGCAGCCGGCCGGCGGCGTCGCGGCCCACGGCCTGAAGGTGCGCGCGCTCGTCCGCGGCGTAGCGGACATCCTCATAGGCCGGTGGCATCGCCAGCGACGCGAGGCGCCGCACAACCGCCTCGTCGGTGATCTGCCCGCCGTCCGGCCAATGAAAGGTCCAACCCCCACCGTCCCGCCTGCGCGAAAGGGTGAGCTGATCGGGCCGGCAATGGCGCAGTTTCAAGCGCTTGGCGAAACCGCGCATGGAAGGCGCCAAGGCTGAATAGGTAGGCATTCGTTGTTCCATGACCTATGCAACGTCATGCCGTGCGCTCAAGTTCCGTCACGCCGGCAATCCGCGCCACTCTCGGGACGCGAGCTTTCGCCGTCACGGCTTAAGAAATAGTATGGTCTTGGGGATGCAGGGCTTTTCGCGCCGGCCTGGAAGCCGCGCTGATCGCAAGGGAGGAAATTTTATGAAAAACCTATGGATCGCGTTCCTACTGTTGCTCGGGGCACCGGCGTTTGCGCAACAAACAGCGCCCGAACTTCAATTCGAATCCGTTCCCGATTTTCTGAAACTTCCTGCCGGCTTCAATTTCGGTGAGGTCCCGGGTGTTGCCGTAAACTCGCGCGGCCACATCTTTGTCTTCACGCGCTCGAACAGCGCGAGCGGACCGGCCTATGCGCCCACGGCGGCGCAGTTGCTTGAGTTCGGTCCGAACGGCGAATTCGTCGGCGAAGTCGGCAAGGGATTGTATGCGTGGTCGTTCGCTCATAGCGTCCGCATCGACCGCGATGACAATATCTGGGCCATCGACAAGGGCTCGGACATGATCGTCAAGTTCAACCCGCAGGGTCGTGTTGTATGGGTGTTCGGCCGCAGACAGGAATCGGCGGACGACGAGACGGGTCCTCATGAGCATCCCGATCCGCCGCTCCCTCATGTCGACGGTCTGTTCCGTCAGCCGACCGATGTGGCTTGGGACTCCGCGGGCAACACCTACATCTCCGACGGCTACGTCAACTCGCGCGTCGCCAAGATCGATCGCAACGGCGACTGGGTGAAATCCTGGGGCGAGAAGGGCACGGGGCCGGGTCAGTTTCAGCTCCCGCACGCCATCGCCATCGACCGCAACAACAATGTCTATGTCGGCGACCGCACGAACCGGCGCGTTCAGGTGTTCGACACCGAAGGAAAATTCCTGCGCATGTTCACAATCGACATACCGCCGGTGCAGGGCACGAAGGCGGTGAACGGCGCAACACCCACCGGGGCGCGTCTCGCACAAGTCATCGGGCAACCGAATTCTCTGTGCATAAACCCCAGCGGAGATCAGGTTCTGTTCGTCGGCGAATCCACATTCCCGGGGCGTATTTTCAAGGTTTCGCTGGATGGCAAAGTGACTGGCGTGATAGGCCGTTCGGGGCGTAACCTGAAACAGTTCTCCGGTGCGCATGCGATCGCATGTCCGACGGAAAACGAAATCTACATCGCCGAAACCTCGAATTGGCGCGTTCAGAAAGTCGTGCTGCGCCCGTAAGCAAGGAGAACCTCAATGTCCCATGCCGGCAAGAACACGAAAGTAGACAACGGAGTGAATGTCGAGGCTCTGCTCGGCGCCCGCGAAGCCCTGACCGCCGCGCCCGAAGCCGCCCAGTTCACATGGCGTGCCAAATGCGAATGGTTGAACGGCGCGCACAGCCAGTCGACCGTCGAGACCTTCCATGGCCTTGGTCAGGAACACGCGCATAAGAAGAAGTTCACCTTCGATGCCGATCACCCGGAAGTCTTTGCGGCTGAGGACAAGGGCGCGACGCCTGTCGAATATGTGCTCGTTGCGCTCGCCGGTTGCCTCACCGGCGGCATCGCAGCCGTCGCACAGAACCGCGGCATCCAGCTCCGTTCGGTCTCGGCAACAGTTGAAGGCGGGATGGATCTCCAGGGCATCCTCGGCATCGACAAGGATGTGCGGAACGGCTTCGATGGGATCAAAGTGACCTACAAGATCGACGCCGACGCGACGCCCGACGAGATCAAGGCCCTCGTCGCCCAGTCGCAGAAGCGCTCGGCCGTCTACGACGCCATCACGAACCCGACCAACGTCACCGTCGTCGTGGCCTAGCCCGGAGCGGTTCCCGTTCGCACGACGACGACGATCATCATCGGGGCTGGCCATGCCGGCCTCGCCATGAGCCAGTGCTTATCCACGCGCTCGATCGATCACGTCGTGCTCGAGCGCGGCGACGTCGCCAATTCGTGGCGGACCGAACGCTGGGATTCGCTGCGGCTGCTAACGCCGAACTGGCAAAGCCGGCTTCCCGGCTTCGGCTATGACGGCAACGACCCCGACGGTTTCCGCACAACGCCCGAGACGATCCGCTTCCTCACGCGTTACGCGGAAGCGATCTCCCCACCGTTGCAGACGCACACGCGGGTCACATCGCTGCGCCCGACCGACGACGGCTATCAATTGGCGACAACGGAAGGCGAGTGGCGCTGCAAGACGGTGGTGCTGGCGAGCGGAGCGTGCAACATCGCGCGCGCTCCCGCCTTCGCCGGCGAGGTGCCACGCGCCATCCGCACGCTGACCCCGATGGACTATCGCAACCCCGAGCAACTCGATGAGGGCGGCGTGCTTGTCGTTGGGGCGTCCGCCACCGGCACGCAACTCGCCGACGAAATCCACCGCTCGGGCCGCCCAGTGACATTGTCGGTGGGCGAACATATTCGCGCCCCGCGCGTCTATCGCGGCAAGGACATCCAATGGTGGATGGACAAAGCCGGCGTACTGGAGGAGCGCTACGACCAGATCGACGACATCACAAGGGCTCGCCGCGTGCCATCGTTCCAGCTCGCCGGCACGCCGGAGAGAATAACGCTCGATCTCAATGCTCTGACCGCGCACGGTGTAAGGCTCACAGGCCCGCTCGCCACCGTCCGCGACGGCAAGGCGCTGTTCTCCGGTTCCCTGCGCAACCAATGCGCGCTCTCCGACCTGAAACTCGGGCGACTGCTCGACACCTTCGACCACTGGGCGACGGAGAACGGCCTCGACGGTGCGGTTGAGCCGCCGCATCGCTTGGAACCGACAGCGGTTGAGGACGCACCGCCCCTCAGCCTCGATCTTTCGGGCGGCGAAATCCACACCATCCTCTGGGCGACCGGTTTCCGGCCCGACTATTCCTGGCTGGACGTGCCGGTTCTTGATCGCAAAGGTTTGATCCGCCACGACGGCGGCATCGTGCCGTCGCCGGGCATGTATCTGATGGGGATGCCCTTTCTCCGCCGCCGCAAATCCGCGCTGATCGACGGGGCGGGCGACGACGCACGAGATCTCAGCCTGCATCTGGACGCCTATCTCGCAGGCGCGACTCCAAGCTGAGTCGCGCTTTCCATGCACCCGGGGCGCAGCTATGCTTTCGTCCAAAGAACCGGGCGGGAGAAACTGAATGCACTCGGTCGAACAGTCCCTATTTGCCACATTCAAGCA
>Ga0193752_1000726_pt1 | contig 30042 bp, 26 predicted proteins | sample H1c1metaG_FD_144924 | JGI IMG/M metagenome (GOLD analysis project Ga0193752, IMG submission 144924) | Soil microbial communities from a riparian zone of the East river system, Colorado, United States - H1c1 | ecosystem: Environmental > Terrestrial > Soil > Riparian zone | place: USA: East River... | reverse complement strand
GTGATCTGATGGTAATGCAAGGCATAAAAGCAGATTTTTATCATGCAGGACTTTCCCAGGAAGAACGAAGCCGCAAACAGGAAAGCTGGATAATGAATGAAACCCGGACAATAGTTTGTACAAATGCTTTCGGAATGGGAATTGACAAACCGGATGTGCGGCTTGTGATACATGCCGATGCGCCGGATTGTCTTGAAAACTATTACCAGGAAGCCGGAAGAGCTGGCAGAGATGGCAAAAAATCATATGCCGTGCTGCTATACGATCGTAAGGAGCTGGACGAACTGAGATTACAAGCGGCTATCAGGTTCCCGGGAATTTATGAGATCAGGAAAGTGTACCAGGCGTTGGTAAATTACCTGCAGATCCCTTCAGGGATCGGGGAAGGAAATTATTATGATTTTGATCTCAATGATTTCCTGAAGAAGTTTAAGCTCGACTCACAACTGGTGGTTTATGCGCTTAAGGCGCTTGAACAGGAAGAAATGATGAGTTTTAATGAACAGGTGTTCCTGCCTGCAAAATTGCAGTTCACTTGCAACAAATCAACGTTGCAGGATTTTGAAAACTCGTATCCGTTGCTTGAGCCTCTTATCAAAACCCTGTTGCGGACTTATGAAGGCATATTTGATCAGCCCGTTGCTATTTTTGAGAAAAGCATTTCGTACTTACTTCGTTCTGATCTTACTAACGTCAAAGAACAGTTGAAGAAATTGCATGCATATCACATTGTAAATTATCAGCCACAGAAAGATAAACCGCAATTGCTACTGATTCAGAACAGAGTGCGGGAAGATGAAGTTCGTATCAATCAGGAATTGTATCAGAAAAGAAAGAAACAGTTCGAGGAAAGGATTGCGAAGATGATCGGATTCACCACTAATTTGAAAATGTGCCGCAGTAAGTTTATCGGAGAATATTTTGGTGATATTCATATAAAAGATTGTGGGATCTGCGATAATTGCCTGAAAAAAAAGTCATTGCCCCTGACACCCGGGGAGTTTGAAAAGATCCGTTTGCGCATAGCCGAGACTGTTGGTAGCGGCAAAATTTCAGCGGAAGATTTATTTCTCCGGATGAAGGGCGTGCCAAAAGATAAATTGCTCAAAGTACTCGAGTTTTTACAGGCGGAGAATAAGTTGATAATAAATGACCGGGATGAGATAAGTATGTAGTGCTTGTGGAGTAGATCTCCCGATCCGCTCACTTGTGGAGTGAATCTCCTGATCCGCTCACTTGTGGAGTGAATCTCCTGATCCGCTCACTTTATTGTAGAATCTTTATTAAACTCACTTTCAAACAGCTTTGCAAATCAACGGATCAGGAGATCCATTGCACAGCATCACCTCCTCCTCTTCCCACCCAAACCCAACGCCCCGAGCAGTCCTCTTACCAATGTACTCGCTACTGTCCTGCCGATCTGCCTGGACACTGAATTATCAAGCACTTTTTCCAGCGTTGATTTTTCAGCTTTCTGACCTGTTTTTTTAACAACGGCCTTCTCAGCAGCAACAGACTTCTCTGTAGCTTCTTCCAGTTTGGCAGTCAGGATTTCATATGCACTCTGGCTGTCTTCTACCTCGGCATACTTCCGCGCAAGTTTTGACCCTTTTATCAGTGAATCCATTTCCGGAACGGATAAAATGTCCATCCTTGATTTTGGAGGCACTACCATAGTATGGACAAGCGGAGTCGGTATCCCCTTCTCATTCAGTGCCGTAATAAATGCTTCGCCCGTACCCAGCTGTGTCAGCAATTCATCCACGTCATAATATTTCGATTCGGGATAGTTCTCCGCGGCCTGTTTAATAGTTTTCCTGTCAGCAGCTGTGAAGGCGCGTAAAGCGTGCTGTACTTTTAATCCGAGTTGACTTAATACTGCGGCGGGAATGTCCTGCGGATTTTGTGTACAAAAAAAGATACCGACACCCTTCGACCTTATAAGTTTAATGACGGTTTCAATCTGTTGCAGTAAAGCTGCGGTTGCTTCCTGGAATACAAGATGCGCCTCGTCAATAAAAAGAATCAGTTTTGGTTTATCTATATCGCCTTCTTCCGGTAATGTGGCATAAAGTTCAGCAAGCAGGCATAGCATAAACGTTGAGAAAATTTTCGGACGGTTCTGCATATCTGTTACCCGTAAAACACTAATTATTCCCCGGCCATCATCGGCAATACGCATCAGATCTGCGACCTCAAAACTTGGTTCTCCAAAAAAAACATCTGCTCCCTGTTGCTGCAATTCAATTACCTTCCTCAGAATTGTGCCTGTGGTAGTAGTAGATATCTTGCCATACTCTTTTTCTATTCCAGCCTTGCCTTCATTCCCTGCATACTGTAACACCTTGATAAAATCCTTCAGATCCAGCAAAGGCATTTTATTGTCATCACAATATTTGAATATCATCGACACCACACCTTCCTGAGTATCATTTAGTCCAAGAATTTTTGAAAGCAGTATGGGACCAAATTCACTAACTGTCGCACGCAGCCGCACGCCTTTTTCATTGCTGAGACTCAACAGCTCAACCGGATACGCAGTTGGCTTATATTCCCCGCCCATACGGGTCATACGTTCGGCGATCTTATCATTGCTCACACCGGCAGCCGCGATTCCACTCAGATCACCTTTAATATCCATAAGGAGCACCGGAACACTTGCATCGCTCAAACCTTCAGCAAGTACCTGCAACGTTTTGGTTTTCCCGGTACCGGTTGCACCGGCAATAAGACCGTGACGGTTCATTGTTCTTAAAGGTATCATCACATTTACGCCTGTCAGAGCCTGCCCGTCCAGCATTGCACAACCTACCCGGAATGATTCTCCTTTAAAAGTATATTCCTGATTTACCAGGTCAGTAAAAATCTTAGGATCAGGCATAAAAAAAATAATTGATTAAGATTGAAGACATGGCAAGCGCGTTTTATGATAGCTTAGTAGATGGAAGAATTCTGAATATCCGGTACTGGCCGTCTTTTTAAAGATCCTCTTCTCTTTCCAGCATTAATATTGCGCTTTGGGGAACAATGTAATATTTTTCTCCTTCATACATAACTTCGGTTGCCCCACTCAATAAAAAAATGGCAAGATCACCCTCTTTCGTTTGCAAGGGTATATATTTAACCTGATCGTCCTCGTGTTTCCATGACTCTCCCTCCCCGGGCATAGGAATGGCATAGCCAGGCCCGGTTTTTATAACATAACCCTGCTGTACTTTTTCTTTTTCCTGAACACCTGGTGGAAGGTACAATCCGCTGTCTGTTTTTTCGCTGGCCCTGGTAAGCCTTACCAACACCCGGTCACCTATTACAATTAGTTTTTTGAACCTGTTGTCTGCCGTTATATGTAATGCCATATGTATAAATAATCAATCAAAATTAATATATAAGCAATAACTTAGAAGTGATAAATTGAATAATTACGGGGAATTATTAACAAAACATTATCCGGGATAAACGATTACGCAACCCCCAATAACATTTATTTGTTATTGAAATAAAAAAAATACAAAACATGGAAGGGAAAAAACCGAAAATTTTATTATGCGAAGATGATCAGAATCTTGGAATGGTGCTGAAGAATTACCTGGAACTGAACGATTTTGATGTTACCCTGGAACGCGATGGACGTCTTGGACTTGCTGCGTTTCAAAGAGAAAAATTCGATCTGTGCCTGCTCGATATTATGATGCCACATATGGATGGTTTTACAATGGCCGAGGAGATACGCGACGTTGATCCTGATATTCCATTATTTTTTCTGAGTGCTAAAACCATGAAGGAAGATATTATACAGGGTTATAAACTGGGAGCAGACGATTATATCACCAAACCCTTTGACAGCGAAGTCCTGCTTCTTAAGATCAAAGCGATACTCAAGAGAAATGAAGAAGGTAATCGCGAACAGGAAAACAAAGAGTACGATCTTTCAAGCTATCACTTTAATCCAAAACTTCGCGAGTTAAGTCACAGTGGCAAAATGCAAACGCTTTCTCCCAAAGAAAACGAATTGCTCAAAATGCTTGCCGAACATTTGAATGATTTGCTACCCAGGGAACAGGCTTTGAAAAAAATCTGGGGCAGCGATACTTACTTCAACGGACGCAGCATGGATGTTTATATAGCCAAATTGCGCAAGTATCTGAAAGATGATCCTTCCATTGAAATTGTCAATATTCATGGTAATGGTTTCCGGTTAGTGGTTCCCGTTGCACAATAAAATATCGGCAAAATCCTGACATAATTAAAAATCCTGCAGTTATTAATTGCAGGATTTTTTTATCGGGGCAGTCTTAATCTTTTTGAGTACACTTAAAACAGCAGCGGTCCTGCTCCTGTGTCACCGGGCTTTTTGCCAAGATGTGCATACGCTTTTTCAGTAGCCTCCCTGCCCCGTGGTGTCCTCTTGATAAACCCTTCCTGAATCAGAAATGGTTCATACACTTCCTCCAATGTTCCGGTTTCTTCACCAACGGCAGTAGCGATTGTTGTTATCCCAACGGGCCCTCCTTTAAACTTTTCAATAATAGTTTGTAAGATTTTATTATCCATTTCATCCAGACCGTGTGTATCAACATTAAGCGCCTTCAGTGCATGTTCCGTGATGGCAAGATCCACCACCCCATTGCCAAGAACCTGTGCGAAGTCGCGGACTCTTCTTAATAACCCGTTTGCTATCCTTGGAGTTCCGCGGCTACGGCGGGCTATTTCAAAAGAAGCATCGGAAGTGATCTTTGTTGAAAGAATATGGGATGATCTCAGCACAATACCCTGCAATGTCGCAGTATCATAATATTCCAATCTTGATTTGATGGCGAAACGTGACAGCAATGGCGCCGTAAGAAGCCCGCTGCGTGTGGTTGCGCCGACAAGGGTAAACGGCTCCAGGTTAATTTGAATACTCCTGGCACTCGGACCGCTGTCTATCATAATATCAAGCCGGAAATCTTCCATTGCGGCATACAGATATTCCTCCACAACGGTACTTAACCGGTGAATCTCATCGATAAAAAGCACATCATGTTTTTCAAGATTAGTCAATAGTCCGGCAAGATCTCCCGGTTTTTCAATGACAGGCCCCGAGGTTTCACGGATATTGACACCGAGCTCATTGGCAACAATTCTTGACAGCGTTGTTTTGCCAAGTCCGGGAGGGCCATGGAATAAAATATGATCCAGTGCCTCACCTCGTAACTTTGCCGCCTTGATGAAAATTTTAAGATTATCAATGATCTGGCCCTGACCCGCAAAGTCCTGAATTTCCTGTGGTCGGATATTATTTTCAAATTCCTTTTCCGAATTGGAAAGTATTTCTTTGTCCTTATTTAAATTTGGATTTGCCATTTGAATATGAAAGTAAAACTACATCAATTCTTTTGTCAAAATATAGCTTATGAATTTCGCCGACTTTAAATCTTCTCTCAATTCTGATAATGCGCCGGAAGGATTGTCCCCGGTATTGCTCGCGCTTTGGTATGACGGCAAGAATGATTGGGAGCGTTCTCATGACATTGCACAGGATATTCATACGAATGATGGTTCATGGATTCATGCATATTTGCACCGTAAAGAAGGAGATCCCGGCAATGCTGCATACTGGTATCGCAAGGCCGGTAAATCAGTACCAACCGTTTCACTTGAAAAAGAATGGGAAGATATTGTTGAGGTGTTGCTTAGATAGGTAGCTCCCCTCCTGCGAAGGAGGGGAAGGCGTCGAAGACGACAGGGGTGGTTGTTTTTTGGTAACTGCATACTGATAACCTGCGAAGACCAAAGAACAACCACCCCATGCCTTCGGCATTTCCCCTCCTTCGCAGGAGGGGAGCTTATGTGCGCATCTTCAATATCACATCGGGATCGGGAGAATTGGAAAGCCATTTTTCTTTTTCCGAAAACCGGCAAACTCCGGGATAATCTCCCGAATACAATCCCAATTCAAAGATGATTTGAAAATGCAAATGAGGCGGCCAGTTGCCATTTTCTTCCGGCAATCCAAAATGACCAATCTCCTCGCCCCGGATCACATATTGTCCCTGAGCCAGATGTTCAATATCGCGCAAGCTCAGATGCCCATATAAGGTATAAAATGGAAGGCCCTCAAGCTGATGTAGCAGTATGATCGTTGCGCCATAGTCGCCGTACTGATTGTTGAATGCGAAACTATGAACCATGCCACCCACGGGTGCAAAAACCGGAGTACCTTTTTCGCCCCAGATATCCGTTCCGAGATGTAACCTCCTCGGTTCTTCACTACCCTTTTTTGCGTCGAAAACCGCGCTCCGGCTATATACTGTGCGGTGTTCAGCATAACCTCCGATAGCATATCTGGCCTGTGCCGTTTTCAAACGATCATTAATATAGTTGCCGAACAGTGTTGTATCATTTATAAGAACAGCACTCAGGTCTTTATTAGAGGCGGTAAGATCAAGCCCAAGCAATTTATCACTCCCCGGTTCAAAGGGTACAACCGGGTGAAATATGTCCTGATTCTTATGCAGAATATTTATCAAATGATTTTTTATTTTATCCCCGGAATCAGATCCGGAGAAAATTGTATGATCAAAAATACGGCACATTTCTTCAACCCCGGAGGTTATCCGTTCATAAGGCTTCCGCTGATCAAATTTTACGAAAAGCATTTGGATTATCATTTAACTTAGGATCCTGCTAAATCTTAAACTAGTTATGAAGAAACTAACCTGCTTAATTATTATTTTGTTAGCCCTGAATGCAGCCAAAGCTCAAAACAATGCATTGTGGGTACGTTATCCCGCAATTTCTCCCGATGGTAAAACGATCGTGTTCAGTTATAAGGGCGATTTATATAAGGTGCCAGCTACCGGCGGCGACGCTACGCCACTAACTCTCCACGAGGCGCACGACTTTATGCCGGTTTGGAGCCGCGATGGCAAATACATTGCTTTTGCAAGCGACAGATACGGAAACTTTGATGTGTTCATTATGCCATCAGGTGGTGGAGAAGCCAAACGACTCACCTATCACTCTGCGGGCGATCTTCCATATGATTTTACACCGGATGGTAAATCCGTTGTTTTCGGCACTACCAGAACTGATATATATACCAGTGCCCGTTTCCCAATCAAAAGCATTTTTCAAAAACTTTATCGCGTTCCGGTTGAAGGCGGAAGGTCTGTCATGTTTTTATCTGCCGGCTCTGAGTTTGCAAAATTTAATGCCAAAGGCGATCAGCTGATATTCCAGGACCGCAAGGGCTATGAAGATCCATGGCGTAAACATCACACCTCATCTGTAACCAGAGACATCTGGATGTATGATGTAAAAAAAGATGAATACCAGCAGGTATCAGGTTTTACAGGTGAAGATCGGGAACCGGTTTTCTCTTCCGACGATCAATCATTCTATTATCTCAGCGAAAAAAATGGCGGTTCGCAAAATATTTATAAGGCACCGGTAAGGTCAAAGATCGCAGAAATCCAGCTGACCAAATTCTCCAAAAATCCGGTCAGACATCTTACGCGTTCAAATGAAAATGTTCTTTGCTTTACTTACGATGGCGAAATATATACTTTGAAGGAAAATGAAGAACCAAAAAAAATATCCATTCATATCAATACTGATAGCCGGGCAAATACTGAAAAAATTGTTCCTGTCAATACTGGCGTAACACAAACTACTCTTTCCCCGAATGGAAAAGAAATTGCCTTCATAGTACGCGGAGAAGTTTTTGTAACATCTGTTGAAGGCGGAATAACTAAACGCATTACGAATACTCCGGTTCAGGAAAGGACGGTAGAATTTAGTCCGGATGGCCGTTCGCTGGTATATGCTTCAGAAAGAAATGACAACTGGGATATATTCCGTACATCAATTGTGAGAAAGGAAGAACCATATTTTTATGCTTCGACAGTGCTCAAAGAAGAACCATTATTATCAACTGAAGCAGAAGAATTTCAACCTGTTTATTCTCCCGATGGAAAAGAGATCGCCTACCTGGAAGAAAGAAATTTCATCAAAGTATTTAATATCGCCTCAAAAAAATCCAGGACAATTCTTCCGAAAGGAATTAATTTTTCCTATGCTGATGGCGACCAGTATTTTACCTGGTCACCAGACAGCAAGTGGCTTGCTTTTAATTCTGCTGAGGGAGCCTGGAGCAGGGCTGAAGTTGCGGTGATGAAAGCGGATGGTTCGGGCGAACGGATGAACCTGACTCAAAGTGGTTTCTTTGACGGTAACGCGAAATGGGCGATGGGAGGCAAAGCCTTATTGTGGACCACTGACCGTGATGGTAAAAAGCCACTGGCCTTCCAGGGAGCACGGGAGGTAGATGTTTATGCGATGTTCCTGGACCAGGAGCTGTATGACAGGTTCAAATTAAATAAGGATGATTTTTCTTTATTCAAGGAAAAGGAAGAAAGCGACAAAAAGGAAAAAAAGGATACCGCTCTGCTGGCGGCAATAGCAAAAAAAGAAAAAGACTGGAAACCGTTATTTGACAATTTAGATAATAGAAAAGTCCGGCTAACAATCAATTCAGGAAACATTTCTGATTATGTATTATCTGCTGATGGCGAAAAATTGTACTACCTCGCCCGGGTTGAGAAAGGGTACGATCTGTGGGTTACCAATGTACGTACGCGTGAAACAAAGATACTGAGTAAACTCGATGGAGGTCCGGCTGGCATGGAGGTAACAAAGGATGGCAAAAATATTTTTGTAGTTAGTGAAGGAAAAATTGTAAAGGTCGATGCGGAGGCTGGACGTGTTGCTCCCGTAACAGTGAATGGAGAAATGAATCTTAATACTGCTGCTGAACGGGCTTATATATTTGATCATGCCTGGAGACAGGTACAGAAGAAATTTTATGACCCGGCATTACAGGGAGTTGACTGGAAATTCTATAAAGAAAGATATGCCAGGTTCTTACCGCATATTAATAATAATAATGATTTCCAGGAGCTGCTAAGTGAAATGCTGGGAGAACTGAACGCTTCACATACAGGCGGTCGCTACTCACCGGTTGTCCCGAATGCTGATATTACCGCAAGCCTCGGTCTGATGTATGATGAAACATTCGATGGCCCGGGAGTGAAAGTTATGGAAGTAATAGACGGTGGTCCTTTGTCGAACGCAAAAACAAAAATTGCAAAAGGAGCTGTTATTGAAAAGATAGATGGGGAAACGATAACCGCGGACATGGACTGGAATAAATTACTAAATCGGAAAGCTAACACTAATGTGTTGCTGAGTCTTTACAATCCTTCAACAAAGGAACGCTGGGAAGAAACGCTTAAGCCGATTATACCGGCCGATGAACAAAAATTGCTTTATAACCGCTGGGTTAAAATGATGCGGCAAAAAGTGGATGAGCTCAGTGGTGGCAAGGTTGGTTATGTTCATGTACAGGGAATGAATGATGGCAGTTTCAGAACCGTTTACGAAGAAGTGTTAGGTAAGAATGCAGATAAGGAAGCGTTGATCGTTGACACAAGATTTAATGGCGGTGGCTGGCTGCATGATGACCTCGTTGCATTTTTAGGTGGCAAACCCTATCTGGATTTTTCTCCGCAGGGCGCTAAACCAACTTCAGGTGAACCGCGTAACAAATGGGCTAAACCATCAACGGTGGTTATGAGCGAAAGCAATTATTCTGATGCTTATATTTTCCCTTATGCCTATAAGAGTCTGGGAATCGGGAAACTGATCGGAATGGCAGTACCAGGTACCGGAACAGCAGTGTGGTGGGAAACACAGATCGATCCGACTCTTGTGTTTGGTATTCCTATGGTTGCAACAATTGGCAAAGAAAACAGGCCCACAGAAAATCTACAATTGGAACCGGACATTAAAGTACCGAACGATTTTAAAGCCATACTATCCGGAAAGGATCAGCAACTTGAAAGAGCTATTCAGGAAATGTTGAATGAAATAAAAAACAAGCCGAAGAAAACATTTTGATGTAGCGCTTGTGCAAAGGGTCTCCGGATCCGTTGCTTTTCAAAGCCGCTCGGTATTACAGTTTGTTAAATTTCCCAAAATAACACCATGAGCGGATCCGGAGATCCACTCCACATTTTTAAATGTTAAAACCCGACCCGCGCGAAATATAAGTTTTACAAATACGTTGGTTTCAAAACAGTTGATTTGAAACTATTCGTATTGATATTGCCGTTCATTTTAGCAATCCAGGCAAAAGGGCAAACCATCACAGGTGCATGGAAAGGCAAACTCGGATTGTTAAAAACCGAACTTAAACTTGTCAAAAAAGGCGATAGTCTTCTTGGAACCTCTTATTATTATGCTTCAAAGAATAGTTACCGGCGGTATTCAATCAAGGGTTATTTCGATCCGGAAACAAATAGCGTGATCTGGTGGGATGATGTTTTGCTTGAAGAAAAAGGAGGCACATTATTATCTGGATCTAACAGGGAACCATTTTTATCGGTTGCTGATTTCAATTGCCCCGGCGAAGACAAAATGTTCCTCCAGGGAAACACGACTGACAAAAACGATAAAGATAAACAGACCGGACCTGTCAATATGCAGAAAACAAATCTCTCCATGTTTTCTGATGAATGGGATTTTGTGATTGAAAACTATTTTGTCGGAGCAAATGACCCTGAGCTGATTGACAGTGTTGCAGGTATCGCATTTATTGAAGCGCCGGTTCCAAAAGGTTTTGAAGGGACTTTAACACCGCCGCTTGTGAAAGATGCGCCGGTCACAGACGTAAATCCTACTGCCCCGGCTAAAGCGGTTGCATCAGCCGCACCGATTAAGCCGGTAACTCCGCCTGCTCCGGTCATATCAAAAACGCCAGGTGCTCCGGTCATAGCAAAAACATTGGCTGATCAATCTATTGACCAAAAATTTTCAACCCGAACCAACAAACTGCAAACAGTTATTCCGGTGACAAGCGAAAAAATCGAATTGCGCTTTTATGATAATGCACAGGTTGATGGAGATTCGATCGCGCTTTTCCTTAATGGCAAAATGTTATTTAAAAATATAAGATTAACTGAACAGGCTTATACTGTTTATCTCAACGCCAGCGATCTGGAGAATGATAACGAGCTGGTGATGGTTGCCGAGAACCTGGGTTCAATACCGCCCAACACGTCGTTTATGGTTGCGATCGTTGGCGCAAAAAGATACGAAGCAAGATTATATGCAAGTGAAAACAGCAGTGCGTTGATAAGGTTTGTGAAACAGTAAAAGCTCCCCTCCTGCGAAGGAGGGGAACGAGCGTAGCGAGGGGGTGGTTGTTTTGGTCTTCGACGGTTATCAGCATGCAGTTACCAAAGAACAACCACCCCATGCCTTCGGCATTTCCCCTCCTTCGCAGGAGGGGAGTTTAGACAACCACATTAATCATTTTATTCTTCGCATATACAATGCGTTTAGGAGCCTTCCCGTCAAGCCATTTAAGCACAACATCATTGCCCAATACAATACCCTCCACATCTTCCTGGGAAGCTTCTAACGAAATATTAATATTCGTACGCACCTTTCCATTTATTGATACAGGATATTCCTTCGCAGACTCAGCAATATATCTGGCATCAAACACCGGATATGGCGCATCAAGAATATTACTGTTTCCCAACAACTCCCACAGCTCTTCACTAATATGCGGAGCATACGGTGTAAGTAAAACAAGTAAATCTGAAAGAATACTTTTCTTATGACATTTCAAGTCTGTCAGTTCATTTACACAAACCATAAAAGCGCTGACAGCTGTATTGAAAGAAAACCGTTCAGTATCTTCTTCGATCTTTCTTATAGTCCGGTGCAATATTTTTAATTCCGCCGGAGTGGCCGGTTCATCTTTCCAGACCTGCCCTTTCACTTCATCATAAAACAAACGCCACAATTTTTTCAAAAAACGATGCACACCTTCAATACCCTTGGTATCCCATGGTTTGCTCATTTCAACCGGTCCCAAAAACATCTCATACATCCTGAAAGTATCGGCACCATATCTGATCACCAGGTCATCGGGGTTTACCGTGTTGAATTTTGATTTTGACATTTTTTCAACTTCGGCACCACAGATATATTTCCCGTTCTCCAAAATAAAAAAAGCATCAGCGTAATTCTGCCTGGTCTTTCTTGCCTTTTCAATATCTAATTCAAGACCATCAACGGCGTTAACGTCCATATGTATCGGACTAATTATAACTATATCCGAGTTATCAACATCACCGGTCACAGCACCCTGCGACTTCAGCTGGGCGACCAGTTCAGACAGTGTAAGTTCTTCTGCTGTAAAACTGTCTGCCAGACCTTTGCTTAAATATACTTCGCGGGTAAACACCGGCGCATTGGTTCCCGCTTTGTTAATATTAAGCCTGTAAACAAACCTACTGCTGCCCTGGATCATCCCCTGGTTTACCAGTTTTTTAAATGGTTCATCATGAGCAATGAGACCCAGATCAAACAAAACTTTTGTCCATAAGCGGCTATATAATAAATGACCAACAGCATGTTCGGTTCCGCCGATATAAATATCGACCTGGGCCCAATAGTCCGAAGCGGATCTTGAGCAAAATTCCCGGCCGTTTTGCGGATCCATGTATCTTAAAAAATACCACGAAGATCCTGCATAACCAGGCATTGTATTCGTTTCAAGATTCTGCGCCGTCCAGGAAGAAATATTTGCGAGCGGACCTTCGCCTTCTGGCCCGGATGAATAAGAATCAACTTTTGGCAATACAAGTGGCAGTTCAGACTCATCAAGCGGATATGCAATTCCGTTGACCCATTTTACCGGAAACGGTTCACCCCAATAACGCTGACGGCTAAACGCTGCATCACGCATTCTGTAATTGACCTTTCTCTGGCCGATACCCTTTTCTTCCAGCTTATTGAGTATAACGGGTATGGCATCGCGCATGATCACGCCATCAAGAAAATAACTGTTTTGTAATACCGCATCCTTTGTTGGATTTGCTTCTACCCCATCATATGCTTCACCAATTATATTGGTAACGGGTATGTCGAAATATTGAGCAAACTTATGATCACGGTCATCACCACACGGAACAGCCATGATGGCTCCGGTGCCATAACCTGCAAGCACATACTCTGAGATCCACACAGGGATCGGTTGATTATTGAACGGATTCAGAACGTATGCCCCGGTAAAGCAACCGGAGATCTTTTTTTCTGCGATCCTTTCCCTTTCACTCCTGCTTTTTACAAAATTGAGATACTCCTGCACGGCTCCCAGCTGTTCGGGCATGGTAATCAGATCGACCAGTTCATGTTCGGGAGCAATCACCATGAAGTCCACACCAAAAATTGTATCGGGCCGCGTAGTGTATACTTTAAGAAACTGGCCCGCAAGTCCCTGGATTTCAAAATCGATTTCTGCCCCATAACTTTTTCCGATCCAGTTCGTCTGCATTTCTTTCATGGCCTCACTGAAATCAACCTTTTCAAGTCCTTTCAGTAACCGGTCAGCATACTCTGTGATACGCAAATACCATTGTCTTAATTTTTTCTTTACCACCGGGTGTCCGCCACGTTCGCTCACACCATTTACCACCTCATCATTCGCCAGGACGGTGCCAAGTGCTTCACACCAGTTAACTTCTCCATAGCCACAAAAAGCAAGTCGGTAATTCATAATAATATCCTGCTGATCCTTTTCATCCATTGAGTTCCAGGCTGCCGCACCAAATCGAATATTACTATCACCGGGGCAGGGATGATGAACATTGCCTTCCCTGGTAAATACGTCCATTAATGATTCAACAGACGCGGCTTTTTGAAGCTGACGGTCATAAAAAGATTTAAAAAGCTGCAGGAAGATCCACTGCGTCCATTTATAATAACCGGGTTCACTGGTATTCACCTGGCGGTCCCAGTCGAAAGAAAACCCCATTTTATCGAGTTGCACGCGAAAATTTTCAATATTCGTTGCAGTACTGACTGCGGGATGAACTCCATGCTCAATCGCATATTGCTCTGCCGGTAAACCAAAGGCATCATAGCCCATTGGGTGCAATACGTTGAAACCCTTTGTCCGTTTATACCTTGAGAAGATGTCGCTGGCAATATATCCAAGCGGGTGCCCAACGTGTAATCCTGCTCCGCTGGGGTATGGAAACATGTCCAATACATAAAACTTTGGTTTCGCCTGGCCACCGGGTACAGGGTTATTTACCTTATAGGATTTGTTGAGAATCCACTTTTCCTGCCACTTCTGTTCTATTCTTCTGAAATTATATTCCATGTGTATTGCAAGTTGTTATCTGAGCAAATGAATGTTAGGCCCGGATTGCCGTTCCGTTGTTAAAAAGTTAAAAACATCCTTGTTACTAAAATTTTTATCTCCGTCCCATCGTTAAGGAGGGGGCAAATTTAGGCAAAGTGGCGTTAAAACCGTTAATTTTGCGGCAGCCTTCACATTAGTTACCTATTAAATAAACAGTTTTTTATTATGGCTCAATTCGGAAAGGCATCTGCCAAACGTTCGAAGCCCTCTTATTTTATGGCGATCCTCGGAGTTACCATCGTGTTATTCTTTGTCGGTATTTTTGGATGGCTGTTTCTGAATGCGCAGATGTATGTGAAAAAATTGAAAGAGGACGTGACACTCCAGGTTTATCTCCGGAAAACTGCCAGTCAGGCTGATATCGACTCCCTCAAATCTTATATAACCTCAAAACCATATACAAAAACTGTAGAATATATCGATAAAGAAAAAGCCAAGGAAAAATGGCTGGCATCAAATGACGAAAAAAGCGAAAATTTCGATAACCTGGTAACCGATAATCCGTTGCCCGCCTCAATCGATTTTAACCTGAACGGAAATTATGTTCACAAAGACACCATCGCAAACATCAAAACTGACCTGGAGCAGAAAACGCTGGTTGTGGAAAGTGTAAACTACCCGTCAGCACTTGTTGAAAAGATGGGACCTTCCATGAGATGGATCCTCATTGGCCTGGTAGTCCTTGCCTGCATATTTTCCCTGTTTTCAATAATTCTGATCGACAATACCATTAAATTGGCAATGTACAGTAACCGGTTCCTTATCAAGACCATGCAAATGGTTGGAGCCACCCGAAGCTTCATTTCCCGGCCGCTAAACACCAGAGCAGTTATAAACGGGTCCATTGCTGCGCTCATTGCCATTAGTATGATTTATGGTATCATTATTCTTTTTGAAAGCTTCGTTCCGGACCTCAAAGATCTCCGGAACAACAGCAGCCTGCTACTTGTTTTTCTGCTTCTTTTTATACTGGGCATAGGAATCACCATGTTCAGTACGCATAGAAGTGTGGTAAAATACCTTCGAATGAAACTGGATGACCTGTATTAGGATCAATAATTTGCTATATTGCAACCTCAATTTCAGACCATGATCGACAAGAAACAACCGGCGAATGTTACCAATAATAAATTATTCGGAAAGGAAAACTATATCTGGATCATAACCGGACTGGTGATCATTGCAATCGGCCTCGTACTTATGGCCGGTGGCAATAGCGAAGATCCAAATGTGTTTGACCCGAAGGAAGTTTACAGCAAAACACGGATAACGGTTGCCCCTATTTTGATTTTGCTTGGACTGGCCGTTGAAGTTTTCGCCATTTTCAGAAAACCAAAAAGCTAATCACTCCCGTATTTTATAATACCGGTTTTAAAATTTGAACATGCTTCAGATTTTTCAACCGGTTTTTTATTACTGTCATTCTATAATTTTTTTAATCACTGTTCATGGATATATTTCAGGCCGTAATCATAGCGATAGTTGAAGGCATTACCGAATTTCTGCCCGTTTCATCAACTGGTCATATGATCATCGCAAGCAGTCTGATGGGAATAGAGAAGGAAGATTTCACAAAGCTCTTTACAGTTGCCATTCAATTGGGAGCTATTATGGCCGTTGTGGTTTTGTATTGGAGAAAGTTCCTGGACTTTGCCAAATGGCAATTCTATCTTAAGTTGATCGTGGCCGTTATACCTGCCATTATCCTCGGTCTTCTTTTTTCAGATAAGATTGATGAGTTACTTGAAAGTCCTACTACGGTAGGCATTACACTGATACTTGGCGGGATCGTTTTATTGTTTATTGATAAGTTTTTTCTCAATCCCACGATTCATCAGGAGTCAGAGATCAGCTATGGCAAATCATTCGTAATTGGCATGTGGCAATGTATAGCTATGGTGCCGGGAGTAAGTCGTAGTGCAGCAACAATCATTGGTGGCATGCAACAAAAATTATCAAGAAAACTTGCCGCTGAGTTTTCATTTTTTGTTGCAGTACCAACAATGGCAGCTGCCACTGGTTACAAACTATTGAAAGGTTATAAAACATTTACTTCAGAACATATAAAACTGCTGGCTGTTGGTAATGTTGTAGCCTTTATAGTTGCAATCATTGCCATTAAATTTTTTATTGGATTTTTACAGAAACATGGTTTCAGGCTTTTTGGCTGGTACCGTATCATTGCAGGTATAATATTGCTTGCGTTGATTTCACAGGGTGTGATTAATGAGTAACGTCAACCATTTCTAATGCAAACTGCTCCAAAAAAAGTAATCAACGGCTGGGCGATGTATGACTGGGCAAACTCAGTCTACAACCTGGTAATTACCACGACCTTCTTTCCCATCTATTTTGCAGCATCTACGAAAGATTTTTTCGGAAGTGATAAAATTCCATTCTTAGGGCGCGAATTTGTTAACTCGGCCCTGTACTCATATTCACTTGCAGCAGCATACCTGATCATTGCCTTACTTTACCCGCTGCTTACTTCCATTAGTGATACACGCGGTAATAAAAAACAGTTCATGCAGTTTTTTTGTTACCTGGGCGCCCTTTCCTGTTCAGCATTATATTTCTTTACCGGTGGAAATGTCGGGTTCGGTGTGTCGCTCCTGGTACTGGCTGCTATCGGTTACTCCGGCAGCCTGGTATTTTACAATTCGTATCTGCCCGAAATTGCAGCTGAAAAAGATCGCGACCGGATAAGCGCCCGTGGTTATTCACTGGGATATGTTGGCAGTGTTTTATTGCAGATTGTTGGTTTCGCATTGGTACTTACCCTTCCATCGGAAGGTCAGGCAACAAGAATTACATTTCTTCTGGTCGGAGTATGGTGGATCATATTCGCTCAATTTACTTTTCGTGTTTTGCCTAAACAAAATGTTTCAACAGACCGGCTAAAGGGCAACATATTCAATGACAGTTTTCAGGAGATCAGGAAAGTGTACCAGCAGGTTAAACAAATGCCGGTGCTAAAAAGATTTTTAAGAGGCTTCTTTTTTTACAGCATGGGCGTTCAAACCGTGATGCTGGCTGCCACACTGTTTGGCAGCAAGGTTTTGGGACTGAGTGATACTAAACTAATCATTACCGTTGTAATAATACAGCTTGTTGCCATCCTTGGTGCCTGGAGCATGTCGCGGTTATCGGGTAAGTACGGAAATTTTCGGGTACTCATAGGCGTGGTTCTATTCTGGATATTCGTTTGTCTTGCTGCTTACTATACTGCGTATCTGAAGGAACAGGGACAGGATCCTGAATATTATTTTTATTTTCTGGCCATTTGTGTCGGCCTGGTAATGGGAGGAATTCAATCTCTGAGCAGATCAACATTTTCGAAACTAATGCCTGAAACAAACGATACCGCTTCCTTTTTCTGCTACTATGACTTCACGGAAAAAATAGCGATTGCTATTGGTATCCTCAGTTTCGGACTAATCGAAGAACTGACTCAGGCACACGGCGGAATGAAAAACTCCATTCTCTCATTGATCGTGTTTTTTGTGCTTGGTCTCATATGGCTTTTCTCTGCACTCAAAAAACAAAAACAATTACAAAGAGTTTAATTTTGAAGCATGCAATTATACACTATCGACACCGGATATTTTAAACTCGACGGAGGAGCCATGTTTGGCGTAGTACCGAAATCAATCTGGAACAGGCTTCAACCCGCTGATTCAAATAATCTTTGCACCTGGGCAATGCGTTGCCTGTTGATAGAAGATGGTAAAAAACTGATGCTGATCGATACCGGTATCGGAGATAAGCAGGATGAAAAATTTTTATCGCATTATTATTTGCATGGAGATGCATCTCTTAAAAATAGCCTGGCTGTTCATGGCTTTACACCTGATGACATTACAGATGTATTTCTCACTCACCTTCATTTTGATCATGTTGGTGGCAGTATCATCAGGGAAAATGGCAAACTGGTTCCTGCTTTCAAAAATGCAATCTACTGGAGTAACGATAGCCACTGGAAACATGCGATGACCCCCAATCCAAGGGAAAAGGCCAGCTTTTTAAGAGAGAATATTATGCCTATCATGGAAAGCGGACAGCTTCAGTTTGCCGGACCACAGGTGTTCCAAAATAAAACCGATCTCGGCTGGGAAGCCAACTTATCGTCGGAGCCGCCTTATATATATTTTACAGACAATATCAAAATCAGACTGGTGAACGGGCACACGCAAAGCATGATGCTCCCTCAAATCACATACAAAGAAAAAACGATTGTCTATATGGCAGATCTTCTTCCCAGTACCAGTCATCTGCCTATGCCTTATGTTATGGGATATGATATTAATCCGCTACGCACGATGATTGAAAAAGATAATTTTTTGAAAGAAGCACTGGCCAACGACTTTATCCTGTTTTTTGAACATGATCCCAAACACGAATGCTGTACTTTACGTGAAACAGAAAAAGGGATCAGGGAGTCAGCAGTTTTTAAACTTTCAGAAATATAAAAAATTGAATTACCCGGAAATATAAAATGATTGAATTACCGCACACTTATAAGTGAGGAAAGTCTGTAGCGTAGATTTTTGTAGGTAATCATATCAACTTTAACGCTCCCGACAGAGATCGGACTTTCAATCCGGATAGGCACATGGTTGGCATCATCGCTTACCCACACCGTCATTTTCTCACCGCCTTCAAATATGGTACCTTTTACCAATAGTGGTTTAAATTTGATTGCACGGAACTTACCGTATTTCGTCTTCACAGTTTCTTTACCTACATACCGGATATACATATTAAAGATCTCTTTGTCCAAAAACATAGTGAATGGAATCTTATCACCCGGCTTATAATGGTTGAAATCAATGTTGCGTGCATAAAATATAGCACTTAAAACATCCTGTATACACGCAGGAATTTTGTAAACGCCGTCATTGGTAATTGCTGTGTTTGTAGTTTTATTGAAAGTTACATTTTCGTATTTCTTATATCCGCCTTCATCTATGTTCCGGATAAATCTGTATGGTTGAAGCGTAGCTGTATCAATAAAAGTTTCATATTTATCCCTGACGCGGAAAAACTTATCATAAAAAGGATACGTCTTTCCTTCCCCTATAACATGATATACCGGTTTACGATTCAGCATTTCAAGTGTTGTTTTGAAAGTTGCTTCGCCGGCACCAATATTGGCTGCAGATAAACTGTAAAAAACCTTGAAAGTAATACTCTCTCCTGCCTGGAATGCAGAATTACGTAGCTCGCAAAATCCGTTTTGAGCAACAAGCGGAAAGCTCAGTATGGTAAGTACAACTATTGAAATTGATTTTAATAGACTCATTAACGACAATATTCTGTAAAAAAAACGATAGTTTACTTACAAAAACGGATGAACTGTGTGATTACTCGCCTGTAAATTGTTTTCCTGACTGATAATTCCCAATTCTGATACCTAAAATTAATAAACTTCCGATCAGTGCCGGAATAACCAGGTTTATCAGCCAGATACTTAGGGAAGTGGCAAGGATCCCAACAACGTTAGTGCTAAAAAACTGTACCAGTTCTATGCTAGCCCTTGCCCTGATACCAAGATCTGTAAGAAAAGCTACTGTTGGGGCAATTGCGAGAACAATAAACATCACACTTATTACACAGAAACTTTGCCACCAGCTAACACCTACTTCAAAAACTTCAAACAAAATATAATATTGCAAAAGGAACACAATATATCTCATCAGCGATAATGACAAAATCCTTAATAACAACATTGTGTTAAATTGCTCTAAAACTTTAACATATCGAAGATACTTACCACTGACCGATATTTTGCCGGCGATCCGGATCAACCATGATAACCGGAAATAAAATAATGCCAGAAGCACACTTCCGGTTATTGAAATATAGAACACCAGTTGTAACCAGAATATAACAGACATAGATCCGCTGATGTTAGCGGGTATATATTGTTTCAGATGCATCAGCCCAAAAATACCGGCAATCATTGTTACCAGTAACTGTGCGATACTACATACGATGGTCAGAGAAATAGCCTGTACGCGTTTACCTTCGGGTATGAAAAGTATTCTGCCGAGATATTCGCCAATACGGTTAGGAGTAAAAAAGGCCATAGTGGTTCCGGTGAACACTGCTTTCAGTGATCTTACAAAAGTAATTTCATGTAGAGTTTTCAGAGAAAGCTGCCATTTCCTGGCTTCAATTCCCCAGTTCAGAAACATCAGAGCAAACACCAGTCCTGTTTTATACAGGCCAGCTCCCCGCATTGACTGCCATATCTGATTAAAGGAGGTTTCCCAACTAGGCTGCCTTTGCACCTGGTGATAAATGGATATCGCTAAAATGGAAAAGATGAGGGGGCCAAGAACATACTTGGTTATTAATTTGATATTTTTGCTTAGTTCCGCCAATTGTGCCGCAAAGTAATGGAAGTTCAAAGTAACAACTGTAATAAGGAATGAAATTTGTCCAGATACAACCACAGAACACCCGTTTGATAAGTATGATCTTATAAATTAATGCAGAACCATCTTGAAAAAAACTTCTAAGATCATATTAGGTATTGATCCTGGTACCGTAGTTATGGGATATGGGATCATAGCTGTTACTGAAAGCAAGCCCGTATTGCTTGAGATGAGCATACTAAAATTAGGTTCAAAACTCGATCACTATCAGCGATTGCAGGCAATCCATCAGAAAGTAACCGAACTGATTGTGCTGTTTCACCCTGACTGCTTTGCGATTGAAGCACCATTTTTTGGTAAGAACGTACAGAGTATGCTCAAACTTGGGCGGGCACAGGGTGTGGCAATTGCTGCGGCAATTTCAGCGGGGCTGGAGGTTTCTGAATATTCACCCAAAAAAGTAAAACAATCAATAACCGGTAATGGTAATGCCGATAAGGACCAGGTTTGGAAGATGCTCCAACATATTATGCAATTACAACATTCCGACCTGAAGTATCTTGATTCGTCCGATGCACTTGCGGTTGCAGTATGTCATCATTTTCAGGATAATCCGCTCATGAAAAAAAATGGTAATTCAATTAAGAGCTGGGAAGACTTTGCAACGAAAAATCCCGGAAGGGTGCGGTGATGGCTGCCCTCCTGCGAAGGAGGGCGGCGAGCGAAGCGAGCGGGTGGTTGTTCTTTGGTCTTCGAAAGTTATTAGTCTTCTGTTACCAAAAACAACCACCCCATGCCTTCGGCATTTCCCCTCCTTCGCAGGAGGGGAGCTTATAAATTCCCAAGAATTTTTGATTGTGCAGATTTCAATTCTTCATTTGAAAGTTTAAGCTTTCTCCTGGTAAAATTCAGGTCATCCGCATTGTTTATTGGCACAAGATGCAGATGGGCGTGGGGCACTTCCAGTCCCACAACACTGATGCCACAACGATTGCAATTAAACGATTTTTCAATCGCTCTGGCGACTGGTTTTGCAAATAGCAGCAGACTGGCCAGGTATTTATCATCCAGGTCAAAGAATTTATCAGTCTCCGTTTTGGGAACAACTAATGTATGACCGGGAACAAGGGGGGAAATATCCAAAAAAGCAAAAAACAAATCATTTTCTGCGATCTTATATGACGGAATTTCCCCACTTATTATTTTGGAAAAAATACTCATAACAAACTGTTTATCAGCTGAATGGCCAAAAATTATTTTGGCTTTAGGGCTGCAATCAGCAGTAAGAAAATAGCGTTAAACGGTTATATTTTCAATTTTAAACTTAAGTTTCCCGGCAGGAACCTCCACTTCAACAACTTCACCAGCTTCCTTGCCAAGCAAACCCTGGCCAATAGGTGAAGTAATGGATATTTTGGATTGTTTAAGATCGGCTTCCATTTCAGAAACGATCTGGTATGTAACCTGTTTTTTAGTGTTCAGGTTGGTGATTTTAACCTTTGTCATTATTGAAACCTTGCTGGTATCAACATTTTCGGCATCCAAAACCCTCGCGCTTGCCATATCTCCTTCCATCTTCTTGATTTTGGCTTCCAGCAGACCCTGAGCTTCCTTTGCAGCATCATATTCTGCATTTTCTTTCAGATCACCTTTTTCGCGGGCTTCAGCTATGGCACGTGACGCCCTGGGACGTTCGACGGTTCTCATCCTGATGAGCTCCTCTTTCATTTGTTCAAGTGTTTCCTTTGAGACGTACAAAACACTGCTCATGTTAACCTCCTTGGTTTTACGGCAGAGATTACCCATACTCTTAATGGCAAGCTCTTCCGGTATTAAAAAAAAAGAACAACGCCCCAGATGAGCTGAAGCGTTGCATTATTTGTGTAAGCGAAAATAGCCTTTTTTTTTCTATTTACAGCACACTTAAAATATTAAAAATTATCCTTTTGTCATTGAATTGTTAAATTCCCCCGTCTGCAGGCTGACATTAAAATTAATTAATTCTTAGTTTTATTAAATGATTCCCAATTTCCGTAAAATCACTTCCGACATTTTATAAAAAGCTTCGTGTGTATAGCCGGCAATATGCGGTGTTACCACTACAGCAGGATGCGCAAGTAACCAGTCCAGTTGTTGCCGCTCGGCGCCGGTGTACGTGTCAAGTTTCTCATTTTCAAGCACATCGAGGCCCGCCCCGGCAATTTTATGATTTTCAAGTGCCCTGATCAATGCAGCAGTATCATGCACCTTTCCCCTCGAAGTATTCAGCAAAACAGGCGCTTGACCAAGAGAATTCAGAAGTTCATCATTGGCAAAGTGAAACGTTTCCGGCGTAAGCGGAAGATGAAAACTGATTATATCCGAATATTTTGCAACCTGCTCCAGATTTGCTTCCCGAACATAATCCCGGGCAAATCCGCTCTTAAATTTATCATAAGCCAACACCGTGACATTAAAGGGCGCAAGCAGGCTTGCAAAAGCACTTCCTGTATGACCATAACCAATAATACCTACGGTCTTCCCGCTTAATTCAGTACCCCGGTTTCCTTCCCGGATCCATTTTCCCTGGCGGATTTCATTGGCACTATTGTTAATCCGGTTCAAAATATTCAGAGTCAATCCCAATGCATGTTCACCAACTGCGAGACAGTTTCCTTCAGGACTGCTTACGCACAAAATTCCTTTTTCCTCCGCATAAACAGTGTCAATCAGCTCCATGCCGCTGCCCAGACGCCCAATCCATTTCAATTTAGGCGCTTTGTCGAGAAGATTTTTATCAATGCGCAACCTTGTTGTAACAAAAAGACCAGTGACTTCCGGTATCAGATCTGCAAGTTCATCATAGGTGATCGCTTTATTTACGGTAACGTCGAATCCTTTCTGTTTCAAACTGTTTTCGAGATAAGGATGTGAGCTTGCGGTAATTATTACTTTCTGCAATTTGTTATTTCATTTTAAAAGTTAGAGCTCCAAAATCGGCCACGGACAGCTGTTCGGCTCTTTTATTAAATATTTCGTCTTCCAGTACTTCAGGCGTAAACAAAGCTTTAACCGCGTTCCGGAGTGTCTTACGCCGCTGGTTAAACGCAGTTTTCACGAGAACAAAAAATGAGCGCTCTGATTTCATTTTAACAGGTTCGTCCAAAGGGGTAAGCCTTATAACCGCGCTTTTAACTTTGGGTGGAGGATTGAAACTGTTTTCATCTACTTCAAACAAGAACCCGACCTGGTAAAAGCCCTGCATAAGCACACTGATTACACCATATACTTTAGATCCCGGGCCTGATGCAATGCGTTCTGCCAATTCCTTTTGAAACATGCCGATAACACATTCAACATTTTCCCGCCATTCAAGCACCTTAAATAGGATTTGAGAAGATATATTGTATGGGAAATTGCCTATTACCGTGAATGGGCTCCCAAATGGCTGAGCTGTTTCCAGGAAACTCTCATGTATGATCCTGCCTTTAAGTGCCGGATAGTTCTTTTCGAGCCAGGCTACTTTCTCATCATCAATTTCAACACATTTGAATTCAATACCGGGTATGCCGAGCAAATACTTCGTTATCGCTGCGCCACCCGGGCCTACTTCGACAAGGCGTTGGAATGGTTTTTCCAACAATGTGTTAACGATTCGCTTACTGATGTTTTCATCTGTTAGGAAATGCTGGCCGAGTGACTTCTTTAAGGTGTACATAATAATGACAGCAAAAATACCAATTATCAGCTGCGTTTCCGCAAATGCTGACCGCTTCGGCAGCTTTCGAGACTTGACAGGGTGATTTAAAGTGACTGACGTATCTTAGCCGTCAGAAATCAACGATTATGAATCCACAGCATCAAAGGCCAATAATAGGAATTTCGATAGGTGATCTGAATGGCATCGGACCTGAAGTAGTAATCAAAACTTTCTCAGACGCCCGGATCCTTGAAATTTGTACTCCTGTGATTTTTGCTTCCAATAAAGTAATAAACTTCTATCGCAAATCCATTCCGGAAGTAAATCTGAATTATCAGATCATTAAAGATTTTACACGTATCAGCCCTAAACAAATACATCTGTTCCAGGTTTGGGAGGAAGAACTGGCCATAACACCGGGACAACTGACAGACCTGGGTGGAAAATATGCGGTTAAATCGCTCTCTGCTGCTGTCCTGGCCCTGAAAGAAAACAAAATCCAGGGGCTTGTTACCGCACCACTGCATAAAAAGAATACTCAGTCGGCCGAGTTCAATTTCACAGGTCACACGCCTTATTTAAAACATATTTTTGGCGTTAATGATGTGGTGATGCTAATGACTGCACAAAATTTCCGGGTTGCATTACTCACCGAACACATTCCGATCAGCGAAGTGGCGCAGCATATTACCCGTGAAGCCATTCTATCCAAGCTCCACCTGGTTAACCAATCACTCATAAAAGATTTTGGTATTGAGAAACCGAAGATTGCAGTACTCGGTCTGAATCCTCATGCCGGCGATGAAGGTCTGATCGGAAGGGAAGAAGAAGATATTATTAAACCAGCTATTAAAGATGCAAAACATCAGATGCTGGTAATGGGGCCATATAGTGCAGATGCTTTTTTTGCGCGTGGTCACCATGAAAAATTCGACGCGGTGCTGGCAATGTATCATGACCAGGGATTGATCCCGTTTAAATCGTTTGCTATTGGTGCAGGCGTAAATTTTACAGCCGGAATGTCGGGAGTACGGACATCTCCTGATCATGGAACTGCATTTGACATTGCCGGTAAGAACAAAGCTGATTGTTCCTCTTTTATAACTGCCATCTATGAATGCATTGATATTATTAACCGTCGCCAGGAATATGAAGATAACCGGCGCAATCCTTTGAAGAAAATGACTTCAGTTATACTCGCCAATGCAGTTGATGAGGCGATAAATGAATAGTCTACATTCCCCTCCTTCGCAGGAGGGGAGCTTTAGCTACCTAAACATCTCCTCCTTAATCCCCTTATTTATCACATACCCCGAATAAGTTATCTCCACCTTTCCTTTTTGATTGGCATTTTTGTCGGAGACTACAGGTTTTTCACCGGTATCATAATCAAAGGCCAGACCTTTCGGCAGCTTATAGTTCTGAGTATTAAAAAGAAAAACCACTTTATCGGGCAAACCCCAGTTTGCAAATTTGCCGTAGCTCATTTCAATCTCATAAGTACCAGATTCCTTTGTAGTAGTTATGGCCTTACGGATCAACGCGGCACTTTCTTCAATATACAAGGTAGATACAACAATATTTGAATTCTCATCAAGCGGCAACAACTTAACCACTGTCAGTGCCATGCCATTGAAATTCGTTTTTCCGGCAGGTACTGCAGCAAACTGCCCGTTCCCTGCAAAAAGACTGTTCAGATTCACGCTCACTCCTCCTTTAGGAACAATTGAGATCCCATCCTTTTTTTTAATCCTGAATTTATCGGGATTCTTATAATAAATAGTAATGTTTGATTGCGGCACTTTCATAAAAGACACATTCGTAACCAACATGCCTTCTGCCTGATAATCTTTTACGCTGTTCAGTTTCTCACGCACCCGTTTTACCAGGGCATCCGCATCCTGGGCATACGAACACAACGATATCATAAATGCAGATAGTATTAGAAAAATGGATCTGGCAGTTGCCTTCATAAAGAGTTTAAGTTCTAACAATTTTGCTAAGGTAACGGTGAAATAAAATGAAGGATTAACATTTGATTGTATGTTGTTAATCCTTCAAAAATCAGGCAGGCAACCCTTTAATAATACGAGCCGATAATTTTTTCATTATTTGATTACAGAAAGCTGTCACTTTCCCTATAAGCCTTAATCAATGCAAGTTCGCCCTCTTTCCCAGGCTTTGAATTTCCATGTTCCATTCCCATCACGCCTTTCCAACCTTTGCTGTGAATATGCTTAAATATGTTTTTGTAATTCATCTCCCCGGTCGTTGGCTCTTTTCTTCCGGGATTATCTCCTATCTGAAAGTAACCTATCTCATCCCAGGATCTATTGATGTTGTTGATGATATCACCCTCATTCCTTTGCATATGATACATATCAAAAAGAAACTTACAGGATGGGCTTCCAACAGCCTTACAGATCATGTAAGTCTGGTCAGAATGACGAAGAAACAGATCCGGATTATCGCTTAACGCCTCCAGCACCATTATGAGTCCTGCTGGTTCCAGAATTTCACTTCCGATCTTCAGGGCTTTGATCACATTTGCCGTTTGATATTCGAATGACAGCTTTCTGTCATAATTACCAGGCACCACCGTTACATGTTTTGCATTACATCTTTTGCCAACTTCAATAGCAAGTTTACAATCTTTTGCCATCTTATCTATCCATTCCTGCTTACCTGTTGTAAGTGTTGTACTCCAATGCCAGTTATCTGAGGTTACAACAAAAACCCCCATGATCATCCCAAGTTTGGCCAGAGTATCACCAATCTTTTTTTGTTCTTCTTCTGGTCTTGCCATCATTCCATTGTCTTCAATAGAGCGAAAGCCCATTTCATGAGCAAATTTAATCTGGTCTATGAAATCTTTTCCGGCATGGGCCTGAAACATGCCCTGGTGAAAGCCATAATTAAGATTAAAAGTTTTGTCGGCAGTAGCTTTTTGTGTGTTACCGAATTGGTTTTCGGCAAGCAGACTTCCTGATCCAAGTAAGCCGGCGCCGGCGAGCATCGTTTGTTGCATGAATTTTCTGCGTTCCATCTGGCAAAATATTTTAGCTTTAAATGTAGTGACAATATGCATCCGCCGGTGAAAATTTTTTTTGGAATTGCAGGAGCTGGCAGCAGGGATTTGTTCGATTATTTAATTAACTTGTCGCTCCTCCAAAAAATAATGAGTGAAAAAGACAGGAATTCTGATTGCCACTTTAGCCGTATCACTTTGTTCAGTATCACAGGTAAAGCCTACCGCTTTTGAACCTTATGAACAATCAGTTAAGGGCACTGCGGTTAAGTTTGAACTGGTTCCAATACCAGCAGGTAGCTTTATGATGGGTAGCCCCGAAACTGAAAAAGACAGAAAACCCGATGAAGGCCCGCAGCAGAAAGTAGAACTTTCCGCTTTCTGGATGGGCATTCATGAAGTAACTCATGACGAATTTCTATCTTTTTTTGACGATGAAAATACCAGTCGCAATGAAGATGTCGATGCGGTTACCAGGCCAACTACACAATATATTGATCTGAGCTGGGGTATGGGCAAACAGGGCGGATTTCCTGCAAACAGTATGTCCCAGCACACCGCCATGATGTATTGTCACTGGTTATATATAAAGACCGGCGTTTTTTACCGATTGCCCACAGAAGCCGAATGGGAATATGCCTGCAGGGCTGGAACACAAACTCCATATTATTTCGGGAGTGATGCGAAGTTAATCGATCAGTTTGCCTGGTATGCAGGAAACAGTAAGAGTAAATACCAGAAAGTCGGGCAAAAAAAGCCTAATGCCTGGGGTTTATACGATATGATCGGAAATGTCAGCGAATGGACGATCGATCAGTATAATCCCGACTATTTCAAGAAGATTTCTGAGAAACCGGTAGATCCGCGTATAGAGCCGGCTACAAAGTATCCAAAATCGGTAAGAGGTGGTGGTTATACAGAGAACCCGGCTGATATGAGGAGCGCAAGCCGCCTGAAATCAGAACCGGCGTGGAACAAAAGGGATCCGCAGATTCCCAAGAGCAAATGGTGGCTGACCGACGCCGCATCTGTTGGTTTCCGGGTAGTGAGCCCGCTAAAGCAACCGACAGCCGCCGAGGCAGAAGCCTACTATAAACAATATATTTCTTTGTAACTTACTGTTTACTTCATTCATAATTAAAAGACCTAAATACACATTCATAATTAAAAGACCTAAATACAAAATCATGATTAACGATAGCAAACCATCAAGAAGAGATTTTGTCAAACAATCATCCCTGCTTGCCGGCGGTATGATTGCCGCTCCGCTTATGTCGGGAGCAAACTATTTTTCTGGTTCCGACGATGTAATTAAAGTCGCACTGATTGGATGTGGCGGGCGCGGAACAGGCGCAGCTTCCCAGGCTTTGATGTCCAAGCAAAACGTAAAGATTGTTGCAATGGCTGATGCCTTCCGCGATCGTCTTGACAATTGTTATAAAAGGCTTACTGAAGCGGACATGTCAGACTCTGGCATTAAAGGAACTTTGAAAGATAAAGTTGATGTTCCGGAGGATAGAAAATTTGTTGGCTTCGATGCATACACTAAAGCTATTGCTTTAGCGGATGTTGTGATACTTGCAACACCGCCGGGATTCCGCCCTATTCACTTTGAAGAAGCGATCAAACAAAACAAGCATGTGTTCATGGAAAAGCCCGTCGCTACGGATCCGGCTGGTGTGCAGAAAGTTTTAGAGATCGCCGCAATTGCCAAATCAAAAAAACTGAATGTAGTAGTTGGTCTGCAGCGTCACTTTCAGAATTCTTATCGCGAGTTGTTCAAAAGAAAAGAAATGATTGGTGATATCGTTTCTGCACAAGCATGGTGGAATAATGATGGTGTGTGGGTGAAGAAACGTCAGCCGGAGCAGACTGAAATGGAATATCAAATGAGAAACTGGTATTATTTCAACTGGCTTTGTGGTGATCATATCACTGAACAGCATATACATAACATTGATGTTATTAACTGGTTTAAAGGATCATACCCGGTGAAAGCCCAGGGTATGGGTGGACGCGAAGTACGTAAAGGAAAAGACTATGGTGAGATCTTTGACCACCACTATGTAGAATTTCAGTATGCTGACGGATCCATTTTGAACAGCCAGTGCCGTCATATACCAGGTACAATGAGCAAGGTTGACGAATTGCTGACTGGTACAAAAGGTATCATCAGGGCAAATGATGCAAATATTAAAGACCACAAAGGCAAGTTGTTGTATCAGTTCGATAAGAAAGCTGATAAGGAAGACCCATATCAAACTGAACATGTCGAGTTATTTGCCGCTATTGCCAAGGGCGAATACAAATTTGCTGATGCAGAAAATGGCGCAAAAAGCACCATGACTTCAGTACTTGGACGCATGGCCACCTATAGCGGACAAATTGTTGAATGGGATAAAGCGATCAATTCAGGCATAAATCTTCAGCCTGCAAAATATGCGTGGGATGCAATGCCTCAGGTAGTTCCAAACAGCGATGGACAGTACCTTGTAGCTATTCCGGGCAAAACAAAATTTGCGTAAAGCTAAGCTCCCCTCCTGCGAAGGAGGGGAACGAGCGTAGCGAGGGGGTGGTTGTTCTTTGGTCTTCGATCCTGTCTTAGATTCGAACACCAAAAAACAACCACCCCTGTCGTCTTCGACGCCTTCCCCTCCTTCGCAGGAGGGGAATTTTTTTTAGGACAATATAT
>Ga0193752_1000725_pt1 | contig 30056 bp, 22 predicted proteins | sample H1c1metaG_FD_144924 | JGI IMG/M metagenome (GOLD analysis project Ga0193752, IMG submission 144924) | Soil microbial communities from a riparian zone of the East river system, Colorado, United States - H1c1 | ecosystem: Environmental > Terrestrial > Soil > Riparian zone | place: USA: East River... | reverse complement strand
CAATGAATCCGGAAGTGGATAGAATCTTTGTTCATTCCTCCGGTAGTAATAAAGCCCTTTGCGAATACTACCGAACCAGTAATCGCCGTTAGCGTCCTGTATAAAAGTCCTGAAACCTGCAGCCACGCCGGTATCTGGCATAGGAAAACGGACGAACTTGTTACTCGCGCGCTCATATCTGTAAACCAGGCTGTCGGTCAGCAGCCAAAGGGTACCGTTGTTATCAGCCTTTATTGAATTGCAGGTCGAAAATCTGTTTCCGTCGGCATCTGATTTTATGCTTCGGATTTCACCGGTAGAAGCATTGACAATATAAACAAGCGCATCGGCCGCAGCACAAACAAAATACGAATTACTGAATTCGTCAAAATAGATCCCGCCCATATTATTACTACCAGCCATGGCGGACGTTGGTAACAGTGGTAAAAAAAAGGAAGAACTTCCTGCAAGATCATAAATAGCCACCCCGTTTGCAGTAGCCACCCATTTCATGTTACTATTATCCCGGAATACCGATCGAACCCCTCCGGGGGGAAGAGATGCCGGAAGCTGCGGAATATGATCAGACAAATAAATATTCTTACTGTCGGCACCTATTTTAAGAAGTCCTTTGTCTGCACCAAGCCAGTGTTCATCGATAGCCGGAAAACCAAAGTTTGTCGAAGGATATGGTTCATCTAACGGGTTTATCTTATTAAAACTATCTTCTTTTTCGTCATAGACGAAAATATTATCGTTTGTGACTGAAAGGAAAACTTTGCTGTTAAGAGTATCGTATACAAAGTCGATAACACTGCCGGAATAACCACCGCCCCGGAAACGAAATTCTTTGGTTATAGTATTAACGCTTACCAGGCCAATAGTTGTAGCGAGCCAGAATTCATGTTCTGACTTCGGTAGAATTTTTTGTATGGACTTATAATGGATATTTTTTGCCGACTGAATTCTGGCGGCAAATGATGGCCAGTCATAATAACTGAACTTGTTTTTGACAGGATCATAAAAGCTGAATTCGAAGACGTCTGATGCTATCCAGATCAGACCCTTATCATCAATATGTATATCCCAGATAATATTATTAGGTAAATCATTTGTTTCATCAAGACCGGGATCCGGATCCGGATGAAGTGAATGCCAGGTTTGGCTGGAAGGTTCGTAATAATTCAATCCATCCATGGTTCCCACCCAGATGTTACCGTTCCTGTCCTGGTCTATCGTATTGATTATTTCGTTTGATATGGAATTGGTGTCAGCAGGCCGGAAAACTTTAAATGAATGACCGTCGTACCGGTTAAGTCCGTTATCAGTTCCGATCCACATATATCCTGTTGCGTCCTTGTAAAAACAATTTACACGGTTGCTCGATAAACCATCATTGGCCGTTAACAGTCCTGCTTTATAATAAAGTTGCGCTGAAGCCGGCCCTGCAAAAAAAAGGCTTACTGTGTAAATAAGGAAAGGTATCGACGGTAATATTTTCATGCTTGCCGGGCTACCTGAAGTTACAAGATAGCGTTTAAACATTATGAAGAAAATACCACGATCGGGGGATACCGGACAGATGATTTTCTGCCAAATCTCTTAATAGCCGTTCAGATAGCTGGATACCCGCCTGATGCCGGAACATCAGAAATACAGGAGTAGATTATTTATTCGATCATATCAGGAAGTTTACGGTCGAATCTCCTGATCTGATAATGACTGGGCTTTCTGGTTTAGATCTTGTTACACGTGAATACCTGTTGATTGCATCCTGCACCACCCTTGATCATGCCATTCCGCAGCTTTGCGCACAACATTGGTAAAATAATTGCAAGTAGAATATATGCTTAACCGATATTTTCAAATAAAATAAATGAATATGAAAGTTAGATTTCTTTGCGCATTGTTGTTCTTAGTGTCAGTCTCCATTTTAAACTGTCCCAAATCTTACGGGCAATCTACCGGTCCAAAAAAAAGCGACACCGTTTTAGCCGGATACCGTTCAACCATTGATTCGCTTGACAGTTCTCTGATTCATCTCATCGGAGCAAGAGAAAAAATTGTAAGGGAAATAGGCATATATAAAGCAAAAAATGATATTACTCCATTGCAGGCTAATCGTTTTCAACAGGTGTTGGAGAAGAGTATTGCAGCCGGAAAGGAACAGGGGTTGTCATCAGAATTTATTACAAGGTTAATGAATCTTATACATGACGAAAGCCTGAAGTTGGAAAACGAGATTAAAAATAAATAGGCAGCATTTGTAGAATATTATAACTGAGTTTTATGAAAATGTTATCTTTAAAGCCCCTACCCGATGGATAACTGCTATAACTGAACTTTTGTTTATCAATGATAAAACAGGCGTTATGTATTTATATTATGGATTAAATCGTAGTTGTTTTCAGTTATTCCGGTTTATTATAGCCAGGCTCAATTATTTAATTCTTGTCAGTATAATTATCGCCTCTTGTTCAACCTCTAAGATAAAAACAAACAGCGGTAAAGAAATAACAGTTGCAGAAATGGATCAGTTTCTTAATCAGCAGCTTGATTCATTAAAGCTACCGGCTTTGTCTATTGCTTTTATCAATAATGGTAAAATCGTTTACCACCGTGCATTGGGAGTCGCTACCATTAATGGTGCCCGAAAAGTGGATGATCAATCATTGTTTGAAGCTGCTTCCTTATCTAAGACTGTATTTGCATATTTTGTTATGAAGATGGTGGAAAAAGGAAAATTGAATCTGGATAAACCCCTGTATCAGTACCTTCCTTTCCCCGAAATTGAGTATGATGAGAGATACAAAAAAATCACCACAAGGATGGTGTTGGATCACACCACCGGCCTCCCGAACTGGCGCTGGTATGATGAGCCGGATTCCACCTTAAAAATTAAACGGGGTGATATTTACATGAAAAATCCTCCCGGAACTTTTGGATATTCCGGAGAAGGGTATCATTATCTCGCCAAAGTAGTTGCTCATTTAAATGGCCTCACACTTCAAAGCCTGGATTCGCTGTTTCAACGGGAAGTTGCCGCCCCGTTAGGTTTGGATCACACCTATTTCAGCTGGCATAATTATATTGGCCTGCATAAAGTGACCGGGTATCAAAACGGCAAAGTATTTGAAAAAGCATGGCCTTCAGCTCCGCCAGACGATGACTCCACTGTGTTCGGTGCCGCCAGTACTCTTCATACTGATGCTACCAGTTACGCCAGGTTTCTGATTGCACTTATGGAAAGCAAAGGCCTGAAGAAATCAAGTATCGATGAAATGCTGAAAATTCAAAGTAGAATTCCAAAAGAGCAATCAGCCAACTGGGGTGAAATAACCGCCTGGGGACTTGGCATGGCCATTGAAGAAACTGATCAGGGTATCAGGTACTCTCATGGTGGTGATAATGGGGGCTTCCAGGCAGGGTTTATGTTCTATAAAGCTAAAAAAAACGGGTATGTGTATTTTACAAACTGTGATCGCGGCGGGATGTTTTATGTGAAACTGAGAACACTTCTCGGCGAAATGAAATCAAATTAAGTTGGATTTTATTTTTTATAGAAGGGATTGGTAATTTCAGCCGGATTATTACTGCAAATAATGTAATTTAATCAAAATGATAAAAATGCCATCAGTCCCGTCTTTAATAAGTCTGCATCTGCAGTATAGGCTTTGGATCGCCGAAATGAATTTTGACATCAATATAATCCGGATATATAACGATTATCTGCAGGAATTGCGGTTAAAAGTCCTCAAGCCGGGAGACGCTTCGGAACTTGACAAGCACGAGAAAGTCCTGTTGACTATACGGGCAGATATCGATGAAATCAGGAATGAAATGCATCTTGGAAAAATGAAACTTGCAAATTATGTACGGAAAGAAAATGTCATAGACGCTGAACAAACAGAAGAACATAGTTCTCTGATAAAAAGATATTCGGAATTTAGAAATAAATTTGCAATAGTTAAGACAGACCTAAACGATCTTGCTGCCAAAATACTTCCATCTCAATAAATATTCTTTAAAGAACGCAAATATTCAAAACGGAATATTCTTTAGAGAACAAAATTATTGCGTAGACCTAACTTATCATGTTTAAGTTTTTGGAGGAATTCAAAGACACAGAACCTTCGTTACAGGTTGGGTCGAATTATTTGGACCAACGTCATTATTGGGATCAACTTATCGAACATTAGGACGGATAATTGTGTTTATAACATGAAAAATGTCAGGCATAATAAGAAAAATGTCAGGCATAATAAATCATAACGTTTACTATAAATCAAAATAATTTTATGAAACGTATCGCAATTAATGGATTTGGACGAATTGGAAGGGCTACATTAAAAATTGTCCTGGAAAACAAAGACGTTGAAGTTGTTGCCGTCAATGATCTGATGGCCATTGAAAATGCTGCTTATTTATTAGGCTTCGACAGCGTTTATGGACGGTTCAAAGGAAACATCCGAACCGAACCTGAAGCTTTATATGTGAATGATAAAAAAATCCTGTATTACAGTGAAAAGGATCCGGCTAAGCTTCCGTGGAAAGATCTTAATATTGAAGCCGTAATTGAAAGTACCGGCTTTTTTACAAAAAAAGAAGATGCAGAAAAGCACATCACAGCAGGTGCCAAAACTGTAATTATTTCAGGGCCTACAAGTAGCAAAGATACGCCAACTGTTGTTCATGGCGTAAATTCCGGTGATGGGAAAACTTCCATCTTTTCATGTGGTAGTTGTACAACCAACAATATTGGTCCAATCATAGAAATCCTGGGAAGAAAAATTGGAATTAAGAAAGCGATCCTTAATACTGTCCATGCATTTACAGCCTCTCAATCACTGGTAGATGCTCCATCTAAAAGAGAACCACGAATGGGCAGAGCTGCAGCGATTAATCTTGCACCGGCTTCTACCGGAGCTGCAATTGCAATTACCAAGGCATTGCCCGAATATGCAGGACGCTTTGATGGAATAGGTATCAGAGTACCCGTGCCGGTTGGTTCAATTTCAGATATAACATTTATCGCAGAACGTAATACAACGCCGGAAGAAATAAACAAGATCCTGACCGAAGAATCTCAAACAGACAGATACAGGGAAGTACTATCGGTATCTTCGGACCCGTTGGTTTCAACTGATATTATTCAAAGTGCATATGCAGCAATCGTTGACCTGGATATGACAAGAGTTGTTGATGGTGATCTGGTGAAGGTTATGGCCTGGTACGATAATGAATGGGGATTTTCAAATCAAATGGTAAGGCAACTCCTGGCTATTTAATTATTTGAAATTTCTGGCATTGGGAAAGACTTTTTTCTCATTGGTTTCACGTACCTGCGATCTTTTATTTTGTTCATGAACAGGTATTGTTTTTTCATCACCACGGGAAAGTGTCAATAAAGGGAGGTCTTCATTATTAGTTGCAGTAAGACGACGCAATAATTTAGAAAAGTCGTAACAACTTTTTACTATTACATGAATCACCTCCCCTTCCCGTTGAAGTTTTCCTTCAACCATTATTAACCTGGATTGTATTATTTCTTTCCGGAACTTTTCGAACAGGCTTTCAAAAATAACCAGGTTTGCATAACCAGTTTCATCTTCAATCGTCATAAAGCAAACTCCACCTGCAGTTCCTGGTCTTTGCCTGACAAGAACAAGCCCTGAAACTTTAACCAAAGCCCCATCTGGAACATTGGTTAGCTCAATCGTGGATAGTACATGTAATTGGAGAAGCTTCTCTCTTACAAAACTCACCGGATGTGCCTTCAATGATAAGGAGGTTGCCGCATAATCATGTACAACATGTTCTGAACGGGTCATTTTTGGTAAAGAGATATTTTTTTCCTGTGGATCCGTTGATGGATGACCAGCAAACAATGCAATGGGCCGGTCATTTTTTGTAGAGACTTCCCATAATGCCTGGCGCCGATCCAATCCTATTGAGTTGAATGCATCAGCATCCGCCAGTTTTTCCAACGCTGATTCTGCAACTCCGGCATCCCGGAGTGAGTTTATGGTTATATACAATATTTTATTAACACATGTATATTGTTCATCTGGTTTTAAATTATTCTTCAATTTATTTCTGCCATTTATAAGGACATTTATATCATCTTCACGCAATCCCTTTACTTGCCGGAAACCAAGCCGAAGGGCGCAGTAATTACCTGATTTATCTTCAAGCTGATTATCCCACATCGATAAATTAATATCAACAGGTCTGACATCTACACCATGTTTTCTTGCGTCAATAACAATCTGTGCTGGTTGATAGAAACCCATCGGCATGCTGTTTAATAAGGCGCAGGCAAAAACATCTGGATAATACCACTTGATCCAGGAAGAAACATAAACCAGTAAGGCAAAGCTTGCAGCATGACTTTCCGGGAAACCATAACTACCAAATCCTTCCAATTGTTTAAAAACACGCTGTGCATATTCGAGTTTGTATCCCCTTTGTAACATGCCGTTAATTAATTTTTCTTCGAATTTATTCACCGAACCTTTGAATTTGAATGTTGCCATACTACGGCGAAGTTCATCAGCTTCAGATGGTGTAAATCCTGCAGCAACGATTGCAATCTTCATCGCTTGTTCCTGGAATAAGGGAACTCCTAATGTTCTGCCTAAAATATCTTCCAATTCTTTTGAAGGGTATTCAACAGGCTCTTCTTTATTTCGGCGACGTAAATATGGATGAACCATATCTCCCTGTATAGGTCCAGGTCGCACAATCGCTACTTCAATAACCAGGTCATAAAAAGTACGGGGCTTCAAACGGGGTAACATCGATTGTTGTGCACGGCTTTCAATCTGAAACACACCGATAGTATCGGCGTGGCAAATCATTTCATATACAGCATCATCATCCTGCGGAATATTTGCCAAAGTTAAATCAAGTCCATAACTTTCTTTGGCAGCCTGAAAAGCCTTACGGATGCAGGTTAGCATTCCTAACCCAAGAACATCAATTTTTAGAAACCCCAATGCGTCAATATCATCTTTATTCCATTCAATACAGGTTCTGTTTTCCATACGGGCATTCATAATGGGACAAAGATTAGATAGCTTTCCCCGGGTAATCACAAATCCTCCTGTATGCTGGCCCAATTGTCTTGGGAATCCCATAAATTGTTCAGTAAGATTCAATACTTTCCGGAGATGCTTATCATCCGGGTTCAAACCTTGTTCAGCAATGCGTTTTCCCTCAAACCATTCTTCAGTAAATTCCCAAATAGATCCTGATATGCGGTTGATGGTATCAACTGAAAGCCCCATTGCTTTTCCAACATCCCTGATCGCTCCTTTTTGATGTTGTTGTGTAACCGTCGCAATAATAGCCGCCCGGTCACGTCCATATTTCTGATAGATATACTGAATCACTTCTTCGCGTCTTTCGTGTTCGAAGTCTACGTCAATATCTGGTGGTTCATTGCGGGCTGAAGAGATAAATCTTTCAAAAAGCAGGTCAAACTTTGTTGGATTTACTGAAGTGATGCCAAGACAAAAACAAATAGTTGAATTGGCAGCAGAACCTCTGCCCTGGCAAAGGATTCCCTGCGATCTTGCAAAACGTACAATATCATAAACAGTAAGAAAATATGGAGCATAATTCATTTCCTCTATAAATGATAACTCATACCTGATAGCAGCAATCGTTTTCTCAGGAATCTGTTCTCCAAATTGTTCTTTTGCTCCCTGCCAGGCAAGAAAACTCAACTCTTCCTGTGGCGTACGACCTTCACTGGTGATCTCTTCAGGATATTCATATTTCAGGCTGTCAAGAGAGAACTGGCACGATTCAGCAATTTCCAATGTGCGACGGATTGCTTCAGGGTATTGTCTGAACAACCGTAACATTTCATCTATTGGTTTAAGATGACGTTCAGCATTTTCGAGTAACCGGTAACCTGCATTATAAATTGTACATTTTTCCCTGATGCAGGTCAGGATATCCTGTAATTGCCGACGAGCCGGATGGTGATAATGAACATCATTTGTGGCCACAAGTGGTACATCGGATTGTTCAGATAATTGTTTAAGACGATATAATTGTTTTGCATCATCACCATAGTAATGTCGTGAAGCAGCAAGGGAAAGATCTGTTCCAAAAACCTGCCTGTATTCGTCAAGAACCTTTTTAAATGACAGATCGAATTCAAATAGGTTGTTCAATTCTGTAGGTGGGAGCACTATCCATTTTACATCTTTGGCGAATTCATATACATCTTTTTTGTTTAAAATGCATTCTCCTTTTTCAGCACGCAGGTTTCCTCTGGTGAGCAATGTGCAAATTTGCGAATATGCGTTACTGTTAGTCGGATACGCTAACAGTCCCGGACCATCTGTTAAATCAAGTCGACAGCCTGGAATGATGCGAATACCTGTTTTTTTTGTAGCAGCATGAGCGCGTACAATACCGGCAAGGGTGTTGCGGTCAGTAATAGCAATTTCCTTATATCCAAGTTCAATAGCCTGTTGTACCATTTCATCGGGATGCGAAGCACCCCGTAAAAAGCTAAAATTTGTTGTGACCTGTAGTTCTGTGTAGTTCATGATTAAATGTGTACCGGATCTCCAGATCCGGAGATTTTTGGATTTTTTATTTTATAAAAACTGGGATTTTTTACTGGGATTTTTGCATGCATTTTGAAAGCGATCTACAATATTTAAAACCAGACAGCTTTGCAAATCAACGGATCAGGAGATCCGTTGCACATTATGCAAAAAAGCCATGAATGAACCATTGATACGATTTATCTGCTGAATAATGTCCTGACCGAAACACCCAGTAACGGCTGCCCTCCTCATCTTCAACACAATAATAGTCGCGGTGTTGTTCTTCCTGCAACCACCATTCTGATTCAATACGTTCCGGACCGTCTGCTTTTTTTATTGTGTGCAGCTTTCCTTTATATCTGAATAACATAGGTGGATAATCAGGTATTGGTGCCGCGACACTAATAGGTTCTGGCTTTGCTAACAGTTGCAGAGGTCTCGGTCTCGTTATTTTCCATGAAGCTGATGCTTTTTCCAGAAAAGATGTTGCGGGTTTGATTGATCGCTCAGGCCAATGATGTTGGTCGGGCAGATAGCGATGAATGAGTTGAGTACCGATCTTGTTTGCTAAACGATCAATCAGTTCACTTAAACCGGAATCTTCAAGTCCGAATGCACTTTCCCAAAGTTTTTCCTGCAATGGGTTCAGATCTTCCACTTTTGGAGCTTCGATTATAAATAGCTCAATTCCCAAAGCCGGTTCGATTGACGAAAGTTTGTTTTCAAATAATTTAAAAAGATGTTTTGTGTTAAGTGAAGCCTTATGTGTACCTATTTCAATTTGTTCGATTTTCCCATCAACCCTGAAGCATTTGAAACAAGCCCTGCGAAGACCTTTTTGTTCTTGTTGAAGGCGAAAACATAAACTGTCAAGCAACTGTTGTAATGCGATTTCAATACCCACTGCTGTTACAATGGGTTCCAGGCAGGGTAACCTTTCCTGGTAAGGCTCTATGGGTTGTACTGGTTGTATGGTTTCATCTTCATGACCCAGGGCCTGATCTATTCTTTGAATTATGAGTTGGCCAAAACGCCTGCGTAATGCTGCCCTTGGCATGGCAATAAAATTATTTATCTGCCTTAATCCCAGCTTTTCCAAACGCTCCACTATTTCCACATCCAACCTGAGCGCAGCAGGTGGTAAAGGAAGTAAAGCTGTGGTTTGATGACCAGCTCTTATAATATTTTCTGCCTGTCCAAACCGGGATATGGCCCAGGCTGTACCAATGGTATCTGCCATAGCAGCACGAACATCATATCCATAGCCTCTAAACCGGGAAACAATTTCTTTCAGATAAAGCATCTCCCCTCCCCAAAGATGAGCACATCCGGTTGCATCCAGGATAAGTCCGTCAGGAGGGTCAACGGCAACAGCGGGAGTAAAACGAATACACCATTCAGCAATACGCTTCAGTAATTTTCCAGGGAGATCAGGAATATCATCTTTAACCTTCAATTGCGGAATAATTGCCCTTGCGTCGGCTACAGCCATACCGGCCTCCAGACCTTGCAATTGAGCTTCAGCATTAGCAGCAGAGATAATCATCCTGCCATGATCAGGAGCAGCAAGTATAAATGGAAAATCTTTGAGTTCAGGGTGCCTGATACCAAGCCAATCTGTTTTGAGATGACGGAACCATATCGTGATAAAACGTTTAGCCATATTATCCCGCAATTTTCTTTTGCTCCTGCGGAATAGAACTGATTGTTTTTTCCTCAGGAATGGAAGTAGCCGGTGGGGTATAATGTCTGAACCGTCCGGCAGCCCATTCTATTTGCCAGCTACCTGGCTTTCCGTTCCTCACTTTGAGTAGTTCCACATTCCATCTCGGAAATCCTATCCCCGGCATATTATCTTCCACAACACTTGGCAGAGAGGTGATTTTCCAACGTGTAAGGCAGGCATTGGTGGTTATATTACGGAAATTGTGACGAATAATAAAACCAGTTACCCTGCTTTGTTCAACAGCCAGCTGTAATCGTCTTGAGGCCGTAAAGCTTATATCACTCATCTCACAAACAACTGCTGCAAGTCCGTTGCACTTTAATGATTCCTCCATAGCCCATAGTACATCATGCTCCTTTTGCAGATCTATAAAAATAATTTTTTCGGGATCGATACCAAATTGAATAAGAGCTGGTGGAAATAATGTTCGTGCAGTACTGATCCAGACGCAACAACCACCTGTCTTCATGAGCGCACTTATAATGCCTGCAATAAAACCTTTTGTTGAGGCAGCATATACAGGTCCGGAACAAATAAATTCATGTATCGCTCCGGAAGGAAATGATTGGTTCGGAAAAGCTTCATCTATTTCACCCCAACCCACATTTACAGCAGTACCATTAGTCTTTTTAAAACCTTGCAATGGAAGTATTTCCTTTTGCAACTGAGCGATTATATGTGATTTGGATAGAGCCATGTACCAGAAGCCATGAATTACAGCTCAATTTACTAAAAATTTTAGTAAATTGGAAGCGATTTTCTATCATCAACATAATCAATCGGTTATGCCTTCACAACTTCACAATTATAACAACCTGCTTTTGCATTGTGAATATGTATATAACGGATGTCCGGATTAGAGAATATCTTCTCCAGTGCATCTTTTAATGTATGCCCTTCTGCGACAGAAGATTCTTTCATCATACCATTCCTGTCATATGCTCTGAGTGAGAGAAGCCGGTGTTGCAGCATTTTGGGGATCTCATTAATCCTCAGTCCGGCTGTTTTGGCATTTTTACGAACGAAAACCGGACCGGTCGACTGGTATGGAGCCTGCGTTTTATGATGCTGGTATGGGAGCAGCATTACTTCTTCTCCAAGTTCCGCATCTTCCAAACTAACCCTGCAGGGAAAACCGGGTTTTTTGTCAACGGTCATTTTTATTGCACCTATTTTTTGTAACCCGGATTGATCGAGTTCAAAAATGTTAGAAAATTCCTCAGCGTTCAATGATTTGATCTGAAAATTAGTCATCGTAATTTTTTTTCAAATATCATTACTTAAGTGCCCGGAGAAAACCCGAAACTTGCGATGTTTAATTGTGTAGGTTCAAAGTATACTAATCAGGGACAAAAAATGCCTGTAAAACTAAATTTACAGGCATGAATAAGGATAAGAAATAAAATATAATGCAGTAATGAATTTCGTGGCTTATTAATATGGCCCGATATAAGTGAGCGAATTTCCGGCTGGTCCGGTCCATATCAGTTTATAATAATAACTTCCGGCTGGACAGGTCACAGGAACGCCTTGTGCATTCAAACCAAAAGATAGTGTTGCACTGCTGGACTTACGCTGATGTTTAATCTGACCGCTTATAAGACGGTAATGACAGGCGCCACTGATAATCAATGGTTCTGTTATTGATGAAGTGAATGAAACACCATAACGGTCTGTACCCCATTCAGCGATATTAGCTTGTGCTCCTTCCTGATGAGTACCTGTAATTGTTATCGTTCCTCCATTAGTAAGTGTATAGACCCGTTGACGGGATACCTGCCACTGACGTTGAGATCCGTCATCGAATGTAATAGTCATACCGGTACTGGTAATTGAATGCGTAATACTTGGCTGGCCAATAAACAGGTATAACAACAGTCCACCACTAACATTTGTTAATTTGTGTGAACCGTTAATTGTAATACTTTTTTTATCGCTCAGGCGGGTCACTTTTACATTCACGTAAGTCACGGTTATTTCTGCGCCAACATCTTTCCAATGTACGGTTGATGGCATAGAAATGATCACAGTTCCGGTACGGCTGTGAAATCCTCCACAATCAGATCCGTCGTAGGTTATGGTGATCTTTTTGACACTTCCCACAGTATCATATACCAGAGAAGCAGAACAAACAAGGCTATCCTGGTTAGTTCCGGTATAACTTGCTTCAAGGGGAATATTCACATCGTTGGTAATAGCTTCCATTTCGCCTGATAAAAGAGTCTGATCATCTGAGTGGGTAACCAATTCGGTATCAGTATTTGGTTCCGGATCGTCGTCATTTTTCTGGCATCCTTGTAATAAGGAAAATAATACCAGTGTAAGCACCGGTAAAAAGCGGAGATTCGTTTTCATGCGTGGTTTTCATTTCAAAAACAATAGGCCTGGAAGCGCTTTTGTTCGGGTTAAGGAATTAGATTATTTTGGTTTGAACTCGGTAAAATAGCAAGTTTTTTTGTTAAATGCAAGTTTTGTATATATGAGAGCAACTATATATGAGAGCAACATCAGATATTCCACCAATAAGTCCATTTCAGGACCAGTTGCCGGCTTTTTGAAGTAAATGGAGTTGGTACAAAATTGTCGCCATAAACTATGAAAAGATCGGAAGCAGGTTTGTAACGCCATTGTAGCCGGGTGTAAACATTAATATTTTTTATTTGCTCATTATATTGTACAAATGTTGTGAAGTAAAGTGTTTTGGTAAAAGTGACATCTACTCTTGGACCAATCAGCCAGAACTTATAATGTTCATAAGGGGCGGGCATGTTAAGGTCGGTATAATTTGCATTCAGTGCAATATTAACATAGGGTTGAAATCGGTAACCAACCTGTACTGTAGAACTCTTTCGCCTTCCATGGTTGTAATAACCGCCCCAGGTAGCATCGAGCTGATAAGTCAGGACACTTTGAGGTTTGGATATAAACTGGGCCTGAATCGAATTCCAGTGATTTTCAAAACCAGTTGGGAGTGGCACCGCACCGGTATTGGTTGGATCAAAGGGCCTGAGCAGCTTAACATAATCATTGATGCCATTAAGTGTGAATACGGCTTTGTTACGGAATGTAATGATATAGGAAAGTATGCTTTCATTATCCGTTCTCTTAAAACTTTCATTGAAATAATAGGTAGAAGAAAATTGTATACCGTGGCTAAGTACCGGGCCGCTTTTTGGAAAAAAGCTATGTAGTATCAGGGGGCTTATTTTATTAAATCCGTTACGCGGAACGTACCCCACTTCAGCGTTATAATTTTTAGCAACGTATTCATGTTGCAGATATAGTGTCCAGTATTTACTCAGATATTGCAAATGACCCGCAACTACTGCATCCCTTTTCTTAATTCCCGGAGTGAACGACTTTAAAAACATTAATTTACCTGTCCAGAGATTATTTGAAGATGCGAGATTATATTCCAACCCGGCGGTCCTGTTATAATATGATGACGCCTTTAAAGAATCCAGGGACTCTGTAGCCTGCCTGTTGATAAAAATCAAACCGATATTTGATCTGGAAAAGATGCGACGCTGCAGGGTAAGTACTCCGAAGTTTTGAGGAGCCTTATCGTTTAAATTTGAATGACCGGTCTGTAGATCCATCATGCCGACCCGCCATTGTTTGTTGATCTTTCCTGTAACCCTTGCACCAAATTGGATGGGTGCATCAAGCCCGATGCGACGGGAGAAAAAAGGTCTGATATCAGTGTATCCGAAATTATTGAACAGGTCGCCGTTCTCCAGGAAAAATTGTCGCTTTTCAGGGAAGAACAGTTCGAAACGATTGAGATTTATCACCTGCTGATCCACATCGACCTGTGAAAAATCAGGATTAACAGTAAGGTCCAGGTTCAATGAAGAGGTAAGTGAAATTTTTGCATCACCACCTATATCATAGCGGTAGTCTGTCGGTTTATTATTTATATGATCAGTTGCAACTGCACCCAAAGCATAAGGAATGATTGATACATTTGTTCCAGCCTCGGGTGGAGGCACATCCCAGACAAGGGTACCGGTATAGGCGAGTGCTGCGGTTGGAAACTGTCGTGGAACCGGGGCCCAGGCTGATTTTTCGGTAGTTTTCAGATCGTTACGGCTGAAATTGATACCCCATTCCTTTATGCCTTTTTTATAACGGATACTTTTAAAAGGAATAGATGCTTCCCAAATCCATCTTTCTTTTTCCTGTGTAATGGCAGAGACCCACTTGGTATCCCAGTTAAGATCTACTTTCCCGCCCTCGTACATACTGCCATCCCATTGTGCGCCAGCGGCATTAGCACCGAAGCTAAAACCATCCGTGCGTGCATCGAATGGATCCATAAAAAAAAGGAAGTTGTCGTTTTTCGTAAAGCTAAAATCACGCTTGAGAGACTCTACCATGTATGGACCGGCAAGTTTGTTATAGCAGTGAACAATAATGTAAATATTCTTTTCATCATAGGTCATTCTGACCTGTGTGCGAACATTTGCAAGGCTGGTATCCATGGGCAGTGTCATGTAAAACTCAGAGGTAGAATCCGCCAGTGCCCAACCTGGTTCATTCATCTTACCATCGATTTCGATCGGAGATGCCGATTTGCGGATATAGTAGCGAAACGCTGCATTCTTCTTTTGTGCCTGAACATTGATGACGAATGCAAAAACGGAGAGTAATACGCAAAAGGATACTTTTGAATATTTGAAACAGTGCATATGTAGTAATAACCTGAAATTTCTCAATGCCGGATAATTGTTCGAAAGATAAAGGATTTTTCAGGAAAATGATCCGTGGGGCAGTCCCGGACTATTCCGGTTTGTACAATCCGGTATTTCCTTTTTCCAATACCGGGAGTAACCGGTTAACAATACCTTGATTTTTTGCAGCAATATTGGTGTTTTCAAAAGGATCAGTTTTATGGTTGTAAAGTTCAATAACGGGCTCAGCTTTCCGGAAATATTTTGTGAACCTGTAATCGTCTGTACGTATTGTAATTCCTCTTTTATAGTAACTATATGCAATATTATTCCAGCTTTTACCTACGCGATCTTTAAGAAGCGGCACGAGACTTTTACCATCAGTTTTGACCGGCATGTTAAGCCCGCAAAGTTCCATTAAAGTTGGATAAACGTCGACGGCGCTGACAATCTTTTCACACACAGAACCTTGTTGTGCATCGGGCAGTTTTATAATCAAAGGGCTGCGCAGGGACCATTCCGAAAGTGTATGTTTTCCCCAGACTCTGTCATCTCCTAAATGCCATCCATGATCACCCCACAAAACGATGACAGTATTTTTATCCAACCCCAGTTTTTTTAATTCGTTGATCACTTTACCTACCTGCGCATCTATGAAACTAACTCCGGCATAATAGCCATGTCTCAGCTTTCTGGCGTATTGATCAGATACCGGTTTTGATAGTGACGCTTTTTCTTCTCCGTTCTTATATCCGTTAAATTCCCCGCTTTCCTGGAGACTTTCAGCATTTATATCTTTCGGTATACCGGGAGAAGGGGTAAGTGCAATTTTTGATTCATCATACATGTCCCAGTATTTTTTAGGAGCATTAAATGGCAGGTGTGGTTTGAAGAACCCTACTCCTAAAAAAAATGGTTTTCCTTTGCCGGCTAGTTCCTGCAATTTTTTCGTGGCTAGATTGGCGGTTAGACCATCCGGATAATCTTCATCAGTCACGTCTTCGTTTTCGTATGGTTTTACTTCGCCTTTTAGCGTATTCCGGTTTGACCCGTTTGAATATGCAAAAAATGCATTCCAGCCGGTACCCCACTTGCCCACGTCCAGTAGCATCTCATCCCAGCTTTGCGGAAGCTCTGCTTTATTGCTTTTAGGTTCAAGGTATTTGTATATATAGCCATCGGGAGAATGGCTGATCTTGCCAATACCCACTGTGTAATATCCGTTTCGCCTAAAATTATCGACAAAGGATTCGGGAACGGTTTTATCAGGCTTCAGATATGATCTTCTTAACTCCAGGACATCATTAGAGAGATCTTCGGTTTTTCGTGGCCGCATTCCAGTTAGAATCGAGACACGGGAAGCACCACAGGTGGGAACAACTACATATTGATTTTTAAAAATGGTTGCTTTTGATGCAAGGGCATCGATATTGGGTGAATGAATATAACTATTGCCGTAACAACCAAGTTCAGGTCGCAGATCATCAATGAAAATAAAGAGGACATTGAGTGGCTGTTTGGGGGTTTCTGACTTTTGCCCATAGATATCATTATTCCGGAATGCAGTAATGGCCACGAAAACAACAAGCATCCTTAACAAAAAACTTTCGAATTTATTCATCTTTCCAGTCTTATATTTAAACATTGTTATATTATTTTGATACAATTTGTCCTGAAATCACCTGATACCTGGAATCAATTATATTTATTAATATCCTTCATTTTGTTTGAGTTCAGCGCCAGAGTTAGCATCAATGGCATTTTGTGGTATTGGCAACAGGTTATGAAATGGTTTGATAGACGCCTTCGAAACAGCGTTGTATTTTATAACGCGTTCATAAAGTACGCCCATGCGTGACAAAGTTAAACGACGTGGCTCCTCACCCACCAATTCCCTTGCTCTTTCATCGAGAATATAATTAATATCAACTTTGGAAGGATCAACTGGTGTAGCTTTTGCTCTTGTTCTTATGACGTTCAGATCATCTGCAGCTTTGGCTTTATCACCTTTTCTGAAATACGCTTCGGCACGTATTAAATATGTTTCTGCCAAACGTAATGCATAAATATCGGTATACAACCGTCCGTTTACATCATACCCTTGTGGATGTCCATGAGGGCTTGAAGCTTTTTTTACCCAAACATGATAACTCCTGTTTATGAGATCCGGTGTAGGTTTAATCACTTTTCCAAATTCTCTTGAAGCAGGGTTATTGTTATAAAATTCCCGTTGCATATTATAGACCGAATTACGGATATCATTCTGAAAATCCGATTGCCATATCTCAGTTTCCATATAAGGTGAGGGAGTGAAAAACCCTACTCCTCTTCCCAGTGAATCTGCAGGCAAAATAGCTTTCTTTTTATCGGAATCCACCAGCACTTCAATATAAGGAGCCCATTCCCGTTCAAATGTATATGCAACATCTCCACCAGGCAGTCCAAATTCCATTTGCCATACAAGGATGGATTCAGTATTACCGGCATTTTTATTTTGATTACCTATGCGAAAAAGATCCCAGAACACATCCCCCGGTTTTGGTAACAATGATCCAAACCTGTTAGTCATTAATTTATATTGACCATCGTTAATCACCCGGCCAGCCGCTTCAATTGCTTTATCAAATTCCCCGGTTGAAATGTATGTTTCTGCCAGGAAATGGTCAGCAGCGGCTTTCGCGAGGCCACCATTACCGGGATTAACAACGGGTAAATATTTTACAGCGAACTCAAGATCCGAAATCATTAAGCTTAAAACTTCAGATTTTGGAGCACGTACAAAATCAAATTTCGGCCTTGTTATTTCTTCTGTTATCAGCGGTACATCCCCCCACAGATAAACGAGGAATCTGTAGGCATAAGCTCTGAAGAATTTGGCATATGCACCCATTACTTGTTTATCGTTTTCACTGAGAGGAGATGTTTCCAACCTTGTGATAATTATGTTACAATCTTTTACAAGTTTGAATAACAGATTCCAGTAGTCCGTAGCCAATCCATCCGTTGGGTTAATGATCGAATAGTCACCATAATTTAATTTTTTATCCCAGTACCAACCCAGATCAGTTCCTGCGCCATAGATGGCTGTTATTTTTTTATCGCCTTCTCCGGAAAGTTCTTCTACGGTACGCAATGCCCTTCCCAAACGGTACAAGTTTGCAATGGCAGATTCGAAGCCAGCTTTATCTTTAAAAGTGTTGTCCGGTCCAAGAAATCCCTCGGGCTCTTCTTTCAGGATATCTTTTTCACATGCACAGATCAGAAGACTGCCCAGAAATAATATTGACAAAAAGATTTTATTATAGTTAATCATGATTAACGATTTGATTAGAATTTAAAATCAATACCTATAGTATAAGTTCTCATCAATGGAAAATTGATCAGGGTTGATGCATTTTCAGGATCATATCCTGTCCATTTGGAATGGGTATACAGGTTTTTTGCGCTTGCGTATACACGCAGGTTATTAAGTCTGATCTTGTCAAGGACATTCTTTCCGAAAGTATATGAAAGACTGATATCCTGGAGTCTGATAAAACTTCTGTCTTCTAAAACAGGATGCGGTAATGTTGGATTGTAATTTATCCGGGGATAATCATTTGATGGTCTGATGGGTGTCCAGTATGGTACATCCTGTATGTTGAATCTTTCTGTAAAGCTGGTAAAAGGGGCATTGGGGCTTCTTGTAGCATAGTTATTTCCTACATAAGAATTGTTATGTCCGCCCTGTATGGAATTTACAAGCACATAAAATCCGAAATTTCCAAACCGAAACGTATTGGAAATACTGAATGAATAGTTTGGTAGCCGGTTGCCTAATATTAATCGGTCTTCCGGAGTTAGTTTACCGTCTTTGTTTACGTCAACAATCCGGAAATCACCAGGTTTAAATCCAGAAGGTATACTGGCTTCATTCTGCTGATAAATGCCATCTGTTTTATATCCATAGATAGAGCCGAGGGATTCGCCAATAAACCATTCATTCCTGATGTCATCGTCTTCCCTGCCATTTTTATCAGCATCTTCGCCTGTCAGTTTATCGATGCGGTTCCTGTTGAGCGTAAAGATCAGGCCCGTTTCCCAGCGAAATTTTCGTAGATCATTTTTTATGTTGATTGAATTGAACGTTATTTCAATGCCCTGATTATGGACCTGACCCACATTTGTAAAGATCTCCTGGAATCCGGAAGTCTGAGGTAAGGCTCTTCTTAGCAGAATATCTGTTGTATTGGACGAGTATGCATCAACGGTTCCGTTTATTCGTTGATCAAGGATGATAAAATCAATGCCAATATTTTTTGTAGTAGTGGTTTCCCAGGTTAGATCATCATTAGCCATGGAATTAACATAAACTGATGTAACAGTTTGCTGGTCGAATAAATATTGATCTGAAACCATTCTGGCAAGTGATTGGTATCGTCCTACTGCCTGATTTCCATTTCTTCCGTATGAAACTCTTAATTTCAGATAATTTAATAAATCGATCTTTTCCATGAACTTTTCGTTTGTTATCGTCCATGCAAAAGCAACCGATGGGAATACTGCATATTTGTTGTTTTCAGCGAAACCAGAAAACCCATCTTTACGCGCTGTAAACGTAATTGCATACCTGTTATCGAAACCGTAATTGAGTCTGCCCATATAGGCTATACTATTCTGTTGTTCATAATTTGAACCAACCTGTTGTACTTGCGCGATGTTCAGGTTATTATAATCTGTAGCTTCAGTAAAGAAATTACTGCCAGAGAGTCCGGATGAGTCTATCCGATTCCTTTCTCTGCTATACAAAAAAGTGATATCGACGGAATGTTTGCTAAAAGTTCTTTTATAATTTAAAATATTATCAAGTGTCCAGTCCAGGCTTTCGAAAATGTTCTTATTTCCTATTCCGTTCGCAGTTCTGCCAGCGGTAGAGGATTCTTTATCGATGTATTCATTCATCTTTGAATTCCTGAGATTGGAAGAAAAATTTAATGTCCATTTTAATCCCGGAATAAATGGCACGTTAAGATTACTTGAAAATAAGCCCCACAACGATGTGCGTGTGTCTTTGTTTTTGATTAGGGTATTGGCTAGTGGATGAACACCTACAGCATCGCCGACAGGCAACAATGCGTATCCACCAGGTCCGTTTGCATCATAGAAATTTCCATAAGGACTTTGCTGATAAGCGTTTGTTAAACTTGCCTGCCTTCCGGAAAGATCCTGCGATGAGAACATTGACTTCACTGTTATAGAATACCAATCGGTAATCTGGTTGGTTAAATTTAAGTTGAGCGTTGTTCTTTTGTAATTGTCATTGACGACAATTCCATCCTGCTTAAAATGAGTTCCGGAAATGTAGTAATTGGTTCCACCTGATTTACCTGAGATATCGAGATGATAATTATTCATATAAGCTGTTTGAATCACCTTGTCCATCCAGTCTGTAGTATTGCCATTTTTGTGGTTCTCTGCTTCCACAACAGTCAGGTAGTTGTCAATTTTAGATGGGTCTGCCTCAAGACCAGTGGCTTCCCTGAAATCCAGCACTTTCTGAAGATAGCCAGGTCCATCCAAAACCTTTACCAGGTTATCAGGGCGTTGTATTCCATGATAAGTATTAAAATTGAATTGCGCCTTGCCTGTTGTTCCCATTTTTGTTGTTATAAGTAATACGCCATTCGCTGCCCTTGATCCATATACTGCAGCGGCGCTTGCATCTTTCAATATGTCAACAGACGAGATGTCGTTTGCATTGATATCCGAGATACTTCCGTTATAAATTATACCATCTAGCACGATCAATGGATTCGTCGAAGCAGATATTGAATTGGTTCCCCTGATAGAAATCTGAGGACTTTCTCCGGGCCGGTCAGGTGATGTTACTGTTAACCCTGCAGCACGGCCCTGAAGCGACTGCATTACATTATAGTTTGGAAGATCTGATGTTTTATCTGTCGTAATTCTTGCAGCAGACCCGGTAACGTCCGCTTTTTTCTGAGTACCGTAACCAACCACAACGACTTCATCCAGTGCTTTTAAATTTTTGACGAGAATAATGTTGAGAGATATTTCCTTGTCTACCACAATTTGCTGGGCTTCATAACCAATCATTGTTATTCGTAAAACCGCTTTGTTATCCGGGACATCTATTTCAAATTCACCTTTTGAGTTTGTTTGAACTGTCTTACCAGTACCAAGTAAAGTTATAGATGCACCTTGCAAAACTGCACCGAGATCATCTTTCACAGTACCTGTAATCATTATCAGTGAAGCAATATTTACACGATTCAATGAATTATCTGTCTTTTCTCTTTTCCTTATTACTACAGTATTACCTTCAATTATATAAGTCAGAGGCTGATCTTTAAAACAAAGATTAAGGGCATCAATGAGACTCACATTTTTTACAGAGATATTTACTTTTTTTGCACTGCCCATCATTTGCAGATCATACACAAACAGGTAACCGGTTTGTTTACGAATGTTGCTGAAGACATCAGTAAGTGGAGCATTTTTAGTTGAAATCGTTACTTGCTGTGCAATTCCGCTTGCACAAAGGTGCAGGCAGGCAGCCAGCATAAAGATTGATAAAAATTTCACCCGGAGGAGCGTTTTCCCCGAAAGCCATGATAATGATTTGGGATGTGGAATCAATGACAATTTGTTTTCTCGCAAAGCAGTCTGATACATAAGTGACAGTTTGTTTAAGCTATAGATTTGAGGCAGTCTATTATTTTTCGTAAGGCATTACCGTTATCTTTTTGCCTTCGACGGTGAAATGGATACTTCCGGTCAATTCCAGAAGGTTTAGCACTTCGGATATATTTTTGTTTCTTGCGATAGCTCCGCCGAAGGCTTTTTCTGTTACATTGCCGGCGTATACGATGTCTACATCATACCATCGCGATATCTGACGCATAATGTCACGGATATTGTCATTAAATTCAAAGAGCCCGTTTTTCCATGCCAGTACCTGCTCCAGGTCAACATCGTTCATAACATCAAAATGATCTTTATCTGTAGTTATGGCCTGTTGTCCCGATAACATCAGGATTTCGCTATTTCTTAATTTTAATTTTACAGAACCTTCGAGTAAAGTCGTTTTCATTTGCTTTTCATCATCATAAGCTTTTACATTGAAATGGGTGCCAAGCACTGCGACTTCCATTCCGTTAACCTGTACTTTGAAAGGTTGCTGTTTATTTTTGGCAACTTCAAAATATGCTTCACCCTTTAATTCAACAATACGTTCATTGCTGGTAAAAGAAACGGGAAATTTTAGTGCGGAAGCTGCATTTAGCCATACACTGGTACCGTCTGAAAGTACAATATGATACTGCCCGCCTTTTGGAGTAGTAATCGTGTTAGTAAGATTTTCCTCTTTGGTTTTGTCCCCGATCTGATAAATCAATTTCCCATTAGCCTTAACAATCATCGCGTTCCCTTGCTTTGCAAGTGAATCATCTGCGGAATTGTCAAATTCTATTTGAGATCCGTCTGCGAGGGATAGGATGGCTTTGTTTGAACCAGGCTTGATCTGGGTGTTAGGTTCGGATCGCGGCGGGGTTATATTTCTGACATTAAGTTCCCGCTCGTTTACCGGATAAAATAAGAAAAGACTTATGAGAACAAGCAACGTGGCTGCAACTGCAGTATATTTGTACCAGATAAGCCTGCCAGATAACCGTTCTTTTTTCGCAAGCCGGATTTTTTTCAGCATTCGCTGTTTTAGCGCTTCTTCGGAGGATACAAAACTGGTTGGGATCCGGATAGGATCATCCTGTGACTTTTTATACCATTCATTAAATATGACTTCTTCGTCGGGAGTGATTGTTCCATTTAGCCATTTTTCGGCCAGGGCCTGATAATCCGGCTCTTTATCGTTTTCAGACATTACTATACACTTTACCTGGTATATGTCAGGCAGATGTATCGAATCCCTTAGTGGGGGTACAAATATTTTTAAAAAAAGAAATTATGGAGTACAGCTCGCAAAGAATTTAAAGCTCTCGACAGATGCGATTCTACAGTCTTTTCTGCGATATTAAGGGCCGACGCGATTTGCTTTTGAGAAAAGCCCTTTTCACGGCTTAACCGATAAACAAGCTGACATTTGTCGGGTAAAGCGGTGACCAGCTTTTCCAGTCTTTCCTTTAGTTCTTCGAACTGCAGCCAGTTTTCAGTTGAGGAGTCAATATCCCGTTGAGAGGAAAGGTGTCTGGAGTATTTTGAATAAAGATGCCTTTTCGCAAGAATGTTTATTACCTTGTACTTCACAGCCACAGCAAGATAAGAGGATAATTCGCCATTTAATTCCAGCTCTTTTCGTCTTCTCCATAAATCCAGGAAAATATCCTGTACAATTTCTTCAGCCTCAGAAAGAGTGCCTAGTTTATTAGAGGCAACTGCGAATAGCTTTTTCCAATACCTGTCATATATTTCAGTAAATGCTCCCTCATTGTCATTTTTAAGAAGGCGTAGTAATTGAAGGTCATCCAGGTTGGCAAAAGCAATCATTCACAAATCTTATATACACTAAAAGTAACAAAAAACGAGATAAGTGCTTAAGATGATATGCGGCTTATTTAATGTGGCAGCTTGTTTCTGATAGCTCCATACAATAATGTTCCGGCTATTGCAAAAAGGAACACAATAATCATGGACAAATAACCGTAGCCAATATTTACAACTATTGGACCCGGGCAAGCCCCGCTTAAGGCCCATCCGAGTCCGAATATTGTTCCACCAATTAAATACCGGGGCGTTGATTTTTCTTTCGGCTCAAATATTATCTGATCTCCATTGAAATCTTTTATTTGAAATCTTTTTATGCACGCAACGCCAATCACTCCTAAAGTGACAGCAGTTCCCATTATCCCAAACATCTGAAATGACTGAAAACGAAACATTTCCTGTATCCTGAACCACGAGACAGCTTCTGATTTTACCATCACAATGCCGAAAACTATACCTAATATTAAAAATCTTACAAACTTCATTCGTTAAAATATCAAAGGAAAAATTAAAAAAGTCATTGCCAACCCACCTATAAAAAATCCAATAACGGCAATAAAGGAAGGCGCCTGCAAATCAGACAAGCCACTTATAGCGTGGCCGGAAGTGCATCCACCGGCATATCTGGTGCCAAAGCCAACCATTAATCCTCCTATTGCTAAAATAAGAAATCCTTTCAGTGAAAAAATAGCATCGATACCGAAAAGTTCGATTGGTTGAATCGATGCCGGTGCAGCAAACCCGAGGTTTCTGAGATCGCGGATAGTTGAAGCAGAAATCTGGACAGGTAAGCCTGTTGACAGAAAGTGCTTTGCTATGAAACCACCTATAATCGCACCTACTAAGAAAACGAGATTCCAGACCTGTTCTTTCCAGTTAAAGTCGAAAATTTTGATCTTTTTGCCAAATCCGGTGGCAGCACAGATTGTTGCGAGATTCGACGAAAACCCAAAAGTCTTTCCAAAAAATATAAGGAAAAACATGATTGCTGAAATACATATGCCGGAAAACCACCATGGCCAGGGCTGCATAATAAACTCTTCCAAAGCTGATATTTACTTTATGTAAAATGAAGATAATTAATTAATTAAAAGATTTATTTGGTATTTAATTACATGCACTGGCCTGCTCCAAAATGCTTCGAGGTTGGTAAGTTAATAAATTGCCAGCTGTTATGTTTACCATTTTATTAGCTGCAACGACTAATTTATAACTGTATATCCAGTTACCACATAAATCTTAGAAAAATGAAAATCGTAGAACGGAACATAATTTTGAAATCATGCATTTCAGTTGCCTTTTTCGTCATTTTTCAGATTATAAAAACCAGTGTTTCGCATGACAAGCAATTGACTGCCCTGACAATCCTGATTGTTGCTGCTATAATAGTCGCGATATTTGTCCTTATTAAGGATGAAAATGAAGCCCGGAACGAATGGGAAAACGACAGATTAAAGGATGACGAATTAGACAGGCTCCGGAAAATCGTTGACAAATCCCTGAATAAGTAAAATTACCCTGAAGATATTATTGCAACATATTTATTTTACCGTGTACCGTATTTTACATCAAAAGATCCCTTAGCTTTTGACCCGGCGAGAACTAAAGTATAGACACTATCTGAGTTTTTATTAATAACAATCAGATCTGAGGCATTCGAAGTAAACGATGTGTCAAGAATCACTTTATTTGGTGACTTAACCAACATATGTAGTCTTCCACCGGAAACTTTTATGTCATAATTGACAAAGCAGTCAGAACCTTGTTGTAGCTTCATGGTAAAATCCTGTTTACCTGAAAATTCATCGAAGGAAGCATAATTATGTCCGTCTTCGTCACTCCCCTTCCAATTTTTAGTCGTTGAACATGCTAACAACAAATTAAGTCCGATTACTAATAAAAATATGCGTGCCATAAAAAGGTTTTAATGTTCTATAATAAAATCCTCCAGCCTGAAAAATTATTTATTTATCATCGATTTATCTCTTATTTGCCTGAACTCCGATCCTTTTTTCCATTCAACAAATCTGGTTTCAAACGCTAGTCTCTTGCCAACTTCGAACATCAGTTTGAGATCTTCTAAGCCACCGGCTAATGTCCAGGTGGCTGCATCAAATTCATCAGATGGCCGGTGATAATGTTTTGTTCGGTATTCTTCTTCGAGTTTCTCACCGTATTCAGACCCTTTGCCGGGAACATCAACTCCACGTTCGGTATACAACGCCGGTATACCGACCTTTGCAAAATTAAAATGATCTGACCGGTAGTAGTATCCGGCTTCCGGATGTGTTTCATAAGCCAGCATCCTACCCCGTTTTTCTGCAGCCGTTTTGAGATAATCTTCCAGCTCCGATTGTCCCTTACCGATAGTTATAATATCTTTTGTTGAATCATAAGGATTCAGTCCATCCATATTAATATTGGCAACAGTTTTTGTAACAGGGTAAATGGGGTTCTGTGAATAATAAGCCGACCCCCACAAACCCTGTTCTTCCGCAGTGACAGCCAGAAAAACAATGGTTCGTTCAGGTTTGTTTTTCAGGCTTTTAAATACCCGGGCAAGTTCGAGTAGGCCTGCCGTTCCTGTAGCATTATCGAACGCTCCATTATATATCGAATCGCCGGTTTCATCCGGTTTGCCGATGCCAAAATGATCCCAGTGTGCGCTGTATATTATCACTTCTTCCGGCCTTTTACTGCCAGTAAGTTTTGCCACAACATTGTGTGACTTGCTATAGGTTGATTGCACCTTCATGGTGGTGCTGACTTTTAAATTTAATGGCATTCCCCTGAAACCACGTTGGTTTGCTTTTGTCAGGAGCGTGCTGTCCATGCCGGCAGCTTTGAACAGGCGATTGGCAGACTGTTCATTGATCCAGCCGATAGCGTCACAGTTTTTAACGTCTTTGTCACGGTTATCCAACTGTAACCTGGAAGTATTGAATCCATTTTGCTGAACGATGAATGGATAGCTGGCTGCTTTTGTATTATGTATTATCAGGCAGCCCTTAGCACCTTGCCTGGCTGCTTCTTCAAACTTATAAGTCCATCTTCCATAATAAGTCATTTCGTTACCTTTGAACAATGAGGTATCTCCAATCCAAAATCCCGGGTCGTTCACCATTACCATAACCACTTTACCTTTTACATCGAGCCCTTCATAATCATTCCATTTGTATTCCGGCGCTACTACACCAAAGCCGGCAAATACCAGTTCGTTTTCTGTAAGTGAAATAGCAGAATCTGTTTTATCGGTCCAGATCACATAGTCATCATATGCTTTTAAATTAAAGTTGCCGGAAGCTGCCTGAACTTTCATAGACGGTGCAGCGGTGGCAAGAATATTAACCATCGGTACATCCTGCAGGTAGCTTGTTCCGTTACCTGGTTCAAGTCCCAGAGAGTTGAATTCTTTTTCCAGGTACCTGATGGTTCTGGTTTCGCCTTCTGTGAATGGCATACGGCCGAGCAATGTATCAGAAGCCAGAACCGCGATATTTTTTTTCAGACTGTCAGCACTGAAGGTTGCCAACCCTTCATCAGAAAGGCCATTGTCATTTTGTGAGGTGCATGATATCGTAAGAAGGACAATTGCTGCAAATGTATATTTGAACGGATACATAATGAAAATTTATTTTCGGACCGGAAGATACTTAATTTGATACTATCAGTTTCAATTGCCCGTCTGTTGTTTCTCACGATCAAAGGCCCAGAATATAATTGGAAATACTAATAAAACACCTATTAAAATGCTTTCGGATCATTGATTGTATTGCTTTACTCCGAAACAGGAAAATAGCGGATCCCTGTAGTGTTCTGTCAATTCTACTATCGCCTCTCCTATCCGTAGTCCCTGGTTTGCCACATTTGTAAAGTAAACCACGGCTGATCCCTCTTCGGGAATACCAAACACATAGCCGCTGGCAGATGGGCTTTTAGCCCATTGCAGGAAAGCAATGCCTCTGGTAGTTGGTTGCAGCGCAATTCCCAGGCCCCAAAATATTGTTCCTGTTTTGCAGAGACCCGTTTCAACCTGTTTTGTAAACAGTAGTTTCCGGGTTTCATTTTTTAAACCAGATCCACTTATGAACCCAATAAGGAATCGTGCATAGTCTTCAGCTGTGGTCCGGAAGGTGTGTGCAACATTAGCTTCGGTATCTTTCCCGTTAATAGATGGCTTTCCATCATTTTCATATGAAGTCACATAATCTGCACTGTCTTTGTTTTGATAAATGAAGCTTGAACGATTCATTTTTAAGGGTAGGAAAACAGTCTGCTCCATCCATTGATTAACAGGCAATGCCGTTAAATATTCCACGACAGTCTGGAGAAAGGCAAATCCCTCACCTGAATAACTGTATCTTTCTCCCGGAGCAAATAGCAACCTGAGCGAATCTTTTTGGTTTCTCCAATTCGGCAACCCGCTTGTATGCGACAGTACCATTCTTGCTGTTATGTTATTCAGGCGTTCATCCATCAGGGGAGCTTTTAAATATTGTTGCTCCAGAATTTTTTTGGGCAGGTATCTGACCAGCGGAGTATCCAAATGCAGCTTCTTTACATCACAAAGTTTCAATACGGCGTATGCAAAAACTGGTTTCCCCAGCGAAGCTGCCTCGAATATGCTATGTTTATTTGTCTGCTGTTTGGTTTCTTTATTTTTGAGTCCCATCGCATCAGACCATACGATCTTTCCTCTTCTGATTACTGCGATAGAAATTGCAGGTATAGCCGCACTGTCTATTATTTGAGGCAGGCGCACATGAAGTGTTTTGATAAGTTGGTTGTCGTTACCTGGTTGCGCAAAGCCCCTTTGGCAAATAAGTATTGATGCAATGATACAGGAAATACCTATTGCCATTTTGAAACGCCTGATAACATTCATAAATATCATTTTGTGATGACGTACATCTAAAAGACCTACACACAATGACGCACCGGAAGTTATTTTGTTTCATTGGACTTTGAAATGGCTATACCTGCATTTACTTTCGTCAGGTAACGTTAGTATTTCATGTAATTAACCGCTGAACCCGGTCAACATCATTTTATATTCGAACTGAAATTATTTAAATCATTCGACAAATGGTAAATAAAATAATCTTTCCGGTTTTATGTTGTCTCGCCTGTTGCCTCGATGTATCACTGGCGGCAAATGGTTAGTTGCGTATTGTTTTAAGAGTACCAATCATTTTATTTTTTCCGGTATCACGAATAGTTATCCAGTAAGTACCCTTACTTAACCCCGATGTATTGAGCATATGTACTGTTTTATTGCTGATCCTGTATGAATTCAACAGTACACCGCGTGCATCATATAAATTGAGACTGTAGGTTTTATATGCAGCGAGGCCAGTCACTGTAATCTGATCACTGAAAGGATTTGGATAGCCGGTAATGGATACACCAGGATTGTCGACATCGGTTACACTTGTAGTAGTCAGATTTCTCGTAATTTTTATGCTGTCGGTAACAGTCGCTGTTGTGTAACATGTTTCACTGGTTCTCATTCTTACATAGATGCGGTTATCGCCATTACTGAGCCTGTCTGCATTTAGTGACAGTACTGCAGATGAACTTTCAGCCTGCAGGATATCAGTGAAATTTTTGTCTTTAGCAAAACTATACAATGGAGATAATCCTCCATCTTTTTTGTTGGTAACGGTGATCACCGCAATATCAGATAAGCTGGTAATAATAGTTTTATTAGCTGAAACAGTAATTTCAGGAGTAACCGGCTTTAGAATTGTAACAGGAGAAACAAGCCAGCTTTCACCGCTTTCATTTATGTACTGGATCCTGACATTATATGTCCCTGGTGGTATTAGTTGTGTATTGATATTGAACACGCTATCGGCACCAACAGGCACTGCAACAGATCCAACTATAACTTTTGCTTTATAAGCTGAATTCAGGTTGTCAATTTTAATTTTTTGTTGCATGATTGTGCCGCAATAACCATTCGGGTTAAATCCGACAGATGGCTTTGGCGGGGCTAGAGGCATATCCTTAATCAGAGTTTGCGTGTTATTGGTGCGCACCGGCGGATTGAAATCAAAATATATATCACTTAGATTTTTCAAAACCGTTCCGGTAGTCACAGATGGATTGGGTTTTATTCTGAATGCAATGAAGCCATGACTTGCTTTTTCATTGGTATTGCTATCTGCCAGCAAAATGTTATCAAACTTCCATTCCAGTTTGTTATTATCTGTTATGGTAAGTGTGTAGTTGTGGCTTGAAGCGATCATCTGTAGCGAACTATAGTCAAAATTATTTTCCAGCGTATCTCTGATAACAACCTTAAAAGCAGTGTCATTGCCGGTATTCTGAAAGCGGATCACATAATTCAGATATTCGCCATTTGTTACCTGCGCAGGACTAAGATAACCGCCATGTGTTTCGGTTTTATCATTCGGATCATATGATCCGGTAACAAGCTGCCTCAGTTTCATAGTGTCGTTGAATGGCCTGACGTCGACATCGCTTTGTGTAATTATTGCCTGTGTATACAATGAATCATTGAAGTTCGCAACAGGAGGAATACCCATCAATGCTTCAACCTGTATAATGCCATGGTATGCGGGATCAATGGTGTTCAGATTCCAG
>Ga0193752_1000724_pt1 | contig 30063 bp, 27 predicted proteins | sample H1c1metaG_FD_144924 | JGI IMG/M metagenome (GOLD analysis project Ga0193752, IMG submission 144924) | Soil microbial communities from a riparian zone of the East river system, Colorado, United States - H1c1 | ecosystem: Environmental > Terrestrial > Soil > Riparian zone | place: USA: East River... | reverse complement strand
CTCAACAACGGCGTGAAGATCGTCCTCATCGACCAGCGCGCCGGGAAGGAAGAAAACTTCGCCTTCTCGGGCGGCGTCAAGGGCTTCGTCGAGTACATGAACCGCGCGAAGAACGTGCTGCATCCGAACGTGTTCCTGGGCCGCGGCGAGAAGGAAGGCATCTCGATCGAAGTGTCGATGCAGTGGAACGATTCCTACCAGGAATCGGTGCTGTGCTTCACCAACAACATCCCGCAGAAGGATGGCGGCACCCACCTCACGGGGCTGCGCGCTGCGATGACCCGTGTGCTCAACAAGTACATCGAGGAGATCGAGCTCGCCAAGAAAGCCAAGGTCGAGACCACCGGTGACGACATGCGCGAGGGCCTCGCCTGCGTGCTGTCGGTGAAGGTGCCCGAGCCGAAGTTCTCCTCGCAGACGAAGGAAAAGCTGGTTTCGTCCGAGGTACGCCCGGTCGTCGAGGAAATCGTCGCCGAGCGCCTGCGTGAATTCCTCCAGGAGCGACCGGCCGATGCGCGCATCATCACCTCCAAGATAGTCGACGCGGCGCGCGCCCGCGAGGCGGCGCGCAAGGCTCGCGAGATGACGCGCAGGAAGGGCGTGCTCGACGGCATGGGGCTGCCCGGGAAGCTGGCCGACTGTCAGGAGCGCGACCCGGCGCAGAGCGAGCTGTACCTGGTCGAGGGGGACTCCGCCGGCGGCTCGGCCAAGCAGGGGCGCGACCGGAAATTCCAGGCGATCCTGCCGCTGAAGGGCAAGATCCTGAACGTCGAGCGAGCACGCTTCGACAAGCTGCTGGCCTCGACGGAGATCGCCACCCTCATCACGGCGCTGGGCTGCGGCATCGGCAAGGAGGAATACAACGCCGACAAGCTGCGCTACCACCGCATCATCATCATGACCGACGCCGATGTCGACGGCTCGCACATCCGCACGCTGCTGTTGACGTTCTTCTACCGGCAGATGCCCGAGCTGGTGGAGCGCGGCCACATCTACATTGCCCAGCCGCCGCTGTACAAGGCGAAGCTCGGCAAGGAAGAGCGTTATCTGAAGGACGAGCACGAGCTCAACGAGTTCATGCTGAAGCAGGCGCTGGTCGAGGCGGTGCTGTATCCGGCCGCCGGGCGCGAGCCGATCCAGGGCGCGGCGCTGGCGGAGCTCGCCAAGTCCTACCTGCTGGCCGAGGCGGTGATTGCGCGCGTCTCCAGGTTGATCGACGGCGAGGTGCTGCGGGCCATCCTGCGCGGGGTGCAGATCGACCTGACGCGGCGCGACACGGCCGAAGCCTCCGCCGAGGCGCTTGAAACCGCGATCGGCGGCAACGGCGTCGCTGTGGCGCCGCACTTCGATGCCAAGACCGATCGCTACCAGGTGAGGATCGAACGCTCCCGGCACGGAAACGTGCGCATGAGCACCATCGACACTGAGTTCGTGCACTCCGGCGACTATGCGCAGATACGGCAGACGGCGGAGATGCTGCGCGGGCTGCTGAGCGCGGGGGCCTACGTGCAGCGCGGCGACAAGAAGCAGCCGGTGCGTGACTTCTCCGAGGTCATGCGCTGGCTGTTAGCCGAGGTGGAGAAGTCGATGAGCCTGCAGCGCTACAAGGGCCTGGGTGAGATGAACCCCGAGCAGCTGTGGGAAACGACGATGGACCCGACCGTGCGCAGGCTGCTCCGCGTGCAGATCGACGACGGCATTGCTGCCGACGAGATCTTCATCAAGCTGATGGGCGACGAAGTCGAGCCGCGCCGCGCCTTCATCGAATCCAACGCCCTGGGCGTCAGGAACCTGGACGTCTAGGCGGCGCGCCGCTTTTTCTTCGGCGGCTTTTCTTTCTCTTCTGGCGCCGGCTTCTCCGCCGCAGGTTTCTCGGCTTTCTCCTTGCGCGGCTGGAATTCGAAGCCGACCTTGCCATCGGGCGTTTTCACCAGGAAGGCCTTGAAGCGACGGCCCTTCTTGGAAATGAAGCCGTTGAGCAGGTCGGTCCGGCCCGTGGCGAGCAGCTTTTTCATCTGCTCGCGCTCAACGGGCTGCTGCAGGATCAGACGCCCGGAGCGGAAGTCGCAGCTGCGCGCCGGTCCGAAAGCCTTTTCGCAGGAGTAGGTAACGCCGTGCTCGAAGACGCGAGACCCGCACTTCGGGCACGCGCCTAGCGCTTCTTGCCCGCTGAAATCGGGTGCTTCCTCGTCCGCACCTGGCTGGCCGAAGTCGAACTCGGGTCGCAGCTCGTCGTTCAGCTTTACGCCGGCAGCGAAAGGCTTGCCCTGCCTGCTGCGAAAACCGGTGAGCGGCCCGACGTAACGCTTCTTGATGAGCTCCGCGATCTCATCCGACGACCACTCGCGCCCCGAGACCACCTTCCAGATCGAGAAGTCGCACTTCTGGCACTGGAACTTGCGGTAGTTCTCCTGCACTTCGCCGCCGCATTTGGGGCAGGGCACGGACACGGTGGCGAACACCGTATCCGGAATTTCGCCGTTCTTGATGATCGTCACCACCTTGCGCACGAGCTCGGAGATGTGATCCATGAATTCTTCGCGCGAGAATTTTCCGCCTTCGATGAGCTTGAGCTTGTGCTCCCATTCTCCCGTCAGCTCGGGCGACGCAAGCTCCGGGATGCTCATCACGTGCAGCGCAAACAGCAACGAAAAAGCCTTGGGCGTGGGCACCAGTTCGCGGCCCTCGCGATGCACGTATTCCTCGCGGATCAGCCCTTCGATGGTCGCCGCGCGCGTCGCCGGCGTGCCGAGGCCCTTGGTCCCCATCGCCTCGCGCATCTCCTCGTCCTCGACCAGCTTGCCTGCGCCTTCCATGGCGGAAAGCAGCGTCGCCTCGGTATAGCGCGGCGGCGGCTTGGTCTGGTTGGCATGCGAGGCGAGCTCCAGGGGCTTTACTTTCTCGTCCTTGGTGATCGCCGGCAGGTTCTCGTTTTCCTCGCCGCCGGCGCGCCCGTAGACCGCCAGCCAGCCCGGGTTCTGCAGAACCTTGCCTTCGGTCTTGAATTGGTGCTCGCCGATGAGCGTGATGCGTGTCGTCTGCAGCGACTCGGCCGGCGGATAGAACACGGCGAGAAAACGACGCACCACCATGTCGTACAGCTTCGCTTCCGCCTCGTTCAGCTGCTTGGGCACCTGCAGAGTCGGAATGATCGCGAAGTGGTCGGAGATCTTGGTGTTGTCGAAGATCCGCTTGTTCGGCTTCACCCAGCCCTGCTTGGTGATCTGCTTGGCGAAAGGCGCGAATTCCTTCACGTCGGTGAGCGACTTGAGAGTTTCCTTTACCGTGCCGAGATAGTCCTCGGGCAGCGCGCGGGCGTCCGTGCGCGGATAGGTAAGGACCTTGTGGCGCTCATAGAGCGCCTGGGCGAGCGACAGGGTCATGCGCGCGGGGAAGCCGAAACGGCCGTTCGCCTCGCGTTGAAGGCTGGTCAGATCGTAGAGCAGCGGCGAAAGCTGGGTGGTGGGCTTGGATTCCTCGCTCGCGATGCCCGTCTTGCCGCGGCAGGCGGCGACGATTGCTTCAGCCTTTGCGGCGCTCCACATCCGTTCCGGCTTTCGCTCCGCGTCCTCGTCCTTCTTGAACTTCGGGTCGAACCACCGCCCCGGGTAGTCGCCTGCCGCCGCACCGAACCTGGCATGCACCTCCCAGTAGTCCTTCGGCACGAAGGCGCGAATCTTCTCCTCCCGCTCGACCAGGATGGCGAGAGTCGGCGTTTGCACGCGGCCCACCGTCGTCAGATAGAAGCCGCCCTCCTTGGAGTTGAACGCCGTCATCGCGCGCGTGCCGTTGATACCCACCAGCCAGTCGGCTTCTGAGCGGCACTTGGCGGCATCGGCGAGGGGCAGCATGGCCTTGTCCTCGCGCAAATCGGCGAAGCCGTCGCGGATCGATTGCTGCGTCATCGACTGCAACCACAGGCGCTCGATCGGCTTCTTGGCGCGGGCGTGTTGCACGATATAGCGGAAGATCAGCTCGCCCTCGCGGCCGGCGTCGCAGGCGTTGACCAGGCCGGTGATGTCCTTGCGCTTCATGAGGCGCAGCAACGTGTTCAGCCGGTCCTCGCTCCTTTCGATGGGCGCCAGGTCGAAATGCGGCGGGATCACCGGCAGGTGCTTGAACGACCACTTGCCCTTCTTGACGTCGTATTCCTCCGGCACCGCCAGCGTGAGCAGGTGGCCGACGGCCGAAGACAGGACGTAGTCCTCCCCTTCGAAGTAGTCGCCTTTGCGCGTGAAGCCGCCGAGCGCGCGCGCGATGTCGGCGGCGACCGAAGGCTTCTCTGCGATGACGAGTTTTTTTCCCATACGGCGAAAGGCCGCAGATGATAAGTGCAAACGCACGGCGTGTTCAACCCGTGGGCGGCGAAACATGGACCCAAGTGGACTCAACGCGCGCGTACGCATGCGCGCGTACGCGCGAGGGACTAGCTGGGCAGGCGCGATTGCTGCGTGCTGAACAGGTCCTCGGCAAGCAGCCGGCTGGTCGGGGTCTGCTGGTTCCACAGCACCATCAGCACCACCAGCTTGAGTTGTTCGAGCGACAGCGAGTCACCGGCCGCGGCGAGAGCCCGCTCGATCACCAGCTCGCGGGTCTGCAGATCGAGGATACCGGATTGCTCGAGGGTGAGCAGAAAGCCGCGGCATTGCGCGTCGAGCTTTGCCGCCTCGCGGGGCGCGAAAGCGCGAAACGTGTGGGGTGACACGGGCATCTTCTCCAGCCCGCCCTGCGGAGCGCGCGTGACCCCTGCGAGCCAGTGCAGCGCTTCGCTGATGTCAGAGTCTTCGAAACCAGCCGCGGACAGCTTCTTCGCGACCCGCTCGCGGTCATACGCCAGCTCGGTCTGCTGGCAGTTCTCGAAGACGTAGACGAGGATGTCGTACATACCCTTCCTTTCTTATTGAACGCGGCTGCCCTGCTCTCGGTTTACAGGCAGGTTTGCCGGCATTACCCCTTTTCCAGACGCTGGTACAGGCCCCCCGGAAGCGCAGTCACGTGGCCATCGAGCTCGAGGCGCAGCAGTTCGGAGGAAACCTGCTCTGCTGACATTCCTGCCCGCAGGCAAAGCGAATCGACATCGACCGGATCGTGGCCCATGTGGGCGAGAAGCGTGCCGTCGGCCGTCTTCGCGTCGCGCTCCACCGCCGTCGTCGACGCGTAGCCACTCGGGCGAAACCCCGCGAGCTCGCTGAGGACATCGTCCGCCGACTCCACCAGCTTGGCGCCTGATTTGATGAGCGCATGGCAGCCCTTGGAGAGCGGAGAGTGGATCGAACCGGGGATGGCGAACACCTCGCGCCCTTGATCGGCGGCGACACGCGCGGTAATGAGGGAGCCTGAGGCAAGCGCCGCTTCCACCACCAGGCAGCCCCGCGAGAGGCCGCTGATCAGGCGGTTGCGACGCGGGAAATGGTGTGCAACCGGTCCGCTGCCCAGCGCAAACTCCGACAGCAGCAGCCCGCGGGTGGCAATCTCCTGGGCTAGTCCGGCGTTGCGGCGCGGATAGACGATATCGACGCCGGTGCCGAGCACCGCAATTGTCGAGGCGGCGCCTGCCAGTCCGCCGCGGTGCGCTGCTGCATCGATGCCGACCGCCATTCCCGACACGATGGCGAGACCGGCATCGCTCAATGCCTGGGCGAAACCCTCGGCATTGCGCGCACCTTGCACGCTGGCATTCCGGCTGCCGACGATCGCGAAGCAAGGATGCTGCAACAGCTCTGCGCGGCCTACCGCGTAGAGCAGCGGCGGAGGATCAGGTATCTCCAGAAGGGCCCTCGGATAGCTGTCGTCAGCTAGCGTGATCACGCCATGACCGGGGTGCGCTGCCCATTGCAGAGCACGCGACACCGCATCCCGCACGCTGTCGGAATCGAGCGCTTCGAGAACGGAAGACGATGTAAACGCCGCCAGTTCACTGCGCCTGCGGGCGAGGATTTCCCGTGGCAGGCCGAACTGCTTCAGAAGGCCCCGCAGTGCAGCGGCGCCGAGCCCGGGTGTGAGCGTGAGTTGAAGCCAGCTCGCCAGCCCGGGATCTTGCGTCATGCCGGCGGCGAGGAGCGGGAAAGCTGTTCCCGCGGCGGGACGTTAGGGCGTCTGCACCACATCCAGAGGACTGACAGGCCTCGTGATGTTCATGACCAGCGCGTAGGATACCCGCTCGAAGACGCGAAATACAAACGAGAGACCGGCGCGCTCGTCGGGTAGCTGGATCATCCCGTCGTCGGCGCCCGAGCGCTTCGATACGTCGCGCACTTTGCCGCCGAGCGTATAGAGGGCAAGCACGTGGCCGACCTCGAGACCGTCGGCGCGTCCGCGGTTGATCGTGATTATCGACATCGGCCCGGCTTCGCCCACCTTGCCGCCGAGGCCGCCGTAGATGGACATGACCCGGCCCTTGAGGAACACGTTCGGCGCGTGCGGCGCATAGTTAAGCGGCTGAATACTGCCTGCGGCGACCAGTTTGTCGCCCGGTTCGACCTCCTGAACCGCGCTGGTCAGGACCACCGTGGCAGGATCACCGGGACGTTTGAGCTGCGCGGTGCCGAGGTAAATCGCCTCGTAGGCGAGCGTCTCGTTGGTATCCGGGTCGACCAAGGCGCTACCGCGACGGTAGACGTACCAGGTACCCTCTTTCGAGCCCTCAATGCCGCGAACGTAGGCGCTGTTGCCTTCGGAAATAATGACCCGGTCGGTCTGGGTGCCGACAATCGTGGGCGCCTTGTCCAGGCCATCGGGCTCCACCACCAGAGGCCGGCTGAGAAAGGGCTCGATCGCCCCCGCCGGGATGCTAGGAATGATGTCCTTCGCCAGGACTTCGCCGCGCGAGCGCGGGCTGAGCCTGACGACACCAGGAGCAGTTGGCGCGGTACTCACCCCGGGGCCGGGCGCCGCCGCGACGCCGCCCGGAGTCCCGCCCGTGGCCGTGGGGGTGTCCGGAGCGGCGGGTCCGGACGTGCCCGGAGCGCCGATGGTGAGCCGCCCGCGCGCCCGATCTAGCAGGATCACGTACCCCGGATAGATCAAGTGGGGGTTCTGGATTTGTTCCCTGTTCATGCCCCACAACTCAGGCCAGCGCCAGGGTGAGTCCGTATAACGGCCCGAAATACCCCAAAGCGTGTCACCCGGGACCACGACATAGCGATCAGGGGCGTCCTGTTTCAGTGCAAGCGGTGCAGATGGCGGCTTGGCGGGCTGTGCCGAAAGGACGCCCGAAATGAGGAAGAAAACGAGCGCTGTGATAGACTTACGCAACTGCTGGACCATGGCGACCCCGTCCCTTTTGCGGTTTCCCGGACCGGCTGGAAAATCGGTTTGTCTACCCCAATGTAGCACAAAGACCGAATTGCTTATGTGTAGCGTGAGATTCTCCCCATAATCTATTCAATTCGCAAGTGAATTTGTCCTGAGATGCCGCTTTTGAACATTCTTCGGTACCCCGACGCCCGCCTCCACAAGGTGGCGAGCCCCGTCACCGTCTTTGACGAGGGCCTGAAAAGGCTCGTCGCCGACATGGCGGAGACCATGTATGCAGCTCCCGGGATCGGCCTGGCGGCGACCCAGGTCGACGTACACAAGCAGATCATCGTGGTCGATGTCTCGGAGCGGCGCGACACGCTGGTTGTGCTGGTCAATCCAGAGATCCTCGAGGCGACGGGGGTGTCCGACATCGAGGAAGGCTGTCTCTCCGTGCCGGGTATCTATGAGCTGGTCGAGCGCGCCGAGCGAGTGAAGGTGCGTGCCTTCGACCAGAACGGAAATGCCTTTACGCTCGAAGCGCAAGGTCTGCTGGCTGTCTGCATCCAGCACGAAATGGATCATCTCAAGGGCAAGGTGTTCGTCGAGCACCTGTCGCAACTGAAGCAGCAGCGGATACGCGCGAAGCTCGCCAAGCAGCTGCGCAAGTCCGCCTGATCCCGCTTTCCTGCGCCTAGCCTTCGCCGGCACGCCCGAGTTCGCCGCGGTTGCGCTCGCACGTCTGGCCGATGCCGGCCATGAGATCGTGCTCGTCCTGACGCAGCCCGACCGGCCGGCGGGCCGCGGGATGCGACCGGTGGCCAGCGCCGTAAAACAGCTCGCCCTGGCCCGCGGACTGCCGCTGCATCAGCCAGAGCGCCTGCATACCGAAGATATCGAGCGCCTGCGGGCGGTGCGTGCCGACGCGTTGGTCGTCGCGGCCTATGGTCTCTTGCTGCCGCCGCCCGCACTGGATGCGGCGGTTCACGGCGCCTGGAACATCCACGCATCCCTGCTGCCGCGCTGGCGTGGTGCGGCGCCGATCCAGCGCGCTTTGCTTGCCGGGGATCGCGAGACCGGCGTTTCGATCATGAAGATGGACGCCGGGCTCGACACTGGCCCGGTCCTCGCGCAACGGGGCGTGCCGATCACGGGTCAGGACGACGCAGGATCGTTGCATGACAAGCTCGCCGCCCTGGGCGCCGAAATGATGGTGGCTGCGCTCGGCGAGCTCGCTGCCGGTCGGGCGCGGCCTGCGCCGCAGCCTGCAGAGGGAGTGACGTACGCGCGTAAGGTTGAGAAGCGCGAAGCGTTGCTCGATTGGACGCGCCCCGCGATCGAACTCGAGCGCGCGGTGCGTGCCTTCAATCCTTCGCCGGGTGCGGCAACGGTGTTCGAAGGACAACCGCTCAAGGTGTGGCGCGCTAGCGTCGCCGCAGGGCAGGGCCAGCCCGGTGAGCTCCTGAGGGCCGGCCAGGATTTTGTCATCGCATGCGGCAAGGATGCGCTTCAAGTCGTCGAGCTGCAGCGCTCTGGCGGCAAACGGCTCGACGCGGCGCAGTTCCTGCGCGGGCATTCACTCGCGCCGGGCGTTCGTCTCGGGTGAGCGCGCACGCTCTGGCGGGCGCGCTGCGCGATGCAGCGCAGATGGTGGCGCGCGTTGCTGCCGGCGCCAGCCTCGCCGGCCAGTTCGAGCGCATCGCCGAGGGGGGCAGCGATACGCCGCGCGCCGCGCTGCTCGATCTGACTCACGGTACGCTGCGGCGCTACGGCCGCGTACAGAAGATCGTTGCCGAGTTGTCCCGCCGCGGGAACCCCGATCCGCAGGTTGAAGCCCTGCTCTGGTGTTCGCTCTACGCCCTCGAATCCGGGCGCTATGCCGAGTACACCGTGGTCGATCAGGCGGTGCGCGCCTGCCGGCTTCTGGAGAAATGGAATGCGAAGGGCTATGTGAACGCGGTTCTGCGCGGAGCCCTGCGCGAGCGCGTCGCACTTGAAGTACGCATTGGCGCCGACCCTGAGGCATTGCATCAGCATCCGAGATGGTGGGTAGACGCGGCGCGCACAGCCTATCCCGACCAATGGCAGCAGGTGCTTGCGGCCGGCAATTCGCATCCGCCGATGGCGCTGCGCGTAAATCGTCGGCGTGGCAGCGTCGGAGAGTACGAAGCCCGGCTTGCCGCCGAGCAGATTGCGGCGCGTCGCGTCGTGGGCGACGCGCTGCTGCTCGAGCGCCCGGTTCCAGCGGAGCGCCTGCCGGGCTTTGCTGCGGGCGACGTATCGGTGCAGGACGCTGCAGCGCAACGCGCGGTGCCGTGCCTGGACCTTGCCCCAGGGCAGCGCGTGCTCGACGCATGCGCGGCCCCAGGCGGCAAGACGGCGCACATCCTGGAAACGGCCGAGGTCGAGCTGACCGCGATCGACTCCGACCCGGAGCGCACCGGCCGCATCGGCCGCAATCTGGAGCGCCTGGGCCTGACTGCGAAGAAGGTGGCGAGTGCCGACTGCCGCCAGCCGGCGCAGTGGTGGGATGGCGTGCCGTTCGACCGCATCCTCGCCGATGTTCCTTGCTCGGCCTCGGGGATAGTGCGGCGCCATCCCGACGTCAAATGGCTGCGCCGCGCGCAGGACATTCCCGCCTTCGCCGCGCGGCAAGGCGCGATCCTCGACGGGCTGTGGCAGGTGCTGGGGCCGGGTGGTAAATTGCTGTATGTCACCTGCTCGGTGTTTCCGCAGGAAAATGAAGCAGTGGTCGAGGCTTTCCTCCGCCGCGCGCCGCACGCCAGCCGGTTGGACCTCGCCGACGGCGGCCCGGCGCAGTGGTTGCCCGGCGCCGAGCACGATGGCTTCTACTACGCCTTGATCCAAAAACGAGCCTGACCGACGCGCGATGCGCCGCATCGCTCAACTCACCGCGCTGCTTCTCGCCGTCGCCGTGTTCAACGCGGAGGCGAACGAAGTCGAAGTGCGCGCGGCCGGCCTGGAAGCGGTCGAGGACGGGCTGGTCCTCAACGCGGATTTCGCGTTCGAGCTCAGCCAGCGTCTCGAGGAGATTGTCGCCAATGGGGTTCCGCTGTATTTCCGCGTCGAGTTCGAGCTGACGCGTCCGCGCTGGTATTGGCTCGACGAAAAGGCCGCCTCGCGCGTGCTGCAGCTCAGGCTGTCCTACCATGCGCTGTCGCGGCACTATCGGCTGTCGAGCGGCCCGCTCCAGCAGAACTTCGCCACCCTTGGGGAAGCGCTGAACGTGCTCAAGCGCGTGCGCAACTGGCTGGTCCTGGATCGCACCGCGACCTTCTCCGACGCGGACTATGAAGCCGCGGTTCGTCTGCGGCTCGACGCCGGCATGCTGCCCAGACCGTTCCAGCTGAGCGCGCTCACCAGCCGCGAGCTGCAGCTCGAATCGGCATGGAAGCGCTTCACCGTGCGGCCAGCCCAAACGCCGGCTCCGGTCGAAAGCCGCAACCCGCAGGGGGCACGGTGAGGCTGCTTCTTGCAATCGGCGGTGCGGTGGCGGCGGCGGGCGTATTTTTGCTCGCCACGGCAAGCTCTGAAACGGCGCTGCTCGGCGTGCATTACCAGCTGCTACTCGTATTGAACGCCGCGCTTGCCGCGCTGCTCGCCGCGCTCGTGATCTACCAGCTGGTTGTCCTGGTGCGTCGCTACCGGGCGCGAGTTTTCGGCACGCGCCTTACCTTGCGGCTGCTCGGACGCTTCGCCGTGCTCGCGGTAGTGCCGGGATTGGTCGTATACACCGTGTCGGTGCAGTTCCTGACGCGCTCGATCGAGTCGTGGTTCGACGTCAAGGTCGGCGCCGCGCTCGAAGGGGGTATGAGCCTCGGCCAGCAAGCGATCGACCAGATGATGCTGGAGATGCAGGGCAAGGCGCGCACCATGGCGGCCGAGCTCGCCGATCGTTCCGCGGCGCAGATCCTGGGGCGCATCGAGCGGCTGCGCGCGCAGGTCGGAGTCGAAGAGGCCGTCGTAGTGAGCGCGAGCGGACGCCTGGTGGCGAGTGCGAGCGAAGATGTGACGCAGCTGGTGCCGGATCTGCCGAGTGCCCAGACGCTGCGGCAGGCGCGCACCAACCGCGGCTACGCGGCAGTGGACGCGGCCGCGGGAAGTCCGCTCTCGCTGCGTGTCCTGGTCCTGCTCGAGACGCGCGGCTTCGCCGACGAAATGCAGTTCCTGCAGGTGCGCTCGAACGTGCCGCTGTCGCTTGCCCGCAACGCCGAGGCCGTCGAGGCGGCGTACCGTGACTATCGCGAGCTCGCCATCTCGCGCGACGGTCTGAAACGAATCTATGTCGTGACGCTTAGCTTCGCCCTGCTGATGGCCTTGTTCGTCGCCGTCGCGGTGGCGGTGACGCAGTCCAACCTGCTCGCCGAGCCGCTTGCCAACCTCGCGCAGGCGACGCAAGCCGTGGCGCGCGGCGACTTCTCGCGGCAGGCGCCGGTCACCAGCCGCGACGAGCTGGGGGTACTCACCGAATCTTTCAACTCGATGACCCGGCAGCTCGAAGAGGCCCGGCGCGTGGCCGAGTCCAGTCGCCTCGCGCTGGAGGCGGCCAACGGGTACCTTGAGAACATCCTCGCCAATCTCTCGGCCGGCGTGCTGGTTTTCGACCATGAGTTCCGGCTGTCTACCTTCAACCACGGCGCGCAATCGATACTCGGGCCGGAGCTGAACGCTTTCGCCGGACGGATGCGCGAGCATTTCCTGGCGCACGGCGAGGAGAGCTGGCAGCTCGAGCTGGCGCTGAAGGGCACGGCCAAGACGCTTCACGCGCGCGGGGCGCGCCTGCCGCGCGCCACCGGCGGCGGCTACGTCGTGGTCATCGACGATGTCACGCAGCTGATCCATGCGCAGCGCGCCACGGCCTGGGCGGAGGTGGCGCGACGCCTCGCCCACGAGATCAAGAATCCGTTGACGCCGATCCAGCTGTCGGCCGAGAGGCTGGAGATGAAGCTCGCAGATCGCCTGTCGCCCGAGGATGCCGAAGTCCTCAGACGCTCAACCGAAACCATCGTCAACCAGGTCTCGGCGCTCAAGGCTATGGTGGACGATTTCAGGGACTACGCGCGCCTGCGGGCGCCGGCGCCGGCGCCCCTCGACCTGAATACCCTGGTGCGCGATGTGCTGGCGCTCTATGAGAATTCGAGCGCGCCGATCACCTCGCGCCTCGCCCCGGAGCTGCCACCGGTCTGGGCCGACAGCGCCCAGATACGCCAGGTGATCCACAATCTGGTGCAGAACGCGCAGGATGCGCTCGAGTCAGCCGCCGCCGCCGGCGTGCGCCCGGCGATCGAAGTGCGTACCGAGCTCGCCGGCGACCGCGTGCGCCTTGCCGTGTCGGACAACGGCGGCGGTTTTCCGGAAGAGCTGATGGCGCGTATCTTCGAGCCCTACGTGACCACCAAACCGCGCGGCATGGGCCTGGGGCTCGCCATCGTAAAAAAAATCGTCGACGAACATCACGGCAGCGTCGCGATCGAGAACCGGCCGAGCCGCGGCGCCTCGGTGAGCGTGCTGCTGCCGCTCGCCAAGGCGGCATAGCCCATGGCACAGATCCTGGTGGTGGACGACGAGGTGGGCATCCGCGAGCTGCTCTCGGAAATCCTCGCCGACGAGGGCCACCAGGTCGTGCTGGCGGAGAGCGCCGGCGAGGCGCGCCGGCAGCGCGAAAGAGCGCGCCCCGACCTGGTACTCCTCGACATCTGGATGCCCGACACCGACGGCATCACGCTGCTCAAGGAGTGGGCGGCCAACGGCCAGCTGACGATGCCGGTCGTGATGATGTCCGGCCACGCCACCATCGAGACGGCGGTCGAGGCGACGCGCATCGGCGCCCTCGATTTCATGGAAAAGCCGATCGCTCTGCAGCGCCTGCTCGCCACGGTGAAGCGCGCGCTGCTCCATCCCGAGGTGGCGGTCGCGCCGCGCCTCGCGCTGGCCGCGCTTGGCCGCTCGGCCGCGCTCGCCGACGCCAAGAAGCGCCTGGCGCAGCTCGCTCAGTCCGGCGCGCCTTTGCTGCTGCGCGGCGAGCGCGGCATGCACCCGGAGATGTTCGCGCGCCTGCTCATCGCACAGGGCGCGCCGTTCTTCTCGGGTGCCGAACAGCTCGCCGAGCCGCCCACCGAGCTGCTGAACAAGGCGGCCGGGGGCGTGCTGTTCGTGCCGGACCTGTCGCGCCTGGGCCGCGTCGAGCAGCGCAATCTGGATTTCCTGCTGGTGCGCGCCGAGAAGCATAAGGTGCGGGTGGTGTCGTTTTCCCCGCTCGACGTGCGAGCGTTGGCCGAGAAGCACGAGTTCGACGCCGAGCTCGTCGCGCGGCTCGGCGAGCTGACTTTCCGGCTGCCGGCGCTGCGCGAGTTCGCCGAGGACATCCCCGACCTCGCCTCGCTCATGCTGGCGCAGCTCGTCGAAGGACGGCTCTGCCCGCCGCGGCGCCTGGCCATCGCGGCCCTCAACGCGCTGCGCCATCACGCCTGGCCGGGAAACCTCGCGGAGCTGGAAGGCGTCATCAAGGACCTCGCGCTTACCACCCTCGAGGAGGAAATCCAGATCGAGGACGTCGAGCGCTCGCTCGCCGCACGCCGCTCGCAGGGCACGTTGCCCGAGGTGGCGTTCGATCGGCCCTACCGTGAGGCCCGTGAGGCATTCGAGCGCGTCTACTTCGAGCAGCTTCTGGTGCGCGAGCACGGCAGCATGTCGCGGGTTGCCGAGCGCTCAGGACTGGAGCGCACGCACCTCTACCGCAAGCTGAAGGCGCTCGGCTTGCCCGTCGGGCGACGCGAGGAAAGCTAGCTGCGCGAGGTGTCGGGGAAATGCGGCCAGGCGAGCGCCACGCCGAACAGCGCGAGCGCATGCCAGAAATGGTATTGGACCGCGGTGTGATACACCGCGAGCAGCTCCGGCGTGAGCCGGGCCTTGAGCGCGTGTGCTCCGAACGCCCCCAGCGCCACCGCGGTCGCCCCGGCCAACGCTGCGAGGACGAGGAACAGCTTCAGCGCGTCTTTTTCGCCTTCTTCACACGTTGCGGGCGCTTCTTGCCGTAGCTGCCCTTGTAGATTTTGCCCTTACGCGTGCGCTTGTCGCCTTTGCCCATGGCTGAATTATAGCGTCGTCGCCGCCTCGGGCTCGAAATCAAGGTAGGGGGCGAGCCATTTTTGCGCGTCGGCGACGCTCATCCCCGCGCGGCGCGCGAAATCCTCGAGTTGGTCGCGCGCGATCTTGCCGACTGCGAAGTAGGTCGAGTCGGGATGGGACAGGTAGAAGCCCGACACCGCTGCCGTCGGCAGCATGGCAAATGACTCGGTGAGCTGCATATCGGCGTTGCGCTCGGCGTCGAGCACCCGGAAAAGGTCGCCTTTTGCGGTGTGGTCCGGACAGGCGGGATATCCGGGCGCAGGCCGGATGCCGCGATAGGCTTCGCCGATCAGCTGAACGCTCGTCAGCCGCTCGTCTGAGGCATAGCCCCAGAATTCGCGCCGTACGCGCTCGTGCAGGCGCTCGGCGAAGGCTTCGGCCAGGCGGTCGGCGAGCACTTTCAGCATGATGGCGTTGTAGTCGTCGTGCCGTGCCTCGAAGTCCGCCACGCGCTGCTCGATGCCGCCGACGCCGACGGCGAACGCACCCACCCAGTCCCGCACACCGCTTTCCCGTGGCGCGACGAAGTCCGCGAGGCACAGGTTGGCGCGGCCGGTAGGCTTCTGGTTCTGCTGGCGCAGGTTGTGCCAGGCCATGAGCCGCTCGCGCCTCGCCTCGTCGCGGTAGATCTCGATGTCCTCGCCGGCGACCTGCGCCGCTGGATAGATGCCCAGGACGCCATGAGCGGTGACCCAGCCGCCGCGCACGATCTTCTCGAGCATCTCCTGCGCTTCGGCAAAAACCTTGCGCGCGGCGTCGCCGACCACCGGGTCCTGGAGGATCTTGGGATAGGGCCCCGAAAGCTCCCAGGCCTGGAAAAACGGCGTCCAGTCGATGTAGTCGACCAGCTCCGCGATCGGGTAATCCCGGAGAACGGTGATCCCCGGCTTGGCGGGCGCCGGCGGCACGTAGCTGCGCCAATCGATCTTGTGGCCGTTGGCACGTGCGGCGGCAAGCGCGAGCAAGGGCCCGGCACCTTTCTTGTCGCGGTGCTGCGCGCGGATGCGCTCGTAGTCGGCACGTACCTGGCTCATATAGGCGTCCCGGTTCTCGCGCGAGAGCAGGCTCTGCACTACCGGCACGCTGCGGGAGGCATCGGGCACGTAGACGACCGCAGAGGAGTAGGCGGGTGCGATCTTGACCGCGGTGTGCATGCGCGAGGTCGTCGCGCCGCCGATCAGCAGCGGCAGATGCAGTCCGGCGCGCTCCATCTCGCGCGCCACATGCGCCATTTCCTCGAGGGAGGGCGTGATGAGGCCGGAAAGCCCGATGACATCGGCGTTTTCCCGCTGCGCGGTCTCGATGATGGTCTGCGCCGGCACCATCACGCCGAGGTTCACCACGTCGTAGTTATTGCACTGAAGTACCACCGACACGATGTTCTTGCCGATGTCGTGGACGTCGCCCTTCACCGTGGCGATCACAATGCGGCCTTTGGGGCGAGCCGCCTCCCCGCTCTTCGCCTTCTCGGCCTCGATGTAGGGAACCAGGTGGGCTACCGCCTGCTTCATCACCCGCGCCGACTTCACCACCTGCGGGAGGAACATCTTGCCGGCGGCGAAGAGATCTCCCACCACGTTCATTCCGTCCATCAGCGGCCCCTCGATGACTTCGATCGGGCGCGTGCTCTTGAGGCGAGCCTCCTCGGTATCGGCGACGATGTAGGCAGTGATGCCGTTTACCAGCGCATGGCTGAGGCGCTCCTCGACCGGGGCCATGCGCCAGGCCTCATCCTTTGCAGTCTCCCTGGCGCCCGTCTTCACACGGCTGGCGAGCTCGGTCAGCCGCTCAGTGGCGTCCGGCCGGCGATTGAAAAGGACATCCTCGACGCGCTCGCGCAACTCCGGCTCGAGCTGCTCGTAGACGCCAAGCTGCCCGGCGTTGACGATGCCCATCGACATCCCGGCGCGCACGGCGTGGTAGAGGAATGCAGTGTGCATCGCCTCGCGCACCCCATCATTGCCGCGGAAGGAGAACGAAAGGTTGGAGACGCCGCCCGACACCTTGGCGTGCGCCAGGTTGGCGCGGATCCAGCGTACCGCCTCGATGTAATCGAGGCCGTAGGTGGCGTGCTCCTCCAGCCCGGTGGCCACCGCGAAGATGTTCGGGTCGAAGATGATGTCCTCCGGCGGAAAGCCGGCTTGCTGCGTCAGCAGGTCGTAGGCGCGCTGGCACACCTCGATGCGCCGCTGCAGGCTGTCGGCCTGCCCTTTCTCGTCGAAAGCCATCACCACCACCGCCGCGCCGTACTGCCGGCACAACCTTGCCTGGCGCAAGAACTCTGCCTCGCCCTCCTTCATCGAGATCGAGTTGACGATCGACTTGCCCTGCACGCACTTCAGCCCGGCTTCGATCACGCTCCATTTGGAGCTGTCGATCATTACCGGCACGCGGGCGATGTCGGGCTCGACGGCGACCAGGTTGAGGAAGGTCGTCATCGCCTTCTCCGAGTCGAGCATGGCCTCGTCCATGTTGACGTCGATCACCTGAGCGCCGTTCTCGACCTGCTGGCGGGCCACAGCCAGCGCACCGGCGTAGTCGCCACCGAGGACCAGGCGCGCGAAGGCCTTGGAGCCGGTGACATTGGTGCGTTCCCCAACGTTGACGAACAATGATTGTTCATCAACGTTGAACGCTTCGAGGCCGGCGAGGCGCAGCGCGCGCGGCCGCTCGGGTGGCCGGCGCGGCGGCGCGCCGCGTACCGCCTCCGCCATGGCGCGGATGTGCTCGGGTGTGGTGCCGCAGCAGCCGCCGCACAGGTTGAGCCAGCCGCCGTGCGCCCACTCGCGCATGTGGCCGGCCATCGACTCTGGCGTGTCGTCGTACTCGCCGAAAGCATTGGGCAGCCCGGCGTTGGGGTGGCAGGAGACCCGCGTCTCGGCGATCGTCGCGAGCTCCTCGACGTAAGGCCGCAGCTCCTTCGCGCCGAGCGCGCAATTGAAACCGATGGCGAGAGGCCGCGCATGCCGCACCGAGTTGTAGAACGCCTCGGCGGTCTGGCCGGAGAGGGTGCGTCCCGAAGCGTCGGTGATGGTGCCGCTGATGATGAGCGGTAGCCGCACCCGGCGCGCGACGAATGTGCGCTCGATCGCTGCCAGGGCCGCCTTGCAGTTGAGCGTGTCGAACACGGTTTCGACCAGCAGGAGATCGGCGCCGCCCTCGAGCAGGCCCTCGACCGCTTCAGCGTAGGCGAGTACCAGCTCGTCGAAGCTGACCGCGCGAAAGCCCGGGTCGTTCACCTCGGGGGAGATCGACGCGGTCTTGTTGGTCGGTCCAAGCACGCCGGCGACGAAGCGCAGCGCACCTGGATTGTCCGCCACGAACTCGCGCACCGCGTCCTTCGCCAGGCTCGCGGCGCTGCGGTTGAACTCGCGCGCCAGGGACTGCATGCCGTAGTCGGCAAGCGCGATCGAAGTCGAATTGAAGGTGTTGGTCTCGAGGATGTCCGCGCCCGCCTGCAGATACTGCAGGTGGATGTCGTGGATCAGCCGCGGCTGGGTAAGCGACAGCAGATCATTATTGCCGCGCAGCTCGCGCTGCCAGTCGCGGAAGCGCGCGCCGCGATAGTCTTCCTCGGCCAGCCGCGCGCGCTGGATCATCGTGCCCATGGCACCGTCCAGCAGGAGGATCCGCTCCGAGAAAAGGCGCTGCAGGGTGCCCGTGTCGCTCACGACGCTCCGCGAAAAAGAAAAAGCCCGTTCAGCTTGTTGCAGAAACGGGCTTTCTTCGCGCGTCTCTTTAGCGGCATTTGTAACGCGCCCGCAAGCTGAACATCAAATCGGCGCGAAGTGTGGGATTCTGCCCATCAATCCCTATAGTGTCAACCGCTTATAATCGTTCGAATGGACCATACAGCAGCGAAAAAAAACACCGCTGACGACATATTTCCCTCGGTCATCGCCCGCTTCGTGTGCGAAGTGCAATGGGGCGATTGCGATCCTGCCGGAATCATCTTCTACCCGACCTACTTTCGCTGGATGGATGCGGCGACGTGGCATTTTATGGAATCGGTCGGCGGTTACGGGCCGAAGCGCATGCGTGCCGAGCACCTCGCCATGCCGCTCGTATCGGCGGACTGCCAGTTCATCGCCCCGGCACTGCACGGCGACCGCTGCGAAGTGCGTTCGCGTATTGCACGCTTCGGCGGAGCTTCGTTCGCGGTCGCACACGAGGTTGTGCGAGAGGATGGAACAACCCTGGCGAAAGGCAGCGAGACGCGCGTCTGGGGCCGCTTCGCGGACGGTCCAGGCACGCCGATGAAGGGCGAGAAAATTCCCGAAGCGCTTAAGGCGCTGTTCCGCGCGAAGTAGCCTTCGCCCACTCGGCGAGGGCGGCTTCGATCATCACCCCCGCGGCGCCGAACGCATCGTGCGCTTGGCCTTTGAGCAGCGCTTCGAGGTTTGTGCGCATCGCCTTCTCATCGACCTCCAAACCGTCGAGCGCATCGGCCATCGCCGCGGCGCCGCTCGCTGCGGTGCATATCAACTCGCGCAAGGTGAACCACTGGCTTTGCCACTGGCCGAGCCCGCGCTCGTGCTCCGGCGTGAGCTGCCCGAGGAGCGTCGCGGCGAGTCCGGGGGCGCGCTGCGCAGCCTCGAGCGCAAGCATGCTGAGTGCCGGGTTGCGTTTGTGCGGCATGCTGGAAGAACCACCGCGCCCCGCGGCAGCCGGCTCCGCAGCTTCGCCCACCTCACGCTGCATCAAGAGCGAGATGTCGCGACCGATCTTGCCGGCCGCGCCGGCAAGGATCGCCAACTCCGCGCCGAGCCGCGCGAAGCGATCGCGCGCGCTGTGCCACGGGACCAGGCTTGCCGGCAAGTCGAGCTCTTTTGCGAGCGCCGTCATGACGCTCTCGCCGCGCTCGCCGAACGACGACAGGGTGCCGCTCGGGCCGCCGAACTGGAGGATGCAGGCGCCGGTGGCGGCGCTACGTACTCCAGCGAGACAGCGGGCCAGCATGGACAGCCAGACCGCCGCCTTCCAGCCGAAGGGCACGGCGAGCGCCGGCTGAAGCAGCGTTCGCGCCGCCGTGGGCGTACGCCCATGGCGCCGCGCCAGCTCGGCCGCGGCATGGCCGAGGCGCTCGGTGAGCTCGAGCACTCGAGCACACGCCGGCTTTACGCAAAGCACCGCCGCCGTGTCGATCACGTCCTGGCTGGTGGCGCCGGCGTGCACGTGGCGCGCTGCCTCCTGAGACACGGCGCCGACCTGCGCGGTCAGGTGCTTCACGAAAGGGATGGCGAGCGTTCCGCTGCGGCCTTCGCGGGCGAGTGCTGCGGCATCGAACTTTGCCGCCTCGCAGACACGGGAGATGATCTCGGCATGCGCAACCGGCACCAGGCCGTGGCGGGCCGAGGCGCGCGCGAGCGCGCCTTCGAAGCGCGCCATGGCCGCGAGCAGCTTTTCGTCCGACAGGAGCCCGGCGCAGACCTCGTCCGCGAACAGTAGATCGAGGCTCAGGGGCCGCTCAGTAAGCGCTCAGTAGTCAAAGAACACGGTTTCGTTCTTTCCCTGAAGAACGATGTCCCACTCGAGGGTCTTGCCCTCCTTCTTGGGGATCAGCGTGCCACGCCGGGCCGCGGGAACCAGCTTGAGGATCGGATCTTCCGCGTTGGCGGCAGCCTCGTCAGGGAAATAGATCCGCGTGGCGAGGTGCTTGAGCATGCCGCGCATGAACACCGCGACGACGAGGTGCGGGGCCTGCAGACTCTCGCCCGGACCGGGAACGCGACCGGGCTTGATCGTGGTGAAGCGAAAGCCGCCCCTGGCATCGGTGGGAACACGCCCAAAGCCGCGCCAGCCCTTCTCGATCGGCTTTTTCTGCGGATCCTCCGGATGGGCGTACTTGCCCGCGGCGTTGGCCTGCCAGACCTCGATCAGGCCGTCGTTGACGCCGTTGCCGTTGCCGTCGAGCAGCCGGCCTGCGATCGCAACGCGCTCGCCCTTGATGCGCTTGCCCGCGATGTCACGCGTAGTCAGCCAGTCGAGCCCGATGTGCAGGTACGGGCCGACAGTCTGGTTGCCGCTGGCGAAGAGGCTCACGGCATCTTCTCCATCGGCGTCTGCTCGCGTCCGCGCAGCACGATGTCGAAGCGATAGCCGAGCGCCTGCTCGGGAATCGTCGTCTCCCAGTCGAAAACCGATACCAGTCGGTTGCGTGCCGCCTCGTTGGCGATGCAGGTGAACATCGGGTCATAGGGCAGGAGCGGATCGCCCGGGAAGTACATCTGGGTGACCATGCGCGTCAGAAACGCCTGGCCGAAGAGCGAAAAATGGATGTGCGCCGGCCGCCACGCGTTGTAATGGTTGCGCCAGGGATATTCGCCGGGCCGGATGGTGATGAAGCGGTAGCGTCCCTCGGCATCGGTGACGGTGCGGCCGGCGCCGGAGAAGTTCGGATCGAGCGGTGCGTTGTGCTGGTCGGTGGGGTGCGGATAGCGCCCGGAGGAATTCGCCTGCCAGAGCTCGACCAGGGTATTGGGTACCGCACGGCCATTCTCGTCGAGTACGCGGCCGCTCACGACGATGCGCTCGCCGATGGGATCGCCTTTGTGCTGGCGCGTGAGGTCGCTGTCGCCCGGCTTGACATCGCCGTGGCCGAAGACCGGTCCGGTGATCTCCGACAGCGTCTGCGGCGGCAGGACGAGCGCTTGGGTCGGGCAGCGCTTCTGCGTCGAAGCGTAGGGCGGGTAGTTGTAGTCCGGCTGCGTTCCGGGGAACGGCCTGCGGTAACCGACAATTCCTTTCATATTGCGTCCGGTTGCTTGGAAGGTTGGGCGCGGTTCACAGAGGCGGGGTGATTTTCACCTTCAGCTCGCCGACGCCGTCGATGCCGGCATGCAGCTCGTCGCCCGGCTTGACCGGGCCGACGCCCGCCGGTGTTCCCGAGTAGATGACGTCGCCCGGCTCGAGCGTGTAGTACTCCGACAGATATGCGATCTGCTCCGGCACCGACCAGATCATGTCGGACAGGTCGGCTTTCTGGCGCTGCTTGCCGTTGACGTTGAGCCAGATCGCACCTTTCGACGGATGGCCGATCTTCGCCGCCGGCGAGAGCACGCCGCAGGGCGCGCCTTCGTCGAAATCCTTGCCGAAGTCCCAGGGCCGGCCGTGGTCCTTGCCGAGCTGCTGCAGATCGCGGCGCGTCATGTCGAAGCCCACCGCGTAGCCGAAGATGTGGTCGTTCGCCTTCTTGGCATCGATGCGCCGGCCGCCTTTGGCGATCGCCACCACCATCTCGGTCTCGTAGTGGTAGTTGGAGGTCTTCAGCGGGTAGTGCACGTCGCCGCCACGCGGCACGAGGGTGTGCGCCGCCTTCAGGAAGAAGAAAGGTTGCTCGCGGCCGTCGCCGCCCATCTCTTTCTGGTGCTCGACGTAGTTGCGGCCGACGCAGAAGATGCGGCGCACCGGGAAAGTGTCGGCGGAGCCCTCGATCGGCAGCGCCGGCGTAGGCCAAAGGGAAATCGCATGAGCCATTGAAGCCTCGAAAAAAGGCGATTCTAGCCTTTGCCCGCGAGCTCGCGCTCCAGGATTTCGCGCAGCTTGTAGCGTTGCACCTTGCCGGTAGCGGTGCGGGGCAGCTCGTCCACCGCGCGCACCCATTTCGGCCGCTTGTGGCGCGGAAGGGCCTGCTCGCAGGCCTCGATGGCGGCGCGCTGCGCCGCGGCCGCGTCGCCGCGCGGCGTTACGAAGAGGGCCAGGCGCTCCAGCCCGTCGGCGTCCTGCACCGGAACGCAGGCGGCTTCGGCTACTCCCGCCGCGCGCGCCGCGGTCTCCTCGAGCTCGCCGGGCCGCACCCACTGTCCGGCGACCTTGACGAGCTCATCCGAGCGCCCCTGGTGGATGTAATAGCCCTCGGCGTCGCGCACGAAGAGGTCGCGGCTGCAGAACCAGCCGTCGCGGAACTGCTCGAGCGTTTGCTCCGGCAGGTTGGCATAGCCGCTTGCCTGGGCAGGATGACGCACCCAGAGCATGCCCGGATCCTCGGCGCCGGGCTCGCTGCCGTCGGCGCTGAGCAGGCGCACTTCGACGCCGGGGAGCGGCCTGCCGGTACGCACGCCGTCGGAGGTCCCTGGCGGCGTCACGATGCACGCGCAGAAAGTTTCCGACATTCCATAGAGGTTGAGGATCTCGGCGCCGAGCGCTTTGTTCCATTGCGATGCGAGCTGCGAAGACAGGCGCTCGCCGCCGGCGACGAAGCGGCGCACGCCGGTGAAGGCCGCCAGGCGCCCCGGGGCTTCCGCAAGAAGCCGGCGATAAATTGTCGGCACGCTGAACATGGCTGCCGGCCGATGCCGGGAAACGATATCGATCACGGCCTCGGCGTCCGGCCAGTCGGCGCACAGGATGGAGGTGGCGCCGCGCGAGAGCGGGGAGAGAAGGCCGTGCTCGAGCCCATAGGCGAAAAAGAACTTGGAGGTGGTGAAGACGCAATCGCCCTCGCCGAGGCCGAGCTCGCGAAATGACGCGCCGACGCAGAGGATGCTGTGGTGGCGGTGCACGATGCCCTTCGGGCGGCCGGTGGTGCCCGATGAGTACAGCATCAGCGCGGGCGAATCGGGCGTGCCGTCGAACGCCTCAGCCCGCGGGGCGACGCGCTCCAGCGCGCGCCACTCATCCGAACCGACCAGGCGCACGTCTGCGGCAAGGCCGCTGCGCTCGGCAACGAAGACATCCTCGATCAGCGCAAGCTTCGCGCCGCTGTCGCTTGCGATGTGGCGCACATCATCGTTGGAGAGCTTGCTGTTTACGCCGACCGCCACCGCGCCGGCGTGCACCGCACCAAGCCATGCGGCGGCGAACTCCGGCGTGTCGCGCATCATCAGCAGAACGCGGTCACCGGGCCGCACGCCGAGCGCGCCCAGCGCCGCCGCGGATCGGGCGGTGCGCGCTGCGAGTTGCGCATAGGTAACGCTCTCGCCGCCGCCGATGAGGGCCGTCCTGGCCCCGTGCAGCGCGAGCGCCGCGGCGCCGAGCAAGTGTTCGGCCGCGTTCATCTAGAAGATTGCAAAGCGTTGATCGTAGATGCCGAGCGGCCAGCGGCCGCCGCAATATAGGGCGTACTTGCGCAGGAACGGATGCGCAGGCGGCGCGCCCGCAGCCTGCGCGAGGCGCTGCTGATAAGCGGCATAAGTCGCGGCGCCGGCTGCAACGCGGATCAGCGCCGCGTCAGAGCACCCTGCATGCGCCGCGGCGATTGCTGCGGCACCATGCAGCCGCTCGGTCAACCGCAGCCAATCCTGGTCCGACGGATCGAGCCGCGCGCGCGGCTCAAGTCGCACGCGCTCCGCTTCCTCCGCCTGCCACCACGCGTCGGCGCTCTGGCGGCAGAGCTCTGCCGCCTCGCTCCAGCTCCCGGCCATGTGCACAGGCAGGGCGGGTTCCAAGCCTAGCCCTTCCAGGTACGCAGCAACCTCCAAGCGCTCGGCCTCGCCAAGCGGCGCGCCCAGCGCGCTGAACCAGGCCTCATCGAGCGCCGGGCTCACGCGTCGAAGCTCACTCCGGGCAGCGTGATGCCGAGCGGCTCGACGGTGCTTTTTGCGCGGGCCATGTAGTCGGCGCGCATGTCTTCGTTCGAGCGCAGCTTGATGCCGTATTTGCGGTAGAGCTCGTTGTTCTTCGAGCCGCTCGCGCCGAAGAACTTCGGCGCCTCCGGATAAAAGCCGTTCACCGCCCGTTGCACCTTCTCGCGGCCGGCGTCGGTTTCAACCAGGTCGACGCAGAAGTCCAGCCCGAACTGCGCGTGGAACTTCTCCTCGGGCATGGTGGTGCGAGCGATGTTGCGCAGCGGCACGAAGGAGCAGTGCAGCAGGTCCTCGACCTGCAGGATCTCGGCGAGGTCGCCGAGCATCTTGATCACGCAGAACTGCTCCCAGCTCTCCAGCGGCATCTCGAAGATGTTGAGCGGACGCTTGTTGCGCGTGTCCATCTCGCCGGCCTGCACGCCGATCTGGTCGGCGAGCTCCTTGAAGCGCACGTGGTGGTGGTACTCCTCCATCGCGACGCGGCAGCTCAGCCACTTCGCGTACGGCGTCGGGGCGAGCTGGATCGCCGGCTCGTCGAACACCTGCGCGCCGTAGAGCTCGTTCAACGCGTGGCTGCGCACGATCTTGCGCACGGCGTTCTGGTACTCGACGGGCTGCTGCTTGAATTCGTCGATGGTCTTGACGGTGGGATAGGCGGACATGCGGTTCCTCAGAGGATCGGATCGCCGGAAAATGCTTCCAGGTCGGTGACGAGATCGGCGAAGTCGGGTTCGAGCTGCTTCATCAGCGCGGCGTCGAAGGCGTCCTTGGGCTGAACGACTTTCCCTTTTGGACGAGGCTGGGAGAAGACGAATACCTCGCGCCCGCGCACGCCAAAAAGCTGGCCGGTAACCGCGGCGGCCGCCTCGCTCGCCAGGAAGCTCACCAGGCGGGCGACATAGGCGGCCGGAACCTTGAGCGCCTTTTCCTTGTAAGCGGCCTGCGACTCGTTGGCCGGCTTGATGCTCTCCGTGACGCGGGTAGCGGCGAACGGCGCGACGGCATTGCAGCGGATACCCGAACGGGCGAGATCGTGGGCCACCACCCGGGTCAGACCGATTAGCCCGGCCTTGGCAGAGCCGTATGCACCCTGCCCGAAATTGCCGTAGATGCCTGCGGTGGAAACCATGTTCACGATGGCGCCCGGTGAGCGCCCACTTTTGGTTTGCTCCCGCATTACCGGGGTGGCGGCGGCGAGTAACCGCTCGGCGCCGGTGAGATTGGTGCGCAGCACCGCATCCCACGCCGCCGGGTCGAGCTTGAAGATGAAGCCGTCCCGGATGATGGCGGCGTTGTTGACCACAATATCGACGCCACCGAAGCGCTCCTGCGCCAGCGCCACGGCCGACTGCGCGATCGCAGAGTCCGCGATGTCCCCGCATACTGCGGCGGCGCGCGGCAGCTGCCTGGCGGCGTGCTCCGCGAGATCGGGCTGCGACCTCTCGCCCGAGATGCCGACTCCGGCGTCCACTATGACCACCGAGGCACCGCGCGCAGCGAGGTCCTGAACGATGGCGAGGCCGATGCCTTGGGCACCGCCGCTGACGATCGCAACGCGGTTGTCGAGGTTCATTGGTTGTAGAAGGCGTCGGCGTGGATCTGGCGCGGCGCCAGGCCGCGAGCGGCGAGCAGCGCCGTGGCGGCCTCGACCATCACCGGCGGTCCGGCCAGGTAGGCCATCGACGAATCGGTCTCGTCGGGGATCTCGATGGCCTCGTGAACCAGGCCATAGCGTCGACCGGCTGCGCCCTTCTGCTCGGACAGCACGACGTGATAGGAGAAGTTGGAATGGCGCGCGGCCAGGTCCTTAAGCAGCGCCTCATGGTAGAGGTCGCGCTCGCTGCGCACGCCGAAGTACAGCGTGACCGGCGCGCTGTGCCCACGCCCGAGCATCGCGCGCAGAATCGACTGGATCGGCGCGAGCCCCGAGCCGCCGGCCACCAGCAGCGCCGGTCCGGCATGGTTCTCGCGCAGATAGGCGACGCCGAGCGGGCCGGACACCTTGATTTTGTCGCCGACCTTGAGTTGCGTGGCGACGTGGGCACTCGTGCGGCCGCCCGGCATGTGCCGGATATGGAACACGAGCTCGGCCTCCTGCGGCGTGCTCGCCATCGAGTAGTGGCGCGAAAGCCCGGGGGCGAACTCGAGCTGCGCGTACTGGCCGGCGGAAAACATGAACGGGCCGCCCGCCTCGACCGCCAGCCGCACGCCCTTGATGTCGTGCGTCAGGTCTTCGAGCTCGAGCACGCGGCAGCGCATGATGCGCGAGGGATGCAGTACCAGTTCCTCGGCGTCGATGCGCCGCACGACGGTGTCGTCCCAGACTTGAGTGCGGCAGGCGAGAACGATGCCTTTGGCGCGCTCTTCGGGCGCGAGGGCGTGCTCGGAATGCTCGAGCTCGAGGACGTCGCCGGAGACCAGCTCGCACTTGCAGGTGCCGCAATTGCCGGCCTGGCAGGAAAACGGGAACGGCACGCCGGCGCGCAGCAGCGAGGTGAGGATGGTGTCGCCCGCCTCGACCGGGACCGGCTCGGTGTGGCCTTCCAGGGTGATTTGCATGCGCGACCCGAAGGAGATTACGATGGTACCAGATTGTTTGGGGCCCAAACAAAATGAGCGGCGACGATCCGCTGCGCCCGGGCGCCTTGGCGGGCCTGCTCGGCTACCGCCTGCGCCTGGCGCAGCAGGCGGTGTTCCGTGATTATGCGTCCAGCGTTGGCGAGGTCTCTCCCGGCCGGGTCGGCATCCTGCTGCTCGTCGAAGCCAACCCCGGCGTCACGCAAAGCCGCCTCGCGCGAGCCGTCCACCTCGACCGCTCGACCATGGTCGGGGTCATCGACATGCTGGAAGAACGCGGCCTCATCGAGCGCCGCCGGGGCGAAGACCGTCGCACCAACGGGTTGTGGCTGACGCGCGCTGGCCGCAGCCTGCTTGCGCGGATGAAGGAGCGTATCGAGCAGCACGAGCGCCGGGTCGCCGCTCGATTGACGCCGGCCGAGCGCGGGCAGCTGATTGCGCTGCTGGAGAAGCTCTCCGGCAAATAAAAAGGGCGCCGAAGCGCCCTTTCTATTTACTGCGAAGTGAAGCCTTACATGCGGTAAGCAGCCTCGCCGTGCGAGCTGGTGTCGAGGCCCTCGCGCTCTTCTTCTTCCGTCACGCGCAGGCCGATGGTGAGGTCCACCAGCTTGAACGCGACTGCGGCGACGATGCCTGACCACAGGACCGTGATGCCGACGGCCTTCGCCTGGATCCAGACCTGGGCGCCGATCGAGGTGAAGCCGGTCTTGGCCGTCACCCAGTCGGTAACAAACCCGGGACCGCCGAGGTCCGGCGAAACGAACACGCCGGTGAGCAGGGCACCGAGGATGCCGCCGACGGCATGCACGCCGAACACGTCGAGCGAGTCGTCAGCGCCGAGCAGCTTCTTCAGACCGCTTACGCCCCACAGGCAGACGACGCCCGCGGCGAGACCGATGACGAAGGCACCCGCGAGACCGACGTTACCGGCCGCCGGGGTGATCGCAACCAGGCCGGCGACTGCGCCGGAGGCCGCGCCGAGCATCGTCGGCTTACCCTTGAACATCGCCTCGAACAGCGACCACGACAGCACCGCGCAGGCTGTGGCAACGTAGGTATTGAGGAAGGCGAGCGCGGCGGAGTTGCCTGCCTCGAGCGCCGACCCGGCGTTGAAGCCGAACCATCCCATCCACAGCAGCGAAGCGCCGATCATGGTGAGCGGCAGGTTGTGCGCCGGCATGGCTTCCTTGCCGTAGCCGATGCGCTTGCCGATCATGTAGGCGCCCACGATGCCGGCAATACCGGCATTGATGTGCACCACCGTGCCGCCTGCGAAGTCGAGCGCACCCATGTCCCAGAGGTAGCCCGCTTTGGCGCCGAGCGTTTCGGCGACCTTGGCGTCGGTGTAGGCGTCCGGCCCCATCCAGAACCACACCATGTGCGCCACCGGCGTGTAGGCGAAGGTGAACCAGAGCACGATGAACACCAGGACCGCGGAGAACTTCGCGCGCTCGGCGAAGGCGCCGAGGATCAGGCAGCAGGTAATGGCCGCGAAGGTCGCCTGGAACGCGACGAACACGATTTCCGGGATCACCACACCCTTGCTGAACGTGGCCGCTACGGCGAACTCGCCCTTGGCGGCATCGAGCGCGCCCTTGAGGAACAGGCGATCGAAGCCGCCGAAGAACGCGTTGCCCTCGGTGAACGCCAGGCTGTAGCCATAGATTACCCACAGCACCGTCACCAGCGAGAACACCACGAACACCTGCATCAGCATGGAAAGCATGTTCTTCGCGCGCACCATGCCGCCGTAGAAGAGCGCCAGGGCCGGCACGCTCATCATCAGCACCAGCGCGGTGGAAACCAGCATCCACGCCGTGTCGCCCTTGTTCGGCTCGGGCGGCTTGGCCGCCGCGGCCGCAGGCGTTGCGGCCGGCTTGGCCGCCTCCGCCGTGGCAGCGGGCTTGTCCGGCGTCGCCGCCGGTTTGTCCTGTGCCAACGTCGCGCCGGCGAAAGCGAAGCCGGCGACAAAGGCCAGTAGTCCCATTAGTCTTTTCATTGCATTCCCCTTAGAGCGCCGCCGCATCGGTTTCGCCGGTGCGGATGCGGATGACCTTCTCGAGGTCGAACACGAAGATCTTGCCGTCGCCGATCTTGCCGGTGTTGGCCGACTTCTCGATCGCCTCGATCGCCTGATCGAGCATCTCGGACTTGATCGCTGCCTCGACCTTCACTTTCGGCAGGAAATCCACCACGTACTCGGCGCCCCGGTACAGCTCGGTGTGGCCTTTCTGACGACCGAAGCCTTTGACCTCGGTCACGGTGATCCCCTGCACGCCGATCGCCGACAGCGCTTCGCGCACCTCGTCGAGCTTGAACGGCTTGATGATTGCGGTAACCAGTTTCACGCGGGTCTCCCTGGAAAAGCGCCGGGCCTCACGACCCGGCGCCGCTCCTGTTTGGGTTCAGAACGACTTGCTGACGGAGATGATGACCGTGCTGTCGCCGGCGTCCTTGGTCTTCGTCGGCCCGAGCGTGGCGCCATCGAACGACCCGTTGCCGAAGCAGTAGAACTGGGCGGTAGCGCAGTCGCCCTTGGCGTTCGTGTCGACGTACGCGAGACCGAACACGTAGCCGGCGATATCCTTGGTTACGCCGAGCTTCCAGTCCGTGTAGTCGCCGTTGACCACGCCCTTGAACTTGAGCTGGCCGACGTGGCCGTTGATGCCCCAGCCATTGCCCAGATCCCAGGTCGCGCCGAGGTCGATGTAGTTCGTGTTCTTCGAGCCGGGCATACCGAAGTAGTCGTCGAGCGAGTGGTAGTACTTGAGCGACAGAAACTTCCAGCTCGCCCCGATGTAGATCTCCTTGTTGTCGATCGTGCCGCTGGCAGTCGTGCCGCTGGCGTTGACCGGGGTGTACTGGGTCGTCGGGCCGGCGTCGGTGCCGGGGTAGAAGTAGTAGATCGCGCCGATGTCGATGCCGAAGTCGCCAAAGGACTTCTTGAAGCCGCCGTAGAAGTCCATCTCCAGACTGCCGCCGGGGAAGCCAGCACCCTCGTTGATGCTGGAGTTCCAGTTGCCGGCGTAGAAGCCGCTGGAGTGCGCATAGTCGAAGCCACCCTGCAGCGCGGGCTTGCCGAAGGTCTGGTCGATGCCGCGGAATCGGTACTCGCTGAACAGGCCGACGTTGCCCGTCACGGTGTGGGGCGAAGCGGGGGCGGCGGCGGGGGCCTGGGCGGCGGCAATGCCGGGCGCCGCCAAAGCTGCGGCGACGGACAGAGTGAGGAAGGACTTACGCATCGAAATCTCCCTAATGGTTAGAAATTGAGTATTGCGGTCACTCAATTAGCATCTCCTGTGCCACAGAAATTTCACTTGTTTGTTCAATGGATTAGGATATTCAGAGGATCGAGATGCACCGAGAGAGTGCGCCGTCTTTAGGCTCGCGCCCGGACTTGGTGCGGCGCCGAGGGTGGTACCTTCGCCCCATGATCGACACCCGCCTGCTGGATGACCTGCGCAGCCGCATTGAGGCTGCGCTGCGCGACTCTCCCGCCCAGGACGTCGAGCGGAACCTGCGGGCGTTGCTCGCCTCATGGTTCGACCGCCTGGACCTCGTGCTGCGCGAAGATTTC
>Ga0193752_1000723_pt1 | contig 30109 bp, 28 predicted proteins | sample H1c1metaG_FD_144924 | JGI IMG/M metagenome (GOLD analysis project Ga0193752, IMG submission 144924) | Soil microbial communities from a riparian zone of the East river system, Colorado, United States - H1c1 | ecosystem: Environmental > Terrestrial > Soil > Riparian zone | place: USA: East River... | reverse complement strand
CGGATTGCCGCCGTCTTCCACGTAAAAGCCCCGGCGTCCATCATTAGTGTTGCTGTCAAGATCGTCGCCCAGCCGGATCGCACTGGTGATCACCGGACCGAAGCTCGGGTCGAGAAGCCGCGGAACACATCGCCCGTTCTTTTTCTCCTGGCTCTTGACCAGAAACGAGAGCATATCGCCATTGAGCCCGAATTTTTTTCCGAGGTTTCGATTGGCCTTCAGGCCCGGAAGCGCGTTCCTGTTTTTAAACAAGAGAAACGGGCTGCCGTATGTACCGGCCGAAACGATAAGGCGTTTTGCCGTGATCCTTTGAGCCGTATATGGAACAGTGTAATTGCGGTCGCGGTCGCGCGGCTCTATCCATTTGTCGGGATCGTGCTGCACGTATTCTATCTCGTAGCCGTTTGGCAAAGGCGAGAAACTCTTTACTTCGCAAAGGGTTCTAATATCCGCGCCGTGGTGTTTCGCAGCGGTGACATAGGTATAATCGAGCGTGTTTTTGCTGCCGGTATTGCAGCCGAAATCGCATTCGCCGCAGTTTACACACGTGTAGCGGGTCTTTTTGTGATAATTCGTCCCGTAGCGTTCAACGATGGGTTCGCCCGTTACAGGGGGATTAGTGCCGTCATCCGGGAAATCCTTGGCATGTTTTTGCCGGAAGCTAACCGCCAGGTTAAGCCGGATCCATTCTATAGATTCGTCCGGATATTGCTCCTTTAGCTTTTCGGCGGCCTCCTGCATCGCGCGAGCTTTGGGGAGGTCGAATCCCGGAAAATCCAGTGGATACGGCTGGACGTTCATCATATCGTCCACGTGGTCATAGTGCTTTTCGAGCTCGGCGCGTGTGACCGGCCAATCCTCGTAGCCGCCCGCCTTCAGGTTGTCGTGAACGAACCATTTCTCGTCCTTGCGGATGATGACGTTCGCGTAGATGAGCGATCCGCCGCCGAGGCCGCTGGAAACAAGCGCGCCCGAACCCCTGAAGGACCAGACGTTGTACAACCCGTAGAGGCCTTCACTCGGGTCCCAGAAATTGTCTTTTACCTTGTGCGGCGTTCTTGGAAATGAAAACGGCGGGTAAGCCTTCCCGCGCTCAAGCAGGCAAACCTTCAATCCGGCCTCGGCCAGACGATATGCCATGACCGACCCGCCAAAACCCGACCCAATAATTACGGCATCAAAATGTGTTTCTGCCATTCGCTACCTCTTCAATGATTTGTGAGCTTCGCCCGACGAGCTTTTGGACACGAGAAACCAGACCTCCCGGCCCCCTCGATTGAGCCATGCGGTTAGCCAGTGGGAAATGAAGGAGTTTCATGGGTAAATCCTTACACGCTTTCTGATCTGGAATACTGGAAAATAGGTTATGCAAGATTATTCCTAAGCGACTATTTTGTCAAGATTTTAAGCTTGCCTGTCTCCCGTGTCCGAAATACGTCGAGAAACATATTTATCCGTTTAAGAGACGACCGGGCAAAGAGATTTTGCGGATCAATTAATAGTTAACCGCTCTGTTAAGGAGGGCATAGCGAGTATGGATTGGAAAATTCTTGCGATACCGCCCATCGCCGCTGCATCCGACCCGAACTCCGCCAGCACCACAGGAGCGGGCCGCCTTGCATCGAGCATCGAATCAGCCGCCAGCACGCGCTCGAAAACCGGGAGCAGGAACTCTCCCGCAAGGCTCAGTATGCCGCCAAATACGATGATCTCGGGGTCGAACGCCTTAACCAGCGAATCGATTCCGACAGCAAGATAATTCGCGGTCTTCTGAAGCGCGGCGATCGCGATCTCATCTCCTTGCGCAGCAGCGTCAACCACCCCGCTGACCGACAGATCTTTCAGATCTTTTTTCGGGATTGCAGTTTTCTTTCCGGCTGCTATTTCTTCGCGGATATAGCGAAACAGCGCAGCCTGGCTCGCCTGGGTTTCCCAGCATCCCGTGTTTCCGCAGCCACACTTGATGCCACCGGGGTCCATGGTCATATGCCCGAACTCGCTCGCAAATCCGCCCGAGCCGCCGTATATCCGCCCCTCGACGATCAACCCGCCACCAATACCGACCCCCGCGCTGATATACAGCACATTATTGTGGCCCCGGGCGACGCCGAAATATCTTTCACCGAGCGCGGCGAAGGTGGCTTCGTTATCGATAAAAACCGGCACGTCGAAGTGTTTTTCCAGCGGGTCTAGAATATCGACATCGCGCCACCCGAGATTCGGCGCTATAAGAAGTTTGCCGCTTTTTTGATCCACCAGGCCGGGAACACCTACCGCAACGCCAAGCAGCGGTCCGCAGATCGCTTCGCCCTCGCGCCGGGCCGTCTTCATCAGCTTTATAGCCAGATCGAGCACTGCCCTCGGGTCACGCGATCCGGGTATTTCCGATGAGCGCCAAACAATGCGCGCCGTGAAATCGGTGCAGATAACCGAGATAAAACCCACGCCGATCTCGGCGCTGATCATGCAGCCGCGGCGCGGGTTCAGCTCGAGCATTACCTCCCGCCGTCCGGCACGGCCGTCGGTCACCTCGCCCGTTTCCCATACGTATTTGTTTTCGACGAGGTCGCTTACAAGACTCGAGATCGTTGCCTTGTTCAGACCCGTTCGGCGCGACAGCTCGATCCGGGAGATCGGCTCATCCTCGTAGATGCGTTGAAGCACGCCCGCAAGATTTTGCTGGCGCAGAAACCCGTGATTTCCTGTTCTCGTTCTCATCTGGATTTGGTCGGGCAGAAATAAAAATTGACTTGTCTATAATACTACTATATATTTGGTTTATTAAATCAACTAATTAATCTTCTCCGGTAGTTAAATGAATTTTCTAGGGCTAGATGTAGGCACGGGCGGTTCGCGCGCGGTGCTTATCGATGAGGCAGGGCGTGTAATAGCGCATGCCACTGTCGAGCACGCTCCGTTTGCTTCACCCCAGATCGGCTGGGCGGAGCAGGACCCGCGCGATTGGTGGCGGGCGTGTGTTGGGGCGATCCGGAAAGTTTTAGAAACCGTGAGCCCGGAGGAGATCGGCGCGGTCAGCTTTTCGGGCCAAATGCACGGCTCGGTATTTTTGGACGAGGCGGATAATGTGGTCCGGCCTGCGCTGCTTTGGTGCGACCAACGAACGTCGAAACAATGCGATGAGATCACGGAAAAGATAGGGCGGAAACGGCTAATCGAACTCGTCTGCAATCCCGCGGTAACGGGTTTTACGCTGCCGAAGCTGCTATGGGTGCGCGAGAACGAACCCGAGCTTTGGTCGCGGGTGCGGAGCATATTGCTGCCGAAGGATTATGTGCGGCTATGCCTTTCGGGCGATAACGCGAGCGATGTGGCGGATTCGAGCGGGACGCTGCTGTTCGATGTGCAGAACCGCCGTTGGTCTGACGAGATGCTCGATGCACTCGATATCAGCCGATGTTTGCTGCCCGAAGTATTTGAATCGATAGAGGTTACCGGTAAAGTATCAAAAGCCGGGGCTGAGGCTACAGGGTTGCTCGAAGGAACGCCTGTTATAGCCGGCGCGGGCGATAATGCCGCGGGCGCGATCGGGATGGGAATCGTAAAACCGGGAACGGTGAGCGCGACCATCGGCACATCGGGCGTTGTTTTCATCGTTACCGATAAGCCAAAACTCGATCTAAAAGGCCGCGCGCACACGCTCTGCCACGCCATTCCGGGCCGCTGGCATATGACCGGCGTGACCCTCGGCGCGGGGCTGAGCCTGAAATGGTTTCGCGACACTTTCGGCGCTGGAGCTGATTTCAAACAGCTCGATGCCGAAGCATCTGGGGTTCCGGCGGGTTCCGATGGCGCTATCTGGCTTCCATACCTGACGGGCGAGCGCACGCCGCATCTCGACCCGCAGGCGCGGGCGGCATTTGTCGGCCTGACAGCGAGCCATACCCGGGGACACGCTGCGCGGGCTGTAATGGAAGGCGTTGCATTCAGCCTGCGCGATTCGTTTGAGATCTTTCGCGAGCTCGGCTCCCCGATGGAAGCAATACGTTTAGGCGGGGGCGGAGCGCAATCGAAACTTTGGCGGCAAATACAGGCGGATGTCTATGGACAGGCGGTCGAGACGATCGAGGTTGATGAGGGCGCGGCATTCGGCGCGGCGATCCTGGCGGGGGTCGGAGTGGGGGCGTGGAAGTCAGTCGACGAGGCTTGTGAGAAGACGATCCGGGTAGCCGAGCGTATTGAACCGGATACGGAATCGGTTGAGGTTCTTGACCGGAATTATGAAGCCTATAAATTGCTTTACCAAGCATTGAAACCGGCGATGAATATCATTAATGGGATTTGATCCCGGAGGGATCGCACGGAAATAGCCCAGCGATCAATCGCTGGGTAATGTAAGCAAATTGTCCAAGTTCCGTAGGAACGGTTGGGATCTTCAGCCGTCTCTGACGAGACGGGGATCATAAAAAACCGACGATTCCCAGCGCTGAAGCGCTGGGCTATTTTCAAATTGTCCCTACGGGACTACTAAAAAGAAAGAATTATATGAACGACGACAAATACACTCCGAAACCGGAGCATAAATTCACTTTTGGGTTATGGACGATCGGCAACCGCGGCCGCGACCCTTTCGGCGACGCCGTGCGCGATACCTTGCCGCCTAACGAAGCTGTGAAGCTGCTGGCAGAGGTTGGCGCTTACGGCGTTAATTTTCACGACAACGATCTCGTGCCGATCGACGCAAGTACCTCAGAACGTGATCGGATCGTCAGCGAATTCCGCCAAGTCTGCGATGACAACAACATAAAAGTGCCAATGGCGACCGTTAACCTATTTTACGATCCCGTCTTTCGCGACGGTGCATTTACCGCAAACAACGCGCAGGTAAGGGCTTATGCTATACAGAAAACAATGCGCGCCATGGACCTCGGGGCTGAGTTCGGGTCGGAGATCTTTGTGCTGTGGGGCGGCCGCGAGGGCGTCGAAACCGATGCCTGCCGCCGGGCGGACGAGGCGATCAAGCGCCTCCGCGAAGCGCTGAATTACCTGTGCGAATACAACATTGCCCAAGGCTACAGCTATAAATTCGCGATGGAAGCGAAGCCGAACGAGCCGCGCGCCGACATTTATATGCCCACGACCGGCGCCTATCTCGGGTTTATCGAGACGCTCGAGCACAAAGACATGGTGGGCGTAAACCCCGAGGTCGCGCACGAGCATATGCCGGGGCTGAATATGACCCACGCGGTCGCCCAGGCCTGGGAAGCGGGCAAGCTGTTCCACATCGACCTTAACGACCAGGTGCCCGGACGCTACGATCAGGACCTGCGGTTCGGCTCGGCCGCGCCAAAGGCGGCGTTTTGGCTGGTGAAGTTTCTGGAGGACGTGCGGTACGCTGGCATGCGGCATTTCGACGCTCACGCCTACCGCACCGAGGATTACGAGGGCGTAAAGGATTTTGCCCGGGGCTGCATGCGCACGTATTTGATTCTCAAGGACAAGGCCGCGATCTGGAACGCACACCCGGGCATACAGCGGATCCTGGCCGACATCGAGGAGACGAACAAGAACAGCGGACTGGGCGAATTCGACGCGTTACTCGGCCGCGACTTCGACCGCAAGGCCTTGGCGTCAAAAGGTTTGCAGTACGAGAAGCTCGATCAATTGACGATGGATATATTGCTTGGCGTGGAATAAATTAAACTTTGAAACCACAGATAGACACAAATGAACACAGATGAAGAAAAATCTTATCTGTGTTTATCCGTGTGTATCGGTGGTTCCCCTTTTTCGCTCTTTTAGCGCATTTCGTAGGCAAATAAACTATGACTAATATCAACCGTAGACAATTTATCGGCACCGCACTCGTTGCGGCGGGCGGACTTGCGCTTAGCGGACCGCTTTCGGCAAAGGCGGCATCGGGCGGCATCGAAATACTCATTAACGAGCCGATCGGCAGGATCGCGCCCGAGATATACGGCCATTTTGTCGAACACCTCGGCGCGGTTGTCTATGACGGGATATGGGTCGGCGAGGGGTCGAAGATCCCTAATATCGGCGGCATCCGCAAATCTGTCGTAGACGCTATGAAGCGCATCAAGGCACCGGTTATCCGCTATCCCGGCGGCTGTTTTGCCGACAGCTACGACTGGCGCGACGGTGTCGGTTTGCGCTTAAAACGCCCGCGCAAGACGAATTTTTGGTATGGTGCGGCGAATAAAGGCGTGGCCGAGAATTCGCTCAGCCGCTACGAATCGAACCACTTCGGCACCAATGAATTCAACGCCTTTTGCCGTCTTATCGGTGCGAAGCCTTATCTTGCGGCAAACCTGCGCGGCATGACCGCCCAGGACCTGAACAACTGGCTCGAATACTGCAACTCCCCGGCGGGCAGCACGACCCTTGCCATCCAGCGCGCTACCGGGTCCGCGGGCAGCAAGGAGCCTTATAAAGTGGAATACTGGGGAGTCGGCAACGAATCGTGGGGCTGCGGGGGTGAGCTCCTTCCGGACGAATACGCGCAGGAATTCAGAAAGTTTACCGCCGTTTATAACGGTTACGGCGTGCCCATCAAATTTATCGGCGCAGGTGCAGCGAGCGACGATCTGAACTGGACGCGCGGTTTTTTCGCCAAAATGCGTGAGAAGGGCGAGCATAGCTTCCGACGCGTCTTTGCCTGGGGCGTGCATCATTACGCCTGGAACACATCGGGCGGGCGGACGAACGATTGGAACGCCGGTAAGGGCGACGCGCTGAATTTTAACAACGAGCAATATTACGAACTGCTGCGCGAGGGAGACGAGCTGGACAGCTATCTTCAGCAGCATTGGGCAATAATGGGCGAATATGACACGGCGCACAGGGCGAAGATCGCCGTGGACGAGTGGGGATCGTGGTACAAACCCGGCAGCGAGATCAAGCCGGACCACACGCTTGGCCAGCAAAACACGATGCGCGATGCGCTGCTCGCCGGCCTAACCTTCGACATCTTTAACCGCAACGCGGAAAAGTTAGTAATGGGCAATGTCGCGCAGCTTACAAATTGCCTGCAGTCGCTGTTTTTGACCGATGGCGATAAATTTACGCTTACTCCGACCTTTCACGTCTTCGAGATGTTTATGCCGCACATGGGCGCGCAGGCCGTCCGCGCGGAATTCAGCGCGCCAAAGGTCAAGTACGACCGAAACGGCAAGGATGCCGAGCTTCTTGGATTGGCAGGCTCGGCCTCGATAAACGGGAAGCAAGTGACGCTGACCGTAACAAATCCGCACTTGAGCGAAGCCGTAGAAACTGAGGTGAAACTGCGCGGCGCCCGGATCGCATCCGCGTCGGCCCGGGTCCTATCGACCCGCGATGTGCACGACCACAACACCTTTGCGAACCCGAACGCGGTTACTCCGCGCAATGAGAACGCTTCGGTAAGGACCGGCGAGTTGGTTTTCAGATTCGGGCCGGCATCCGTAACCAGGTTGGATCTCGTATTGCAGTAGCCTAAGCGAGCAATTTCACCCCTTATGCAGCGAGTCAACGTTCCGACTGGACCGCAAGCATCCTTGCTTGCAATAAACGCCATAGGCGTTTCACACACATTGAGTAAAATTCGCGTGGAACCCGGTCACTACGGTTCCCGGTTCTGACAAGACTCCGCGTCCCCGCGTCTCTCCATCCCCGTGTCGCAACTAAAAGAGCTTCTGCTGCACCGGCATCCCCGCGTCCTCGATCTTTGCCGTTTTATCGGGCCGTGAAAATCCCAGCCGCCGATAGTGCAGATCGAAAAGTTTCGTCGTCATTTCCCACGCCTCGGTTTTCCCGACACCGCGCTCGGCATATGTCCTATGGCGCATCTCCCCGCCACGCTCGCGCTTGATCTGGTTGATGATCTTGTCGGCATGTGTCGGCGCCCGCTCCTTTAGCTTCAGGATGAAATAGTCCTGGATCGACTCGCTATCGAGATGCAGCAGGCTCATAAAAGCACGGCTCGCACCGCATTTCTTGGCCCGCTCGAGCAGCTTCGGGATGTCGGATTCGTTATAACCCGGGATTATCGGGGCTACGCCGATACCTGTTGCTATACCCGCGTCGGTTAATGTTTGCATCGCCCTGAATCTCGCTTCCGGCACGGGCACGTAGGGCTCGAACGGGTTGGATTTTTCCTTTGTGTAGAACGGTATCGAAAAAAAAACCGTTGTCTCGAGCTTTTTGATAATGTCGATATCGCGCGTAACAAGCGGCGATTTTGTGATGATCCCGACCGGTATCTTAAACTCGGCACAAACCTCCAGGCACTGGCGGGTGAGTTTATAGCTCGCCTCGAGCGGCAGGTAGGGGTCGGTGGCGAACGAGAAATCGAGATGCGGCATTTTCTCCCGAGTTTTCTTCAGCTCCTGGCGCAGGATCTTTGGCGCGTTCGGCTTAACGACGATCTTTGTCTCGAAATCGGTCCCCGCGCCATAACCGATCATCTCGTGATACCTGCGCGCAAAACAATATGTGCAGCCGTGAACGCACCCGCGATAGCAATTTACCGTGTAGCGATAACCGAACTCCGAGGCATACGCCTTTGTAATTATCTTTTTAGTAGCCAGCTCCTCGAAGATCTCAAGCTTCGTCGGCGGGGGTTCGCCTATATATTCCGCGGAGTATTTATCGTAAGGATTTGGCGGGTTCTTTATGTATCGCATAGATGAAACAATAGTTCATCCATGGATTTATTGCAAGATTCTTGATTATCTTTGTAAACAAAAAAACATCTGAGTGTCAGCGGAACAAACCCACAATGGTTTGCCGGCATCTTTACGTTAATACAATGAGACTAATTTTAACGGCGATCTTAATTTTATTTTCTTTCCAAACTCTTACAGCGCAAAGATCGGCCCTACTTGATCAAAAGCACGCTGTGGAGTTAGCGCGAAACTTTGTTGCTAAAAAGGGGTATGTAAGAAAACTCAATAAAAGAACTCTCAACCCGTCAAAATTGCGCTTGCTCGAACCGGAACCGGTAATTGCGCTCATTAAGGAAAACAATGGGAAAAAGATTTGGTCCGTGCAGTTTTATTTCGCTGATCAAGGTTTGAAGGATGTTATCTACGATAATGGAGAATCATATCATTTCGGACGGGAGGTGAAAATCTTGCTAGATGGTAGCAAAATTTGGATGCAACCGTTACCCCTACTGATTCGGGTTAGCGTGATGGGCGATTGTCTTAGCTAAAAATATTCCTGTATGAACGGTTTCAAACTGACGGGGGATCGCTAGTCGAGCTTCATCTGCATCAGCAGATCGGTCTGCGGATCGGATCCAAGTTGAAAGGTATGCTTACCTACCTCGCGAAATCCGTTCTTCTCGTAAAATCTCTGCGCCCGCGGGTTGTATTCCCACACACCGAGCCACATCACGTCAGCGCCTTCTAGTCCCGCACGCTCAAAACAGGCATCCATCAGCGATTGCCCGACGCCTTTGCCGAGAAATCGCTGGTGGGAATATAGGCGGTTTAGCTCGATGGGCCTTTCAGCCGTGATTCCCTCTTCCGTGCTGTCCATAATAAGCCGCGCATAGCCGGCTGTTTCACCCTCGAATTCGGCGATAAGGAAAATGCTATTCGGGTCCGAAAGCTCGCTCTCTATCTGCTCTGAGCTGAAGGCCTTGGTCATATAGTCGTCCAGATCGTCGGGCGCGTTCTTCGGATGGTCGTGAAAGGCATCCCAAAAGGAGGTGTACGCGAGATCGCGCAGCATCTCGGTATCCTCGGGAACGGCCTGGCGGATGATGATCTTTTCGCTCATAAATTTAACAGGGATGAAAGGGATAAAGGGGATGAGAAAGGAACTTTTTTCCAAATCCCTTCCATCCCCTTCAACCCTGTAAATTAAACTATTTTCCGCTGATCACGAGCTTGGCTATAGTCTGGAGCTGCATGTTCGACGTGCCTTCGTAAATCGCGCCGATCTTCGAATCGCGCCAGAACTTCTCTACGGGGTAGTCTTTCACATAGCCGTAACCGCCATAAAGCTCGATGGCTTTCGATGAGACCGCCTCCGCGACACGGGACGAATAAAGCTTCGCAATTGCGGCTTCCTTAAGGAACGACTTCCCGGCATCCTTCAGCCGCGCAGCGTTATAAACGAGCAACCTTGCCGCTTCGATCTCGACCACCATTTCGGCCAACTGGAACTGAACGCCTTGGTTACTGTTGATCGCCTTACCAAACTGCTCGCGTTCCGAGGTGTATTTCAGCGCCGCCTCGTATGCTCCCTGCGCGATGCCAAGCATTTGCGCGCCGATACCGACGCGGCCTTCGTTCAGCGTCTCGATCGAAACCTTGTAGCCCTTGCCGACCTCGCCGAGCACGTTTTCCTTCGGCACCTTGCAGCCGTCCATGATCAGCTCAGTGGTAGATGAAGCGCGAATTCCGAGTTTGTCTTCCTTTTTACCGACCGAGAACCCTTCAAAACCCTTCTCGACGATAAACGCCGTTATCCCGCGGTAACCCGCTTCCGGATCGACGTTCGCGAACACGATAAAGATCTCTGCCTCGTTGCCGTTTGTGATCCACAGCTTCTGCCCGTTCAGCTCCCAGTGGTCTCCCTTATCGGCCGCGCGCGTCTTGAGCGCAAAGGCATCGGAACCCGAACCGGCTTCGGACAGTGCAAAAGCACCGACTTTGCCCTCGGCCATCTGCGGCAGGTATTTTTTCTTCAGATCTTCGCCGCCCCAGCGCATAAAAGCATTGGTCACCAGCGTATTGTGGACGTCGACAAAAACCGAGATAGAGGCATCGACCCGCGCAAGCTCCTCGATAGCAAGGATCGCGTTGAAAAAAGTTGAGCCCGCGCCGCCGTATTCCTCGGGCGTTTCGATGGACATCAGGCCGAGTTCGAAGCACTGACGGATCACCTCGGGGTCGAGCTTGGAGGCATGCTCCATCGCGTCGACACGGGGACGTACCTCGCCCTCGGCAAACTCCCGAACTGAAGAGCGAAAAAGCTCTTCATCCTCGGATAAAACGGTCAAAGCATTGTGTGTATTATCGTGTCCTAAAGCGGGCGTACTCATATAAAATTATCCTTAAATTAATATTTGTTATGGTAAACAGATATTGTAGTTTTAGGCGAAGTTCTTTGCAAACGAGCGCGTTTGCCCATTTAACTCCCAAACGTTAGCATCATACCTAGCAGGAAACACTACACGTGAGCACTGAAACCAAAGCCACGCCGGAACTCAGGCCCCAACAATTATCGCCAAAAAACATTACGCGGATAAAGATAGCCGGCGTACTGCTGACGCTTGGCGGCATCGCCTTGTTCTCGTATTTTGTCTATTCGGTGGGCGTACGCGAGATACTTGACGGGGTCGGCAGGATCGGATTTCTCGGCTTTGGGATCATATTATTCGCCTATTTCCTGCGGATCTGCGCTCGGGCGGCTGCGTGGCGGCTGTGCGTTTACGAGCCCTATTATCTTCGTTTTAAGGACACGCTTGCTGCCGTGATCATCGGCGAGGCGACCAGCAGCATGATCCCGCTCGGCATTCTCGTAAGCGGCACTACCAAGGCGGTCGCGGTTCGTAAACGCGTTCCGCTGGTGGTAGGCCTGTCTTCCGTGGCGACCGAAAACCTCTTTTACAGCGTTATCACAAGCACCTTTCTCCTGATCGGGGCCTTTCTTTTCCTGCGCACGTTCGACCTGCCTGACGCATGGCGCATAACCGTAGATGTTCTCATTGTGGGAATCGGCCTGCTGCTGGTGTTTCTTATTCTTACCGTCCTGCGCCAATGGCATTTTGCCAGCGAGCTTTGCGAGAAGCTCTACGCCCGCGGCATCGCACGCGGCATCCTGGAAAACGGCCGGCTCGATGTGCGCCTTTTCGAAAACCTGATCTACGGCTTTTATCGCCGCTATCCGAAACGTTTCCTGCCGGTCTGCTTTTTCGAGGTCGTTTTTCACCTGATCGGCATTTTCGAAAGCTGGTACATATTGATGAAAGTCAGCGAAGCCTATCCCACTCTCCTGACCGCTTTTCTGCTCGAATCCGTCAGCCGGCTGATAACGATCGTATTCAAGCTGATACCCTTTGTGATCGGTGTTGACGAAGCGGGCGCGCAGTTCGTTACGGAGACGCTGGCTATCGGCGCCGGCGTAGGGGTAACACTGGCGATCATCCGCAAGGGCCGAATACTCTTTTGGACAGCCGTCGGACTGCTGCTTATCGTTAAGCGCGGGCTCTCGTTCAGGGATATAACCCGGGCAACGCCGATCGCGACAGGCGCAGATCCGAGGTCCGAATAGAAAGCCCCAATTTGAGACTTGGGATTAACCTAACTTAAAACGGCCAGAATCGGGGCACGAGAACGATCGAGATGGCAAAAACGATTATCGTCAATATCGTGCCGATCTTAACAAAATCCATAAAGCGGTAGCGCCCTGGTGTGTAGATAAGAACGCATGCGGGTTCGAGCGGCGTGATGAACGAAAATGACGCCGCGTAGGTTATAGCGATGATAAACGTGCGCGGATTCAGGCCGAGCGCAACAGCAGTTTTAACGGCCACCGGCAGGACCACAAGCGCCGCGGCCTGGTTCGACATCGGCTGGGTCAGAGCGACGGTCAGCGCGAAGAATCCCGCGAGAACCGCCGTTCCGCCGTACTCCCTGAAATAGTGCTCGATAAACCCGGCCAGGTACTTATCCGTGCCCGTATTTTCCATCGCCACGCCAAAGCTCATCATGCAGGCGATCAGCACCAGAAGCCGGAAGTTGATCAGCGAGTACATCTCGTTATACCGGACGGTTTTGGTCGCAAGCAGGAGCAAAACGCCGGAAAGAACACAGATCGCCAGCGGAATATCATATCCGGTAACGATCTTTGAGAGCGAAAGCGTTAGGAAAAGGCCGAAAGCCGCCAGCGCCCACTTGCGTTTATCGATACGCTGCGTGCTGCCCGAGACGTCGTCGAGCAGCAGCATCTCACCCTCTGTAACAAGGTGCTCGACCTCGTCACGCGTCCCCTGCACGAGAAGTACATCACCGAATTTCAGTTCAACGCCGCTAAGTTTGCTGATGAATTTCTCCCCGTGACGGTTGATCGCGAGCACCGTTAGATCGTAATGCTGACGAAACCGCGCCGTTTTCAGGCTCTGCCCCACGAGGGTCGAATCGCGCATTATCATCAGCTCGAAAAGGCTTATATGTTCCCCGACGAAATCCTCATCGTTCAGCTTGAATTCCGGTTTGATCTCGAGCCCGTCCTCTTCCTTAACTCGCAGAATATCCTCGAGCTTGCCTTCGACGATCAGGAGATCGTTCATCTGCAGCCGCTCATAGGCGCGCGCCGGAATGCGTTTGTCGTCGCGGATTATGCCGAGTACCGTCAGGTCCAATTCGCCGTTTATGTCGGATTCGGAGAGGGTTTTACCGACAAAACGCGAGTAAGGCAAAACAAGCAGTTCGGATACATACTCGCGCATGCTGTATTGCTCGGCGAGGGATTCCTCGCGCCCGCGGTTCGGAAGCATCCGCCTGCCGATAAGAAGCATGTACAGCATCCCCACCGCGACCATTATTATGCCGACGGGCGTAAGCTCGAACATGGAAAGGGGCGGTTCCCCATAACGCTGGATCGCGCCGCTGACCGCAAGATTGGTCGAGGTGCCGATAAGTGTGCAACTTCCGCCCAGGATCGCTCCAAAGGCAAGCGGCATGAGGAGTTTAGATGGTGCGATTTTCGCCTTGGCGGCCAGACCCATTACGACGGGAAGGAACATCGCAGTTGTGGTCGTGTTTTTCAGGACGGACGCCGCGCATGCAGCCACGCCCATTATCAGAGCGGTGAGAAGAAGTTCGCTGTCACCCGCCATGCGGTGGAGCCGCCGGCCTATCAGATCTACAAGCCCGGTTTTGACAAGGCCTCCGACGAGTATAAATAACCCGCCTATCGTGATTATTATGTCGTTTCCAAAACCGGCTACGCCCTCCTGAACGGTGAGGACGCGGGTCATGACCAGCGCCATTACCAGGATTATTCCGATCACGTCCACGGGCACCTTCTCGGTCGCGAAAAGGACGAGAGCGAACACAAGAAGGACCAGTGTTATGGCAATTGGAAGGGGCATTTGTTGTAAGAATAGCGGATAGCCCGAAAATAAAAAAGGGCGGCCCATTTAGGACCGCCTCACTCGTCTTCACTAGTGCATGTTTAAGATAGATCGACGAGGATTATCCGGACTTTATTGGAGGAGCAGACGCGTCACGGTGCACCCACTCTCCATTGCTGTCCGGCTAATTCAGCGCACTTCTACTGTCCTGCCGCCTGTAGCGGTATATCGCCATTTGCTCCCCAATGCTGAGCTTGTAACTGCCCGTTCGAGCTGCGAAGAATAAAATAATCCCCCGAGCTTGGCCGCCATACCGCGATATCCGTCTTCCCGTCCTTGTCATAATCGCCGGCTACCGGTTTGTCGCCGTTGACTCCAAAGGTCTGGGTCTGCAGCAAACCGGTCGCGCTGTTGCGGCGAAACCAGGTCCCGTTTGACGGGCGAAAGATCGTAAGATCGTTAAGTGAATCGCCATCAAAGTCTCCATCGATCGGCATATCGCCGTTCTGGCCGAAATTTAGGGCGCTAAACGTATTCGACCCGCTGTTCAGCGTTAACCAGGTTCCGGTGGATGGGCGGAACACCGTGAAATCGGTCGCGCCGTCGCCGTCGAAATCGCTTGAATGAGAATGGGCGGCCCGCGGCTCGCCATAGATAAGATCGTCCATCGCAACTACATCGACGCCGTTCGCGCCGTCATTGCTCGCGGCCGAGAGAGCTGTGTTGCCGCTTTCGATCACAACACGGGCGATGCGTTCACCGGCATTAAATGAAATACCGACAAATGAAAGCCCGTTGTTCAATACCGGTGCCGAAGCGGCGGAAAGCTGGCTGCCATTTGCCCCATAAACCCTGATAAGCGAACGATTGCCGCCAGTTGATGAATCGACGTCGGCAAAAACGAGGCCGAAACCGCTTACCGTCGCCGGGACCTCCGTACCCGGTATGAAAAATGTGATTTCCATCATGTGCGTATTACGCGCGATGAAAAGACGCTGTGCGCTGAATGTATCGAAAACGGCCGGGTAGCTTGCATTTATGTTGCCAAAACGCACCGGTGTGCCTGAGGCCGCGGTAGCGCTGACGGCAAACTGATTCAGCGCTGAGCCGGTATCGTCTTCGATCGCGTTAAAAACCACCCCGCGCGGACTATTTATGTTAAAGAAATTGGTTGGTAGATTGTTCGGTTCCGCAAAACTGTCGGGCACGCTATCCCAATTGATCTCGCGTCGACCATCTGTAAAAGACTGCCCTTGGTTGGAATTTAGAGCGCCCCCGAGGTCGGCCCGGAATTGGTCCACTATCGTCTGCAGGGCTGCCGCGGTGGCGCCGCTTCCTTGCCGGATCACCGGGCCGGAAAAAGCTATGCTAGCGCTTGCACACAACAGCAGGCCGCTAAAAATAAAATTGTGAATATAACTCTTCATTCGAATCATTGTGATTCTCTCCTTTAAAAATTGATCTGCGTTGTGTGGGCTTTTGTTGGGGACGGCCCCGAAAGACCGTCCATTTCTGTGATCGTATTGAAACGACGGTTTACTGCCCCGCCGCCTGAATAGGAATGTCACCGTTCTGGCCCCAGTGCGCTGCCTGGAATTGGCTGTCCGTGCTCCGGAGAATATAGTAATCCCCTGCGCTCGGACGCCAAACCGCGATGTCGGTCTTGCCATCCTTGTCATAGTCTGCTGCCACGGGCTTATCGCCATTGGTACCCCACGGAACCGCCGAGAAGTCGAGATCGGCACTATCCAGGCGGAACCATGTGCCGGTTGACGGCCGGAAGACCGTAAAGTCGCTTCGTGAATCGCCGTCAAAATCACCATCAACCGGGATATCACCATTTGTACCGAAATTCATTGCCGTGAATGTGTTTGAACCGCTGTTCAACGTGAACCAACTGCCGAGCGAAGGACGGAAAACCGTCAGATCACTGGTTCCATCGCCATCGAAATCGCCGTGATGTGCGGTCGTGGCACGCGGCTCGCCATAGATGAAGTCGTCCATCGCAACTACGTCAACACCATCTACACCGTCATTATTTGTTGCCGAGAGGGCTGCGTTACCGCTCTCGATCACAACACGCGCGATTCGTTCACCGGCATTGAACGAGATACCGACAAACGAAAGCCCGTTATCCAGCACTCCCGCTGAGGCGGCCGAGAGCTGCGTACCGTCAGCACCGTAGACCCTGATCAACGAACGACTGCCGCCCCCGGCTGAGTCGACATCCGCAAAAACCACGCCGAAGCCTTTTACTGTCGCCGGGATGCTTGTGCCGGGAATCACAAAATTAACTTCCATCATATGGGTGTTACGGGCCATAAAAAGACGCTGGGCACTGAACGTTGTGAATATCGTTGAATAATTCGCATTGATGTTACCGAAACGAACCGGTATGCCCGACGCGGTGGTGGAACTCACGGCAAATTGGTTCAAGGCAGCGCCCGTGGCGTCCTCGATCGCATTAAAGATCACGCCGCGCGGACTGTTTACGTTAAAGAAATTCAGTGGGAGGTTGTTGGGCTCGGAAAAACTGTCGGGCACCCCGTCCCAGTTGATCTCGCGCCTGCCCGATGTGAAAGAACCCGTGACCCCGTTGTTTACACCGCCAAGGTCAGCTCTGAATTGATCGACTATTGCCTGGAGCGCCGCCTGGTTGGCTCCCGTTCCCTGCCTGACGACCGGTGCGGCCGTGATAAAGCTTGCTGATAAGAGCAGCGCAAAAGCGCTTGCTATGATTGTTTGAAATTTATTTTTGATCGTTTTCTTCATTTTCTTTTCCTACTCCTAAAGTTTTTATGGTTAATTAAATTTGGGATGATTCCCCGTTAAGTATCGAATTAAGACAAATTAGAACGTGACCGTTGTTTAGCTGGTTTGTATGTATATCTTCTTCCCTAACCGTTACCCCGAGCGCCGCAATAAATCTTAAAAAGTGTGTCGCTTCGGCCTGATTTATAAACTCGGACTCAGCACCGCATTTTCCGCACCACCTGAGTCCCGATTGATCGTGAGTTGTTGTTACTTTCATGCGATCGACCTCTATCGTGATCGTGCGTTTCATTTTCATATTCATCCTGTAATGCCCGTGCAGGGTCTCAGTATTACCACCTCCGAACTTCGGACCCGCCGTGAGCGCTTTTGCTGAAGCGAACCCGAACATACGCGGATCTGGCCCCGCGAATTATGCAGCCAGTGGAGTATCCCGACCTGGCCCCGCCGTATGATCTCTTCCCTGTCGAGGCCGTGGTCTTCCTCGACCTCCTCCGGCGTAAGCAGCCGCACCTGTTCTTCGCACAGTAGGCAGAATGCCGAATCACCGGTCCGCTCGCCGCCGTCTGCCATTTCAAATACCCTTCCGCTTGTTGTCATTACCTGATGCGTTTCCATTTTTTTCAAAAACTTTCCGAAATTTGCGTTAAACTACGCTTTAAGTCTTCCACTTGGGGCTTTTCACGCCCTCGATATAACAGTTATACCGGACAGTCATATGCAAAATATTTAGAAAACCCTGAGAGTTTTCTGAAGGTTTTCTGAAGAAATTCTGAGAGAGTTGGAATATGAGACAGCTACCCGCGAGGGTCTATGAATTTGGGGCGTTTACTATCGACGCAAGCGAACGCCTGCTGTTCGACGGGACCGCGACTATCCAACTCGCGCCCAAAGCCTTCGATACGCTTGTGCTCCTGGTCGAAAACTGCGGCCATGTCCTGAGCAAGGAAGAGATCATGGACCGCGTCTGGGAAGGCAGCTTTGTCGAGGAAAACAACCTGGCGCAGAATATCTCGATATTGCGAAAGGCCTTGGGCGAAGGCACACAGGGTGCAAAGTTTATCGAGACCGTCTCGAAACGCGGCTATCGCTTTATTGCGCCCGTACGGCGCGGCAGCGTCGAACCGGAGGAGATGGATTCGACCTCGATCGAGCGGACCGTTGCCCGTATCACCATCGAAGAAACTATAGATCTGGATGACGAAGCGCCTTCCCGGCGCGCCCTCGGCTACGGTCAGATCGCACCCGCCTTACCCGCCGTCAAACCCGAGACCCGGTATGTTCAGAACGGCGAGGTGAATATCGCGTATCAGGTGATCGGCGAGGGCGATGTCGACGTGGTGTTTGTGATGGGCTGGGTATCGCACCTCGAATATTTCTGGGAAGAGCCGCACTTCGCCGCGTTCCTTAACCGGCTCGCTTCCTTCTCCCGGCTTATCCTGTTCGACAAACGTGGAACGGGCCTCTCAGATCGGGTGCCTCTATCAGAACTCCCAACGCTCGAACAGCGAATGGAAGACGTCCACGCCGTGATGGATGCTGTCGGTTCCGAACGCGCCGTTCTCATTGGTGTTTCCGAGGGCGGGCCGATGTGCTCGTTATTTGCCGCGACCTACCCGGAAAAAACGACCGCGCTTGTTATGATCGGCACCTATGCCAAGCGGATCCGCGACGAAGATTACCCGTGGGCCCCAACTCCTGAGCAGCGCGATGCGTTTTTTGAGCTGATGAAGCGCGATTGGGGGGGACCCGTTGGGATTGAAGAGCGCGCCCCCTCGCTCGCGAACGACGAGGCTTTCCGAACCTGGTGGTCGGCCTACTTGAGAATGGGTGCAAGCCCAGGCGCGGCCGTCGCCCTTACAAAAATGAACGCCGAGATCGACGTGCGCAACGTGCTGCCCTCGATCCGCGTGCCGTCGCTGGTCATCCACCGCGAGGGCGATATGTGTCTAAAGGTCGAAGAAGGCCGTTTTGTCGCGTCGCAGATACCCGGCTGCAAATACGTCGAATTAGGCGGGATTGACCATCTCCCGTTCGTCGGTGAACAGGACGAGATACTGAATGAGATCGAGAGCTTTCTGACCGGAATGCGCCACGCCGAGGAGTACGACCGCGTGCTCGCGACTGTCATGAACGTGCGAATAGCTGGCGGTGAAGATGAGCAAGCCGGGCGCTTTCGCGATTTCGTACGGCGCCAACTCGAGCTCTTCCGTGGGCGCGAAGTCGAAACGGCTAACGGCGACGTACTGGCAACCTTCGAAGGCCCGGCGCGCGCTATCCGCTGCGCCTCGGCGATCAATGAAACGGCAACCCGCTTCGGTGTCGAGATCACGACCGGCGTCCACACCGGGGAATGTGATGTTCACGGCGGCACATACAGCGGATTTGCCGTGGACCTCGCGCAAGAGATCGCCCGGGAATCGACGCCTGGTGAAATACTCGTTTCGCGCACCGTTAAAGACCTCGTCGCGGGTTCGGGGCTGGAATTCGACGATGCGGGTAGCCGCTCGTTCGCCGAAGGCCAGGGCGAATGGCGTTTATTCACTGTCCGTAATTAGCCCGCGCGAGATCCAACCTCATAGTCAGCATCAGTCAATATTCCCTACCCATTTAGGTGGTGACCCGCCAATGGATGTAATATATCGTAAAAATCTTTAGATACGAGGACGTATTCAATGAAAAGATCCGCCGCAATTTTACTGCTTCTATTTATTTTCCCGTTATTTATTTATCCGCAGGTCCTGAGAACGGATAAGGACAATCGTCGTTTAGCACCAACCGTAAATCCAACCGTAAGTCCTGAGCAAAGGCTGGGAGTCCAATTATCGGAGATCGATCTATATGCCAACTTGGTAATGGCTGATTGGAAACAGCCCGGAATGGCCATTGGTATCGTACAAAATAACCAGGTGGTTTTTACAAAAGGCTACGGCGTGCTCGAGCTCGGCAAGCCTGCCAAAGTCGATGAGAACACCGTTTTCGCTATCGCCTCAAACTCGAAGGCGTTTACCGCCGCAAGCCTTGCCATCTTGGTCGATGAAAAAAAGATCGCGTGGAACGACAAGGTGATCAAATACGTACCGTGGTTCCAGATGCCCGACCCATGGGTGACGAGCGAGATAACCATCCGCGACCTGCTCAGCCACCGCTCCGGCCTTGCAACCTTCAGCGGCGATCTGCTCTGGTATGAGACCAACTATTCTGCCGAGGAAATCCTGCGGCGCGCAAAGTATCTTAAGCCGACGTCGAGCTTCCGGTCGGCCTATGGTTATCAGAACATCATGTTTATCGCGGCGGGCGAGGTAATCGCGAAGGTTTCCGGAAAACCATGGTCGCAGTTTGTAAAGGAAAGGATTCTGACCCCGCTCGGCATGACGCGCACAACCACCACGATCAAAGATCTAAAGGATAACGCCGCCATGCCGCATAACGAATCGGGCGGAACGCTCCGCGCGCTCCATCGCGGAAACGTTGATGGCGCAGACGCCGCCGCCGGCCTGAACTCCTCGGTTGCCGATCTGACAAAATGGGTACGCACACAGCTCGGCCGCGGCAAGTTCGAAGGCAAGCAGATCTTTAGCGAGCAGCAATCATGGAACATGTGGCAGCCCAACATCATGATCCCGATCAGCGAGCCGGCATCGAAAAACAACCCTACGCGCCATTTCAACTCCTATGGCATGGGCTGGTTTCTCTTCGACTACCAGGGCCGCAAGATAATGAACCACAGCGGCGGGCTCGACGGCATGCTCTCCTACACGGTGCTGATACCCGAGGAAAATACGGGCTTTGTCGTGCTGACAAACTCGGAATCACCGGCCTTCGGCATCATGATGAACAAGATGCTCGACGTGTTTACAAACGCGCCGAAGAAGGACTGGAATGCCCTTTCTCTAGAAAACGCACGCAAAGGCAAAGAGGCCGATGCGAAGCAGATCGCCGACGAGGACGCTGCCCGCGTCGCAAGCGCAAAGCCTTCACTGGCCCCGGCCGGTTACGCCGGAACGTATTCAAGCCAGATATACGGCGATGTGACTATAGAGGAAAACGACGGCAAGCTAGTCATGAAGATGATCCCTTCGCCGAATTTCGTGGCTGATCTCGAGCCTTGGAATTACGACACGTTTCTGATCAAATGGCGTCCCTCGGTCGCGTATAACTTCCCGCGCGGTTGGGTCACCTTTACCCTCGACCAGGCCGGAAAAACCGATCAGCTCAAGATAAACCAGCCGAACAACGATTTCTGGTTCTATGAGCTGGAATTGAAACGAACTAAATAAACGGGATCGGTTTCGTGGTGATTCGTGTTGCTTCGTGGTTACTCTTAAAAAGGCCGAATAGTTTGGTTGGCGTTTAATATGAATTGAGCGGCTTGCCGCATAGCACCCGCGGAAAGGCTAGCCTTTCCGTCATCTGGCACTAAATTTAGGAGGCTACGCCTCCGCTCTTTTTCGTAATAATGACCTACCGGCTAACTTTCCAAATAGTGCTGATCCTGCTGGTCGCGTGTACAAGCGCGTTCGCACAAACCGGCCGTTCGATCCTCGGCGTCAAACTCAAACCCGAGCTCGCGGCGATCGTAACCGAGATAGAAAAGAAATGCGGCCGTAAGCTCTACGCCGAGTTTACGCCGCAGGACCAATTTACATTGGGATCGAGCTTTGTCGATGAAGACATGCTCCCCGTTGTCCTCGTCGACCCCCAATACGAAGAGAGCGAAAAGCTCGAGGCGATTATCATCCACGAGCTGCTTCACCTCCGGCTGCGTGTAAACAACTACCCCGTTTTCGTTTTCTCGCCGAGTGTAAATACGCAGCAGGGCCGCGCAATAGACGTCGAGCAGGAAAATCTCCGCGACTTCAAAAGCATTCTTGACCACCACGTTTTTAAGGCTGACATGGTTCGCTATGGATTGGATAAGCTCGTAGACCTGGCGGGCGACACGGCCCGTGATGCGAAAAGGAGACGCGGCCGCGAGAGCAGTAACGCGGATATTATTAACTACGCCCGGGCTATTCTCGAATATCCCAACCAGAAGGACATCGTCGAAGTAACCCGCATTTACACCGAAAACGGCTGGACCCGCGACCTTAAAGCAGGAAAAGAGATCGCCGATATTATCTCCCGCTCGGTTATCAAAACCCCGGCCGACTACGAGCGTGTTATGCTCCAGTGCCTGCCGAAGCTCTACCCGATACCGGCCGACCGCTATGCATTTAAGCTAACCGTTGATCCAGGCAATAAAGTATTCCGCCAGATGATAGTAAGCGTCTCAAAACGCCCCGCCCGAAAAGCCCGACAAAAGTAAGGTTGAAAGACTCGACAGAAAACGCGGGTTGTGGCAGAATTGTTATTCCACTCATTTCAGGTGATTGGTTTATTTTCAAGGAGATCTATAGATTTAATGTCAGAAGAAGCAGTTCAGGCGGTAGAAGCCCCGGAAACACCGGTGGCCGAAGCTCCCGAAGAAAGTGTGTCTTATCACGCGGTAGAAAAAGAAGGTAACGTAACGGCAATTTGGGAAATGCAGGGTCGCAAGCACGTCCGCACGATCGATCCCCGCTCAGCCGAAGGCAAACAGATCCTCGCCCTCTTCGAAACCGCCGCCTAAGATAAACCGAGAATTCATTATCCACCGGGTCGCAGCTCCCTCGCTGCCGGTGGTATTGGTGTGTCTTCACTGGGAGCGCGGGCATCCTGCCCGCAATGGTCGCCTGCGATCGAATTTCCAAATGCGCGTGCGAAGCATGCGGCTATAACTTTAGCTACGGGTGAAGGCGAAGCCGAAACCTGTAGTAAATCGGCCCGACTCGACCAAGCGTGTGAAACACGCGAGACTATTCCTTAAAAAAACACTCGTCCCTCAAACTCCGCAACCTTCGCCTTTCCCAACCCCGCCGACGTCAAATATATCTCATCCGCGCTTTCCAACGCTTCGATCCCGGCGTCCACGTCCACCGCTCCCTCGCTATCTATCAGATGTCCGCGTGTCGTTCCCGGCAGGCATCCGCTTGCAAGGCTCGGAGTAAATAACCGCCCGTCCTTTTTCCAGAATATATTCGCCATACATGCGCCGGCTACGTCCCCGCGCTCATTGAGCCGAACGGCTTCGTCAAACCCGCGGTCCCGCGCTTCCTCAAGCGCCATTATATTCTCGAGATAATTACAGGATTTAACCCCCGATAAGGGTGAATGCGAATTCAAAAGAAACGGCGAGACCGTAAGCCGAATGTCCGCCGCCGGTCGCGCATCTTTCGTGGTAATAAACAGGCTTGTTTTGCGACCCGTACCGAACGCCCACGGGTTCCTCGCCCGCTCGTCAAAAAAGGTCAGCCGTGCAATGCATGTCGCGGCATTATTCAGCTTGAGCAGCTCGTTCACCGCAAGAAGTATGGCATCTTCGGTAAAAGATGATATGTCCAGGCTTACTCGGCCCGCATTGTCCTGCAGCCTCGCCCAATGGCGGTCCCAAAGCGTCGGAACCCAATCGCGGACGGCGATCGTCGTAAATATCCCGCGGCCGAACATTGCCGCTGAAGATATCGGCGACATCTCCGCTTCCGCCGCAGGAAGGAGCTTGTTGTTGAATGAAACGTATCCGTGCATTGGGCGTGCCTTTTATTTAAAGGACGCCGATATCTTTGACGTGATCGGGTCGAACTGCTTCCTTTTTGTTTCGGGATATTCGATCCTGAAAGTCAGAAACTGTCCGTTTCGGAAGATCGTCTTTTTATAAAAGATCCTCCTGTTCTCCATGCCCGAGACGGCGAACCACCCAGTTTTTTTCACTTTATAGGTAACGGTGCGGCCCGGTTTTGCCGCGGTCTCCTCCGCGTATTTCCCGGCAAGAGTTTCATCCTGCGCATTATTCTGCCCGTAAACCAGCATGACTACCTCGTGGTCGCTGTTGAGGAATTTCCTGCCATCGCCATTATCCGCCTCCGGCTGCGGGTCTAGTAAACCTTGGGGATAGGAAATGCAGTACTCAAAACGCGTATTGCAGTATTTGTCGTAATTAAAGGGTTTTGTTTTCTGGGCCAGCACACCTGCGCTGCAAAACATGACGACCAGTATCAAAATTGCTGTTCTCATATTTCTGGTTCGGACACGTTCAGTGTCTCTGTGATAAAAGTTACGAAGCCTTCTCCAGCCTCACCTCATCCCCGTCACGCTCTTCGATCCTTCCTTTCCTGTCCCTTACAAACTCCGTTACAAGGTCGGTGAATATGTCGCTCTTCTCTTCCTGCGGGACGTGGCCGCAGTCCTTCAATATCACAAACCGCGAATTTAGGATCTTGTCGTATAGTTTATAACCGTTTTCAATGCGGATAACCGTATCATGTTCGCCCCAGATAATAAGCGTCGGTTGGTTGATCAAATGAGCGTCATTTTCGAGTCGCGTTGCGCTCCAATTCCTGCCGCTCGCGAGCACGGAGTGATGGCCGTCGGCCGCGCTCAACGGCCGCAGGATGGACGAGATTCTATCTTCGGTTATCAGGTGATGGTTTGCCGGCGCCAGCGTATTCCGCATACGGACCTTCATAAACCTGCGCGAGTCCAGGAAAAATGGCGTTATTACCTCGCCGACGCCCCGTATCGCCGCCAGCTTCATCACCGGGTGCTCCTTCGCTTCGTCGTTTATCACTGCATCGACCAGCACCAGCTTTTCCACCCGCTCCGGGTAATCTAGCGCGATCGTCATCGAAACCGCCCCGCCGTACGAGCTGCCCACGAGCGTAACCCGTCCAAGCCCGAGCCGGTTCATAAACCTCAGCACAAACCGCGCTTGTGCCTCGATCGTGTAATCAAAGGCGGCCGGTTTTTCCGAGTAGCCAAACCCCAGCAGATCGATCGCGATAACGCGAAAGCCCTGCTCGCCTAAGGCTGGGGCCACCGTTTTCCAAACGTATGTAGAAGCCGTAAAACCGTGAATTAGAAGGAGTACCGGCCCGTTGGGGTCGCCAAACTCCTGGAAGTGCGCGCGGTGCCCGTCCACCGAGACAAAATGCGACCTGTCAGAATGCTTGACAAGCCGCGCGTGTTCTTTCCAAATGATCTCTTTCGGGCGGCTCAGCAATTTCCACGCTATCGTCGCCCCAACCGCACCGGTCACCGCGCCGGCCGCAAGGTATGTTTTCTTCATCGTTTAGTTCGAATCACCGGTTTAAATATCGGCCATCTCCCTGAAGGTTGCGGGGTAGCCGCCATGCGCAATATCGATCTGGTGCGCACCCGCGTTGGTTTCCCAGAAATCCTTCATGGTTTTGCCCGGCTCTATTATAGCGACATTTGCGGCATCCGATTCAACTATTTTTGCCACACTTTCGTCCCACATCAGGCACCCGTTCAGCACCTGCACTATAGCGTCGCTCTTTTTCAGTATGACTGCCGAGCGATCGAATGCCTCGCGGTCTGTCAGGTATAAGCCGTTCAGCGCGTACAGCTTACCCGCCGTGCTTCCCTTGTCGAATATATATTTGAATATTGCTGCCGCCTCTTTCTCACGCGCGATAGTGTTGAAATTACTGATGTAGCTCGAAGGCGTGCCAGCGTAGCCGACAGAACCCGTCTCAAAACGCTCTGCTTTGACCAATGCGTAAGCCGCCGCTCTTCCTTCCGCCGATGCGGTCAGGCTCTCCAGCACCGTCTCGTCAAGGCACCTGTTGGGCGGATCGTTATTGACATTCTGGGCCGAAGTCATGCCAAATGATGAAAATAAAATAACCGCGATTAAAACTAATGTAGCCATAAAAATCCCCTTTTATCGTTCTAAAATACGAGTCGCGGCCGAATGACTCCCTCACTCTTCCCGTGCGAAGCAATCGCCACGAGTTCGTCACCGGTCCCCGTGAGCCTCACTATTTGAACGTCCGCGAGATCGGGACTTGCAGGTATTTTGATGCCGTTACGTATTTTTGCGGTTTCCTCGGCGGTCAATTTAATTTCCGGCAGGTGCGCAACAGCGTCGTTCATCGGTAGCAGGATCGCGGCAGGATCATCCATCTTTTCAAGTTCTTCCAGCGTTACGGCTTGTTCCAGCCCGAACTTCCCGGCCCGTGTTCTCCGTAGTTCTACAAGGTGTGCCGCCGACCCCGCCGCCCGGGCGATATCCTCGGCCAGAGTGCGAATATACGTACCGGCAGAACAGGTGACGCGAAGTCCGACGTCCCAAGTTGGAAGTTCTGAGTCGTGAGTTATGAGTTGTGAGTCAGGCCCCGCATCCCCGCGTCCGCGTGTCTCCGCGTCAATTGCCTGATCTCCTCCACTCCTCTTCTCCTCTTCTCCCATTCTCTCCTTCTCTGCGTCTCCGCGTCTCTGCGGTTCCAAGATCTCAAGCTCCGAGATCCTGACAGCCACCGCCTTTCGCTCGATCTCAATCCCCTTCCGCGCCAACTCATACAGTTTTTTCCCCTCGACCTTCTTTGCTGAGTACATCGGCGGAACCTGCTCGATCTCACCCCTAAACCCCCGCAAAGCTGCTTCAACATCCTCAACAGAAGGCATTGCCGACTCACGACTCGCGACTCGCGACTCACCGGTCCTATCCCCCGTCTCCGTCTCAAACCCGAACCTCACCAAAGCCTCGTATGCCTTTTCGTCCTTATCCAGGAATTGCGCCAGCCGCGTCGCTTTACCGACGAGCATCACAAGCACGCCCGTGGCGAATGGGTCGAGCGTGCCGGTGTGGCCGATCTTCTTTGTTTTCAGTATCCGGCGCAGGCGCGCAACCACGTCGTGCGAGGTCAGCCCGGCAGGTTTGTCTATTACAAGTACCCCGTTCATAATTACTTAGAATTCTGGGTTTGAGGACGCGAATTTGCAATGTGGCGTGGCCGAAAAGAGACAATCGAGGATAGCGAGCGCACCGTTACCGATCCCGTGCGCGCCCGCGAGCGGACAATGAACCGCGCGGTCAGGCTACTCGCCGCCAAACCCCGCTCGGTCGAAGAACTGCGCGAACGGCTCCTTGAAAAGCGCTGGACGAACCAGGAGATCGTAGCCGCGGTGATCGAAAAGCTTCAGGAGTATAAATATCTTGACGACAAGCAGTTCGCCGCCGATCTAGCCTCATCGAAGCTCCGTCAGAAGCCGGTCGGCAAGCGCAAACTGCAGCAATCGATGTCGCGAAAAAAGCTCGACCGTGAGACGCTCGACGAGGCGATCGCCTCAGCATATGAAAAAATGCCCGAATCCGAGCTGATCGACCGCGCCATCGAAAAACGTCTGCGTCTAAAAGGCGCTCCCCAAACACGCGAGGACACGAAGAAGTTCTATGATTTCCTTATGCGGCAAGGCTTCGGCTACGGGCTTATAAGGGACAAGATGAGTTCAATCGGAGATACCGGGGAATTCCTTTAGAAACTCAACTTTTGTCGACCCGTTTTATATCCCTTCTATCCCTTTTATCCCTGTAAATTCTTCTCTGTGGTGAAAGTCTTATGATCGACTACAACAACCGCCGATTCCGCTCCGTCCAAAACTCTTCAACCGGTGAAGTAAATTCCGAAACCGTTTTCCACTACCACCAACAAGACAATGTCGTCTGGGCCGAATATTCCGGCGGCGAGATCGTCCGCGGCCAGCTTATCGCGAGATGCGACGTGGACGGTAATCTCGACATGCAGTACCAGCACATAAATAAAAGCGGTGAGCTCATGACGGGCAAATGCCGCTCGACTCCCGAGCTATTACCCGACGGCCGCCTCCGCCTCCACGAAAAATGGCAATGGACCAGCGGTGATCGATCCTCCGGCGAATCGATAATTGAAGAAATTACGCAATAAAGCTCCCCTCCTTGGAAAAGGAGGGGTCCGGCTTTTAGCCGGGGGTGGTTCGTTCTGTCAGAACCGGGAACGGTAGTGACCGGGTCTCCCTTTGGTCCCAAGCTCCTATCATGTAAAGCGTCCGGGGTAGAGGATTTACTCACTTTCCTTCGCCTAAAACGCTTCTTTCAAAGTCTTCGTCAGCTCGAGCGTCCCGTCCTTCAACTCGCCATACCTCTCGTCGCCCGGTTTGATCTCCTTCTTCCCTGCCAGCACCCTGATCAGCTCGCCGTTCCCAAAATAATACCGTTCTTCTTCAACCCTCACTACCTTTGGCGGCGGTGTCATCCCGATCTGCGTGTCGTATTTATTGATCTTGATGTAGCAAAAGATCAGCTCCCCGCCCTTGTAATAAAGCTCGGCCGAGCCATTGAACGTTTCGCCGTACATCTTGGCCGTGATCTTTTTCAGCTCGCCCGCCCGCGACGTAAAATAGCTCGCCTCGGTTCCCTCGAGCGAAACGCCTTCAACCATTTTAATTTTCTTTTTATACGTACGTGCGGCCTTATTGATCGCGCCCACGTCGCCCCGTATCGCTATTACCTGTTTCTCGGCCTGCGCCAGTACACCGCCTGAACAAAGAAGCGCAATCGATAGCGCCACAACAATTCTGATTTTCATCCCTTTCATCCTTTTCGTCCCAGTTACTACCCTGTCTAAGACCGATCTCAAAACATTTTTTGCATTATTTCACATCTCTTGAATCCACACCTCGAAATGAAACGATTTAAATACCACGGGGACAGAAAACCTAATTTTAATTGGAACTAACGGAGGGATTATGAAAAAGCTATTTTTGATGTTAACGGCGGTGGCAATGTTTGCGGTGAGCGCTTCGGCGCAGATGGGCGATATGAAGAGTGACGGCAACCCGATGGTGGGCGGCGCAGCGATGTACAAGACAAAGGATATTGTCGACAACGCTGTGAATTCCAAGGACCATACGACGCTCGTCGCCGCGGTCCAGGCTGCGGGATTGGTTGATACCCTAAAAAGCGCGGGCCCGTTCACGGTATTCGCACCCGTAAACAGCGCCTTCGACGCGCTGCCGAAAGGCACTGTCGAAACGCTTCTTAAGCCCGAGAACAAGGCGATGCTTACCAAGATCCTGACCTACCACGTCGTGGCCGGAAATATGGATTCGAAGACGATCGCCAAAGCTATCAAGAAGGGTAACGGTAAAGCCGAGCTAACGACCGTCTCGGGCGGCAAGCTGTGGAGTTCCATGAGCGGCAATACATTGGTTTTGACTGACGAAAAAGGCGGTACATCGCGAGTAACTATCGCCGACGTTCGTCAGTCTAACGGTGTGATCCATGTGGTCGACACCGTACTTATGCCGAACTAGGGTGGCTATTATTTTCCTGTAAACTTCAAAACTGAAGTTACTTCCGGCCGGGTGTTTGAAAAAACATCCGGCTTTTTACTGGCGGCGCGGGCACCCTGCCCAAATAAACAAGAGAGCGTTTAAAAACGATCGATTAGTGCTACACTTCCTCACCACCCAAAATGCCGACAACTACCAGATCACGGATCGGACTCACCGCAAGCGTAGTATTCCTGTCGCTGCTGCCTATAGCGATCATTTACCAGGCGTTCTTCGAAGCAGGCGTCGAGATCGTTATCCATATCGTCTTGGCCGTCGGCGCTGCTTTTCTTTCACGGGCGGTCTTCGATTTTCGCACCGCGCGTTCGATCACGTGGATCGCATCTTTCGCCGCGGCAATTCTCGCTATTATTTTTGCTCTTCAGGCCGTCAGCCTGGGTCTGCCAACCAACGTAACGCTCTTTTACGTGGCTTTTACATTACTCGGCCAGGGGATCGAAGGATGGCTCGGAAACGTGTTTATCGTCTGGTGCGTCGTGCTGTTGTTCTCGGATAGCCGTGGCAAGATAAGGCTCTTCGGTATCCTCGCGGTCGGGTTGGTCATCTGCTCGAAGGTATATGAGTATATTTTGAGATACCGCGGCGACACCCCTCCCGAAGCGCTGAAGCTGCTTATGCTCCTCCTATTCGTCTGGTTCCTTTTCGAAAGCATCAAAAAAACGACACGAGACCTATTGCCCTCATCCTGATATCCCTGTAAAATCTTGGCCTTTGTGCTAAAATTCCCTCTTATGACAGGAAACGAGATACGCCAGAGATTCCTCGACTATTTCGAGCGCAACGGCCACAAGGTCGTCCATTCTTCGCCGCTTCTACCGGCCAACGACCCGACCCTTCTGTTCACCAATGCGGGGATGAACCAGTTCAAGGATGTCTTTCTCGGCAACGATAAACGCGACTATAAGCGGGCCGTATCCTCCCAAAAGTGCATCCGCGCCGGCGGCAAGCACAACGATCTTGACGAGGTAGGCAAGACCGCCCGCCACCACACGTTTTTCGAGATGCTCGGCAACTTCTCATTCGGCGATTATTTCAAAGAGGACGCGATCAAGTACGCCTGGGATTTTCTCGTTAACGAGC